>Ga0209931_1000548_pt1 | contig 22370 bp, 23 predicted proteins | sample SalPonR1_B_D1_MG_FD_185697 | JGI IMG/M metagenome (GOLD analysis project Ga0209931, IMG submission 185697) | Salt pond soil microbial communities from South San Francisco under conditions of wetland restoration - Salt Pond MetaG R1_B_D1_MG... ...
CAATTTTATAGTAGGATATTTTTTTAATATTCAAATAATTCTTTTTTTATTTCAGGAATAACACTTAATTTTTTAACTTCTCTTACTTTAATTTTTAATTTATTAAACAAATCAACCATAGCTTTATATATATTTATTCCGTACTCTATACCAGCGTTTCCTAAAATACAACAAAAATATATATCTTCTTCATCTGTAAACTTAATACCGAAAATATCCGTATCTCCCAAAAACTCCCATGGGGTTTTTTCTGTAAAATTCTTAATGTTTTTCATAAGAAAATTTAAATCATTAGCTTTTTTCTCAACTTTTTCCTCATAAAAAACGAAATCATCTGGTTCATCCATATTAAAAAAATCTATTCTTTGTTCCTGATATTCTCCATCTGAAAGTGCCATCCATACCGTTTTCTTATCTTTAATTTCATTTAAAAATTCCTTGTACATTAATCCGCTAACTAAGTCAATATCTTCTAAGTAAGAATAAAACTTTTTTAAAGATGCTATTGTTTCTTTTACAGAATTTCCTGATGCCCACATAGCTTTTCTCGGAAACCAATCGGCGAAAAACATATCTAAACTATAAATACCTTCTTCTGCTTTGTTCACTTCATAGTTTACTAAAAAAGTATTGATATAAAAATCAATATTTCCTAAATGTTTTCTTATGGTTTTAGAAGTTAATCCTTTACTTATAAGATAATCTTCAAATCCAGATAAGATTTCATAATTCCTTTCATAGTTTTCTTTTACCAACTCATCGTACTCATTAAAATCCATATCTACCTCCTTTTTTTGCTTTGAATTTATTCATATTCAATTTTATAAGCTTCGCACCATTTTTTTGCTATTCCCTTATAGCCTTTATCTCTATATTCAAACCAGTCATTTCTAACTCCAAGTTTAAAAACAGTGTCTTTAAAACTTTATCTTTAGGCTTCTTTCTTTTACCAATTAAGGGTATCGCCGGATCAAATACCTCCGCTGCAAATTCATTAAATAGGCAAATAGTTGAACAACTAATGCAGCAGATATAAATCCTATTAGATTCTTTTTTCATAGTATTCTCTACATTATTTGCAGCTATTATTATTTTACTTTATTAATTTAATTATATATCAAAAGAATAAAAAATAAAAAGAAATTCAAAACTACAATATAACTTTACTTTATATATCTAAAATATAAAGAATAAAAAAAACCTCCAAATTATTTTAATCTATCTGAATTTGCAGGTTTTAATAAGTAAATTATATTATTTTATCAAATATTTAAAAATTTAAACTGTTATGTATATAATAAGTTATTGGAATCTTATTTATAATTTAATTACAGTTCCAGTCCCTCCTAAATCAACATTATCAGCAATTGAATCTAAAAGTGAAGCTGCTTTAAATCCCGTACAATGGGTAGGTATCCATCGATATACTTCATAATCTTTTGTGATTTTTTCTATAACTTTTTCTACATAATCTTCGGATTGCCCTTTCATATGCATTCCACCAATTACTGAGTAAAATTTATTAGTTTTAAATTTTATTGAAATTTCTTCTAAAATATTTGCTACTCCTGCATGTGCACAACCTAGAATAACGCTGTACCCATACTCTCCTTTAACCACCAAAGAAATATCATCTGGAAAAGTGTCTTCTTCCCAATTATCACCTTTCAGTATTTTTAAATGTTCTGTAGTTGGTGTATATTCTTGATTCCTTTTATTATAAGGAACTTCAACACCCCATATATTTTCAGTAATTAAAGTAACTCCTTTTATAGGGTGAAAATTCAAATCTTCTTTTTTAATATAACTACCAATATATTGTGTTTTATTTATTTTTTTTCTATACTTTGCTCTATCAAAGTCCGGATGAGCCCACACAGGAATATCCCCTGTTTTTTCAAGTAATTTTGGTGCTCCCCAAATATGATCAAAATGTCCATGGCTGAAGACAATATGATCTGTATCATTTAAGTTTATATTCATACTATAAGCGTTTGAATATAAAGCTCTTCCTTGTCCAGTATCCATAAGTACTTCTTTATTATTATCAGATTTAATATGTACGCTAAATCCATACTCAGCTAATAAATCACTTCTATTACAATAGTTATCCACTAATATTGTTAATTGCATTATTATCCTCCAAATAAAAATGTATTTTAAATATATTTAAATTATTAAAGTCCTAGCAAATTTGGTAAGAACAATGAGATTGCTGGAATATATGTTACAAACATTAATACTATTATACTTACTAAGAGAAAAGGGACTACTTTTCTAGAAATCTCATTGAGAGTTACGCCTGATATGTTGCAAGCAACAAAGAGGTTTAATCCAACAGGTGGTGTAGCCATACCTATAGCTAAATTCATAGTCATAAACACTCCTAATACAATTGGGTCTATTCCTAGCTTATAAACTATTGGAAGCAAAATTGGAACAAATATATAATATGCTGAAGCTGCATCCAAAAAACATCCTGCAATTAAAAACATAACATTCATAAGTAGAAGTAAAACATATTTGTTAGCATTGAAAGCAATTAATCCTTGTGCAATACTACTTGCTATTCTCCCAGTTGTCAAAAGCCATGCAAAAACACTTGCATTTGCTATTATAAACATAACTACTGCTGAAGATACTGATGCATCAACCATTATTTTCCATATATCTTTAATCTTAATTTCTTTATAAATGAAAAATCCAACTATTAATCCATATATCACTGCTGTTCCTGCTGCTTCAGTTGGAGTAACATATCCTCCATAAATACCACCTAATATTATTATAGGTGTCATAAGTCCCCAAAAAGCATCTTTCAATGCAAAAAGTATTTCTTTAGGATTGCTTTTTTTTGTTTTAACTAAGTTTTTTTCTTTTCTTAAAAGGAAAAAACTAGTAATAATCAAACCTAATCCTAATAAAAATCCAGGAACAATTCCAGCTATAAATAATTTAGTTATAGATACTTCAGCTAGAACTCCAAATACTACAAATGCAATACTAGGCGGTATAATGATTCCAACATTACCTGCACTTGCTAACAGTGCGGACGAAAATCCTTTATCATAACCTTTTTCATTCATTGCTGGTATAAGTATTGTCCCAATTGCTGCTACAGTAGCAGGCCCAGAACCAGATATAGCTGCAAAAAAACATGCTACTATAACAGTTACAATTGCAAGACCACCGTGCATATGACCAACCAAGACGTTAGCAAATTTTATTAGTCTTCTTGAGATACCTGCATATTCCATAATGATTCCAGCGAGTATAAAGAAAGGTATCGCTAAAAGTGTAAATTTTGCTGATGAAGCATACATAACAATAGGAAACATTTGTATTGGAAACTCATATAGTATTGCAACTATTACTGTAGACACACCTAAAGAAATAGCGATAGGCACACCAAGAAATAAAAATATAAAAAAAAGTATAAATAATACCCAACTAATCATAATATTCTCCTCATTATTTTAATATAATTTATTAAATTTAAGATTGCTTATTCAGATCTTATAGTAATAAAAGTCTTATGTAAAACTCTTATCCCTATTAAAGCAGCACCAATTGGAATGCTAATTCCACTAATCCATTCAGGCATACCTAAAGCTGGTGTAGTTTGGTTGTACATTATTTGATTTCTCACCATCTGAATACCAAATTTTAATAAAACCATCATTAAAGCAATTGTTGTTATTGATGAAAAAACAATTAAAATTTTTCTTCCTTTTTTAGGCAGTTTTTCGCTCAGCCAAGTTACTCCTAAGTGAGAGCCTCTTTTAAATGCAACAGCTGCACCTATAAAAGTGCTGTATACAAATAAATATACCATTATTTCTTCTGAAAATGACCAAGATTTATGTAATATATATCTTGAAACAACATTTCCAAAATTTATAATAACCATAATCGATAAAGATAAAACTAATAAAAATTCTTCTATATAATCAAATTTTTTCAATATTAACACTCCTAAACTAATAAAGATTTTTGTAATTAGGAATACATTATATTTCAGTAATGTATCCCTAAAATAAATATTTCTAATAAATTATTTTAATATCCAAAAGCTTCCAATATTTCGATTCCTACTATGTCTTCATATTCATCATAAACAGGTTGTGCTGCTTTACGAAACTCGTCCATTTGTTCTTCTGTTAATTCTGTTATTTCCATTTTTTCTTTAAATTGTTCTATAAGTTCACTATTTTTTGATCTAGCAAGTTCCTTTTGATATTCCATAGCCTCAGTTGCTGCTTCACTAAAAATGGTCTTATCTGAATCATCAAGAGACTCCCATATATCTTTGCTTGCCACCATAATTATTGGATCGTAAGACGCATTCCATATTGTCATATAATCTTGTACTTCTTCTATTTTTGCTGAAGCAATTACATCAGGAGGATTTTCTTGACCATCAACAGTTCCCTGTTGTAATGCTGCAAATAATTCTCCAAAGTTAATTGAAGTAGGGTCCGCTCCTAAGGTAGTAAATAAGGATATAAACATTTTCATAGATGGTACACGAATTTTAAGATTATTCATATCTTCTATACTCTTTATTGGTTTTTCACTATTTGTTATTTGTCTATAGCCTGATTCTCCAAAAGCAAGAGGTTCAACTCCATTTTCTCTAAGTAAGTCAAATAACATTTCTCCACCCTTGCCTTCTAGAGCTGCATCAGCTTTTTCATAAGAAGGTATTAACCAAGGCATCAAAGGAACAGAAAAATTAGGGTCTATAGTTGAATAGATAATTGAAGAACGCATATCTATATCTGTTGCTCCCATTTGAACTGATTCAAGACCTTTGATTATATTGCCAGATGCAAGTTGATCACTTGGATATATTTCCACAACATATCTTCCATCTGTTTTTTCTTCTATTATTTCTCCAAATTTTAATGCACCCTCATACCATGTTGAGTTTTCAGAAACTGCAATACCAAATTTTAGATTTTTAACCTCTTTTTTTTCTGCTTCAGCACTACATCCAGTAGAAAGCACTGATGTTAAAACTAATAAAGTAACAAGTAATAAAATAATTTTTTTTCTTTCTTTCATGATTTCCCTCCAAATTTTATTTTCAAAACCTTTTCCAGCTGTTTATATTTTAAACCTTACTGTTCACCTCCACATATAAATTTTTAATTATAAAAGTTGATTTTATTAATCAAATTTTAATGAAAAGCATTACTTTTTCCGTTTTCAAGATGAAATTCAAGACTTTCGACTGCAGAATTAAGATCTTTTTTTTCAATACAATCAATTATTTTTTTATGTTCTTTAAGTGTTGCACTCAAACGCCCCGGTTTAATAAGTGCTATATATCCAAAAGAAGTCATTTTTTCCATATATGATTTAAATATCTGATTTATCTTTTCATTTTTATAAATACTTAAAAAATAGGAATGAAACTCCATATCATACTTCATACTTTCTATATAACTTTTAGTGTCTCCTTCATTAAAAGCCTCTTTTTGTTTTTTTACGATTTGTCTTAAATTTTCTATATCTTTTTTTGTGATATTATCAAATACTTTTTTAACAATAAATGTTTCAATTGCTAATCTTAAATCGTATATTTCCCTAGATTCTTCAAGAGACATTTCCTGTACAATTGCTCCTCTTGATGGATAAATTTTAATAAATCCTTCCATCTCAAGTTTTTGAAATGCAGTTCTTACAGGTGTTCTACTAATACCTAATTCTTCTGCAAAAAGATTCTCAGAAATAACTTCGCCATCCTTAAGTTCATTACTAAGAATTTTATTTTTTATAATTTCATATGCTTCATCTGATTTGCTTGTGTATTTTTTTAACATATTAATCCTCTCCAATTAATAATTTATTTTCATCGGCATACAACCTGTATACCGGTTATTTTATATTACCAGTATACAGGTTGTATGTAGGCATGTCAAGAACTTTTAACAATGCTTATTCAATTTAATAAAACTACTTGTCTAAATAAATAATTATGTTTATTATTTTTTCCCTATACAATACTAATAAATATTTAAATACATTGCTAAAAACGACAAAAAAATAGGAAACCAGCTCTCTTTGTTTTACCTTTGAGAACTGGTCCCTAAAATACTTCTGTTTTCATGCTTCTCCTTTCGGGGATTCACCCTAACAGAATTCTCGCAACCATCCATTTCGGATAGCTACTACAACTTCTATCTTTCTTGCTTAAATCTTTTCACAATACATTCCTAAATCTTACTTTTCTAAATACCTTTTGATACTTCAAAACTAACTTTTCAAAATTTGGATCTTTCTTACTTAAACATTTTGTTACTTAGGGAATTAACCCTTTTTACAATCTTTTAAATCTTACACATCTTACTTTCTTGAAACTTTAAATCTTTTATACTAATAAGGTTTTTAGAATTTCTTCTTTAGAAATCATTTGCTAATAATGATTTAGCAAGGTGGATTTCTGTTGTAATAATATTATAGCATTTTGATTTATAAATACAAGGGTTTTTGCATAAGTATATTGTATTCTTAATCGCAAATTATGATTTATAATAATATACTATCTATCAAACCTAAAAGCAGCATATTCAATTATAACACCGTAAACTATACCAGCTATAAAACTAACTACATCTGTAAAACCTGTTGTAGCAAAATAAGCAAATGATACTACTAATCCTAAAACCGCTCCTCTAATCAAAACATACGACATTTCACTTTTCTTAGAACTGAGACCGATTACTAATCCCATAATTATCCTATTGTACCACAAAGCAAATAATAAATAAGTGCTGGCCTCTCCTCCGAATCTTATAGTAGCCCCAATTATACACACTACTCCCAGCATAGCTCCTGTAATCAATGTTATTATCATTCTTTTCTTATTCACAATTCATTCACCTCCAAGTATACATATAATCAAATTTTATTTAAAAATTTTGTATAATAAAATGTTAGGATCTTCAAGAATACAAACTCCTAGTATATGTAATACCCAGTATAGAGTAAAAAATAACCCAATAGTAAAAAAATATTAAAGTTATTATGTCATAAGTAAAATATTTACTTACAAATATAGAAATTACTATCCTGCTCTTTTTTCTTATTTATTGATAATTATTATCATTTATGTTGACATATGCCCAAAACGGTGTTAATATTTCTTACATCACTAAAAATTAGGAGGAAATAACATGTGGACCATATTCTCATTTATAAAGAAAAATTTAATAGTTTCAATTCTTATAAGTATGATTTTAGGACTAATTATGGGATTTTTTTTCAACCTCTCTATACTTCAAGTTCTAATTTTACCCCTAACTATGCTTATGATTTATCCAATGATGGTAAATTTAAAGCTAAAAGAAATTTTAGAATTTAAGAAAATCAAATTAATAGCAACAGCTTTAATAATCAGTTTTACTATATTTCCATTTATCTCTTATTACATTGGTTCTTTATTTTTTGAAAAAACTAGCTATATATTAGCTTTTATAATAATCGGGAGTTTACCAACAAGCGGAATGACAATATCATGGACAGGTTTTGCTGGAGGAAACGTAAAAGATGTAGTAAAGATAACTATTTTAAGTTTATTTCTAGGTGCTTTATTACTGCCTTTTTATATTAAAATATTGTTTGGAACTACAGTTTCGCTTTCGATACTAAATATATTAAGACAAATATCTTTAGTTATTTTAGTCCCACTTATACTTGGAAATATTACGAGAAGAATAATTATAAAAACATCAGGAGAAAAATTCCTTAAGAAAGTATCTAGGAAACAACTTCCTCTTCTATCAAGTTTTGGATTGATATTAGTAATATTCATTTCTATGGGATTAAAATCCAAAAATATAATTGGAAACCCTTTAGAAATCTTGAGCATGATATTTCCAATAATCCTTTTATATTTTACTACTTTTACCATTTCAACTATAATAGGAAAATTAATATTTTGTAGAAAAGATGCTATTGCTTTAGTTTATGGAACTGTTTTAAGAAATCTCTCCATAGCAATGGGATTAACTATTGCTCTATTTAAAGATCAGGCTGCTTCAATTATAATAGTTATATCAATCGCTTATATTATTCAAGTACAATTATCAGCTTGGTATTTAAAATTAAATAAATCACTCTTAAAAAAGGGTTCTTTGCTAACTAAAACTACTTGCCCAGAATAAAAGATTTTTTTATTCTGTTTTCAAAAAATACAAAAAATAGGAAACCAGCTCTCTTATTATAACTTTGAGAACTGGTTCCTAAATAACCTCTGTTTTCATGTTTCTCCTTTCGGGGATTCACCCTAACAGAATATTTTTGTAACATTTCCTGATTCGGAAAAGTTACTACAACTTATCCATCTTATCTAAATCTTTTCACTACTAACCCTTAAGTTTTACTTTTCTAAAAACCTTTGATACTTCAAAACTAATTTTTCAAAATTTGGAACTTTCTTACTTAAACTCTTTGTTACTAAGGTTTTATCCTTTTCTCAACTTTTTTAAATCTTACTTATTTTACTTTCTTGAATCTTTAAATCTTTTATACTTTTAGTTTTTAGAATTCCTAACTTAAGACCATTTGTTTATTGAGATTTAGTAAGTTCGATTTATGTTGTAATAATATTATAGCACTAGAATTTATAAATACAAGGGTTTTTCTGCAAGTATATTGTATACTTAAAGGCGAATCTTTGCTTTCTCTTCAAGCTTTGCTGAAAATATTAATTTTGAATCGTTATAGCTCATATAGTTTTAAAATACTTTTTATTATTTATACTTGCCTTTCTTCTTTAAACTCTCTAATCCTTCTGTAAAGTGTACTTTTAGAATTTAGATTAAGGATATTTAGTGCTTCTTTTACGGTAATTTCATTTCTATCCATTTTAGCTATAACTTCTTCGAGTTTTGGTTTTGAAACTTTTATTTTTTTCCTTCCTTTGTAAAGATTCTTTTTCTTAGCCTCTTCTATACCTTTTCTTTGTTTTCTTTTTCTGCTTAAATACTCGCTTTTGTAAATGCTATATGTTACATTAAAAACATCTTCTCTGTTATTTAAATCAACACAGAACTCTTCTGTTTCTATGCTTGCACCTTTTGCAGCAATTTCTGTTAAAATTTTAAGTTTTTCATATGTTGTTTTGAAATGATTATTAATTGTTTCTAGATGAATCTCGTCACCATATACTATTTTATCTAAATCATACTTTATAGAAGGTTTTTTAAATCTCTTTACTATTAAATTATCTCCTGTATATACTCTATCTGTTCTTATTAACCATTCCAATTTATCTAAGTATTCCATTCTAACTTCTTCTAAAAGATCCCATAAATCTTCTCTATTTTCCTGCGGTGTTCTTTCATAAATGAAGGTTGGCGTTTTATTTTCTCTAATATATTCGTTTTTTTTAAGTTCAAGGTTTAATCCAGGAATTCCTTGAAAGAATGAAGTATCACATAGATCAATAATATCGTATAAAGGTTTGAATATATACTTATATGTTTGATCTTCGTATGTAACCTGCTCTATTGTGCAAACAGCATATTCTATATTTATTTCATCCACTGCATATATAATTCCTTTAACTATGTGCTCTTTCATTGATTACACATCCTTTTGTATGACTCCTTAACTATTTTACTGTATCTTTCCTTGACTATATATTTATAGAACTTCCTTTGCATTTCACTTATAAATTTAGTATTATCAATGATCATATTTATTTTATTCAAATCGATTTTTTTATATACATATTCCAATGCTTTATTACATTCTTCATATTGCAAGCTGCTTATAACTTCGTAATAAGAACTTTTCTTGCCATCAAGTAGTATTTGAGAAGTTGGAAATGTATAAATCCTTCTATTTGTCTCTTCTTCACTATTCATGATATTTCTCATTTCTTCTTCATCTGTTAAATTAGGAAATAAGCAGGACCCATTATCAAATACCGGAGCCAATCTATATTCATTATCTTCCTTTATAAAACCCCAATTTCCTCCATGCCTATCAAAGTTTCCTGATAAAGCATCCACTACATATAAAATCCAAAACATTCTTATAGTTTCGTTGACATCTTTTAATTTATTATTTACTTTTAATATCTCAATTATATCATCGTAGGTATAAGTAAATTTGCTTCGATCTTCTTCTATACTACTTTCACCTAGATCATTAAAAGCTACAAAATTTTGTTTTTCAGAAACAAAATCTTTAATAGCTACTACTTCTTCTCCTTCATAAGTCCCGAGATAAGCTTCTTGTACATTTATATCTAGTGCAGAAAAAATTCTACATCCAATATATTCAGAAATATGATTGTTTCGTACTCCAAATCTAGTTTTCTTCCTGAATTTTACTATATAATCTTCACCGTCTATTATAATACCAATTTTTTTTTCTGCCCCAGTATATATTTTATTATTTTTTTTAAAAACACTATAATCCATTATTCCTCCGTGTCATTAGGGTATATTTTTATATTTGACACTTTCATTATATTCTCATTATTATGAATTGTCAATACCGTGAACTTGTATTTTAAATATCAATATTTCTAAATATTTATAAAACTCCTATTAAAATCCACCAGTTCCTGTAAATAAAGAAAATACTAAAAACTACTATCACAGTAAGAATCGGTGAATATTTTATACTATCCTTGCTAGAGAACAACTTATTTCCATTACCTATAAGTATAATCACTGAATGGAAAGGTAGTAAATAATGTGAACATACAGCCACATAGGTAATAAACATTACAGTAATTGGATCTACCAAACCTCTGCTTATAAGGATCAAACCCGGCAAAACAACTGATAGGGTAGTTACATTGCTACCCAATATCATATGGAGGGACATAGAAACTATAACAATCATAAATATATATACTAAATTAAACTCTCCTGGAAATACTGAAGTTAAATTGGAAAAAATAACATCTGAAATACCACTGTAGGACATAACCCTTCCTATAGAAAAAGCTGCAGTTTAATTGATTTAATATATATTTTATATGATATTGTATTAAAATCATAGAAAAAACCAGTTCTTTTATGATTTTTTTAGAACTGGTTAAACAATATCTGTCATAATTACCTCTCAGTTATTTAATTAAAAATCAAGCTAAGTATTTCAAATCTAAAGTGTTATAACTTAATGGACTCTCATAGGCATTTATAAATATATCCCTTATTATATCCTGACCTGTTTGATTTGGATGAGGATCTCTTGTCAATTTAACATACCACCAGGTCCACCAGTTGTACTTAGGATAGAAGAAAGTAATATCTCCCATTTTACCAATTTCGCCATAAGCATAGAAAGAAGTAAATACGTCTGCTACCTTATAGTTTACATCCGATATATTACTTATAGCATAATTAATCCTACCTATATAGTGCTGTCCAGTATCATGTAGTTCTTCATCTACTGAATATCCTGTAGGATGGTTTGCTGAATTGTAAGGATTGTATAAAGTCATAGATATAATCTCAACATCTGCATTTAATTCTCTTATTCTAGCTATTAAATTCGGATAATCTGTCTCAAAGGCTGAAGTACCTGCCTCTGCTATAGTTGTATCTATCTCCCAGAAAGATGAGTCTCTTGCTGCATCCATGATATTGTTTCCACCGATAGATAAAGTGATAATATCCGCTTTTTCTACTTCTGATATGTATGTATCGTCATTATTTAATCTGTAAAGAAGCTCACCTGCATCATCTCCATCTACAGCTAGGTTGTTGTAAGTCAAATTGTCTACATAGATTCCTTCTAGATAATCTCTAAATTGATAAGCATAGGTGTACATGGTTCCACTTATACCGGTAGTCCCAGTTGCTATAGAATCTCCTAGTGCTAGGTAGTGTATAGTAGGATTAACAACCGCTGCTTCAACCGTAACTGTCCTAATTACTTCTTCAGCTGGATTTCCAGCTGCATCACTTACATTGTAAGTTATGTAGTAAGTTCCTGCTGTTGTGGTATCTACTTCTCCAGTTTTAACTATATCAGTAGTAATGTCTCCATCAACTATGTCGTTAGCTGTTGCTCCTTCATCCGTATAGGTATCTCCTTCTGTTATTGTAAGTGTGGCTGAACCGATTAATGTAATCACCGGTGCTGTCGTATCTACTACCTCCACAGTTCTCGTTTCTATAGAAGAATTCCCTGATGAATCTGTTGCTGTATAAGTTAATGTGTAAGATCCTGGTGTGTAGTTGTCTATCTGACCTGTTATTTCCACAGTTATATTTTCAGGACTATCTACATTGTCAGTAACTTCATATCCTGGCTCTACATAGACATCTCCACCTTCAAGAGTATAAGGATTATCCCCTAATAATGATATTACCGGTGGTTCTGTGTCTTCTACCACTCCTCCGGATAAGGTAATAGTGAAAGATTCTGATTTTTCCCTGCCTACCAGCTTCACAGATGATGGACTTACTGATGCTTCGTACCCATCTGATACTGATGTTATAGATATACTGTAAGTTCCTCCACTTAAACCACTAAAAACTAAAGAACTTCCATCAAAGGATGAAACACTTCCTACACTTTGGCCATCTTGTAAAAGATCAAAAGCTACTTCTCCTGTTCCATCAAATCCACTACCATCTACAGTAATAGTATGATTAGGACTAGGTGGTGCAGCAAATGCCGGTACTGAAACAAAGCTTAAAATAAAAACTATAATTATTAAGTATACTAAAAACCGTCTTCTTTTCATTTTTTTCACCTCCTTTTCTAAGAAATTATACTTTAAAGCACAAAAGTCGACCAAAATAAATTAGTCGACTACACTACCGCTCAATATTAAAATATGTTCAAGAGCTAAAAATATTATGTTTTCTTTGTTTCATTATATCACAATTATATTTGCTCTTAAATACCCAAATGTATTTTTTTTAAAGTTTGACACCTGTTCTTATTTCTGATATATTCTAGTTACAAATTAATAATTTCGTACTAGGGGAGCTGGATAGGCCAGCTGAAAGTGAAACCTGTAAGTTTCTTACCCTCATACCTGATCTGGATCATACCAGCGTAGGGAAGTATTATGATGGATATAATACATATTTCCGGCGCAAGGAGATATGTTTTTTTATTATACCTTGCGGCATCTATCCTCCACCTAGTACAAAAAATGGAGGTTTTTTTTATGAGTACTAAAAAAATAGTTTTAAGTGGATTGCTTATATCCATAGGAGCTTTAGCAAGTCACCTGATAGTAATTCCTGTTGGTGTAGCAAAGGCATATCCAATTCAACACACTATAAATGTAATAGGTGCAATAATCTTAGGACCTGCCTATGCTGTTGGTAATGCTTTTTTAATATCTATACTCAGAAATATTTTAGGTGTAGGATCCTTACTGGCATTTCCAGGAAGTATGTTTGGTGCCTTTTTAGCAGGAATATTTTACAAAGAATTCAAAAAAATATATGCAGCCGCTGCTGGAGAAATAATAGGAACGGGTATAATAGGGAGCTTAGTTGCTTTCCCAATATCCAAGGTTTTATTAGGTTCTGAAGTTGGAGCGTTTTTCTTTATTCCACCATTTATTCTCTCAAGTTTTGTAGGAACTGTCCTAGGAATTCTTGTAATAAAATTCTTGAGAAAAACAAATATGGAGGTAATATAAAATGAAAAAAGTTCTTACAATTGCTGGCTCGGATTCATCAGGAGGTGCTGGGATACAGGGAGATTTAAAAACTTTTTCTGCAAATCAAACCTTTGGTATGAGCGTAATCACAGCAGTTACAGCACAAAACACCCAGGGTGTCTATTTAGTGCATGATATTCCAAAAAAAGCAATTTCCGAGCAAATCAATGTGCTTTTTAATGACATAGACATCGATGGAATAAAAATAGGTATGGTATCCATTCCTGAAACAATAAAAATGATTTCTCAAACCTTAAAAAAATATAATCTACCTAAAATTGTATTAGATCCTGTGATGGTATCAAAAAGCGGGTCAAATCTTCTCCACCCGGATGCAGTTGATGCATTAAAAGAAAATCTTATACCCTTAGCCTATTTAATTACTCCCAATATACCGGAGGCCGAAGTTTTGACAGGAATGAAAATCAAAAATGAAGAAGATATGAAAAAAGCATCAAAAGAAATAATGAAACTAGGCTGCAAAAATGTACTTCTAAAAGGCGGCCATCTAGAGGAATTTGCCCTTGATATACTATACGATGGTAAAACTTTCACAAAATTTGAAGTTAAAAAGATAAAATCAAACAACAACCACGGCACAGGGTGTGCTTTATCGTCAGCTATTTGTGCAAACTTAGCAAAAAATTTAGATTTAAAGACAGCTGTAAAAAAAGGAAAATATTATGTGTATGAAAGTATAAAGCAAGGATTTCCAATTGGTAAGGGTGTCGGTGCTTTAAATCATTTTCATAAATACTATCAGGAGGAAATACGATGAATAAATTTAGCGGATTTAATCTTGCTGCTCTATGGTTTGGAGCTGCAATCTCAATAGCAGAAATTATGACAGGAGGTTTATTAGCGCCACTAGGATTCAAACTAGGTCTGATGGTAATTATTATAGGTCATGTAATAGGTGGACTTGTAATGATAGCCGCTGGAAACATAGGTTTTGAAAAAAATTTAGCAAGTATGAGAACAACGGAATTAACCTTTGGGAAATATGGAAAAACACTTTTTTCCTTTCTTAATGGTGTTCAGTTGATTGGTTGGACCGTAATCATGCTCATAACTGGAGGTAATGCTACTTCAGTCTTAACAGAAAATCTTTTTTCTTTCGGCAGTGTTTCAACCTGGATAATAATCCTTGGTGTGCTTATAGCTTTATGGCTTTATGTAGGCAAGGGTCTTTGGAAAGTCGGAAATATGATTATAGGATTATCTATGTTTGCTGTAACTATAATTCTAATAAATATAGGTCTAGGAATTCCTAATATTACTGCTACGCCAAACTTAAATCTAATATCTATTGGTCTAGCTATCGAATTAACAATAGTAATGCCAATTTCTTGGGTTCCCTTAGTAGCTGATTACACCAGAGATAGTCAGACCAAATTAGGAGGAAATCTAGGAACCTTTATAGGCTACTTTGTAGGAAGTTCTTTAATGTATTTTGTAGGTCTTATTGCAGCATTAGGTTTTCAAAGTACAGATATCGGAACTATACTATTAAATCAAGGTTACGGACTAATAGGCGTAGCTATAATAATGCTCTCAACTATATCAACAACATATCTTGACGCATTTAGTGCAGGAGTATCTATTAAAAATTTGCTTCCAAACTTCTCAGAAAAACATTTAGGAACGGGAGTAGTTATTTTATCAATATTAGTAGCCTTGACATTCCCTATGACTGCTTACCAAAGCTTTCTTCTGTGGATAGGAGCACTATTTGTTCCTTTATTTGCAATTTTAATAACGGATTACTATATTTTGAAAAATAAAATAAAATCGGACAAACTAGCACTATTTACATGGCTTATAGGAGTAGGTATATATAGAATATTTGTTAATATCGATATGTCCATAGGTACCACCCTTCCAGTTATGGGTATAGTTTCAATCATATACTATGCTTTTTCGAAAGGAGTAATAATATGGAGAGCAAGAAAGTCTCAATCCTCCACCATATAACAAATGACGTTGCATCAAATCTTCAGGCCCAGGTAACAGAGCTCATGGGATCCATCCCTATAATGGGCAACAGCAGTCTTGATGCTCATGAAATAGCTCATGTATCTTCTGGATTGGTTCTAAATTTAGGTATGCCTAACCCGGATAAATTAAAGGCCATTAAAAAAACCGTACCAGTTTATGAAGGAAAAAACAAGCCTATTGTATTAGATCCAGTAGGAATATCTATGTCTGATTCTAGAAAAGAAATGGCTTTAAATATACTTAAAAACAAAAAGATTTCAGTAGTGAAAGGAAATACTAATGAGATACAATCTCTGACTAAAAACTACTCTAAAGAAGATTTTTCTAAAAATTACAACACAGTTTTAGTAACTACTGGAAAAACCATTGAGATAACACATTCGAGTAAATCGAAATCCTATAAAATGCCTGAAAGCAAAATCCAAAAACTTCCCGGGACCGGCTGTATTTTAGGAACATTAATCGGCTGCTTAATATTAAGAGGATTTGCACCCTATGACGCTTCAACTCGAGCAGCTTTTATGATGAAAAAGGTTGCCGAAAAAATCACCTCTTCTCTTCCCTATGGAAAGATTCAGGAAGTATTATTAAACGAACTGGAGGTTCTGTCAAATGAAAATTTACTTAATAACAAGTGATATGAAGGATGAAAATATATGGTTTAATAAGATAGAAAGAATTTTAAAATCAGGTATAGATTATATCCAATACAGAGACAAATTAAACTCTACTGCAGTGAAATATTATACAGCCAAAAAATTGAAAACATTATGTAATAAATACAAAACTCCATTAATAATAAATAATAGTGTAGATATATGTTTAGCAGTAGAAGCTGATGGAGTTCATCTGGGAAAAGATGATATGCCCATAGATGTAGCAAGAAAAATCTTAGGTCCGGATAAGATCATCGGTGCCTCTGCAAGAACCCTTCAAAATCTAAAAAGACAAGAAAAATCAGGTGCTGATTATTTTGGTATAGGAGCGCTTTTTAAAACTAATACAAAAAAAGATGCTGAGATCATAAGCATAGAGAAACTTATAGAACTTACATCTAATACTTCTATTCCTGTATTCGCAATAGGTGGAATAAATGAATACAATGCAGTTAAGTTGAAAAATACAGGTATCAAAGGTATATGCACATCCAGCGCTTTAATGAATAGTCCAAACCCAGAAAAAATTATAGAAAAAATAAAAAGTATATAAATAACTATATTACTACTTTAAAACAGCAGAACACTCTGCTGTTTTAAAGTACCCCTATCAACATCCACCAGGTTCTGTATATAAAGAAAATACTAAATACAACTATTATAGTAAGTACCGGCGCATATTTCATAGTTGTCTTACTTGAAAACAACTTGTTACCGTTTCCTATCAGTATAAGTACCGAGTGAAATGGCAGCACATAATGAGCACATACAGCTACATAGGTGATAAACATAACTGTAATTGGATCTACTATCCCGCTGCTTATAAGGAGCAACCCCGGTAGTACAACAGATAAAGTAGTTACATTGCTTCCCAGTATCATATGTAAAGCCATAGAAACTAAAATAATCATAAATATATATACTAGGTTGAATTCACCAGGAAAGACCGAAGTTAAATTGGAAAAAATAATATCAGAAGTACCGCTGTATGTCATTACCTTTCCTATGGAAAAAGCTGCCGTTAGGAAAAACATCAAAGTAATATCTACGGATTTTAAATCTTCTTTTTTTAGTAATTTATTAAAAAACATAGCTGCTGTGCCTAACATGATGATAATTGTTCCAGAAATCCCGTGTAGACTCTCAGTAGCCCAAACTATAACAGTAGCTACAATAATGATTAAATTTCTTTTGTCTTTTTTTGTAAGTTCTTTCTTATCTACTTCCAACGATTTTTCACAATCATTGTATTTTTTCAAATCTTGTTTAAAGGTCAACACAAAGCCTACTGCAGATATTAAATAAAATATAAATGCCGGCACTGTCATATACTTAATCCAAGTAGTTTCTGCTATTTGAATATCAGCTATATTTAACAAAGCATTATTTAATATCAAATCTCCCTTTATCATAGTCATGTTGATAAAAACTGAAGATGTATGAAGCCAAAACATTAAGGTGCTTTGAGATTTTTGGTTTAAATTTATACCCTTAAAAAACTCTTTAATAATTATAGATAATATAATAATTCTAGAAAAAGGCTGAGGTATTACGAATATCATTAGAAATTGAAGAATCAAAATGATTGCCATTAATTTAATATAATTATCCCCGTATTTATATAGATAAGGTTCAAGTAATTTTTGAGCCAACTTACTATTTGATATCCCTTGAGAAAATATATACGAAAGGACTATCAAGACAAATACCTCAGAAATAACAAAATTATAAATTAAAAGCACAGGAGTTTTACCAAAAATTGTAAACATTACAAGTAAAAATAATGATGCATAGGATTTCTTTACTACCCCTACCGTCCACCAGCTTATAGTTAGTATTAGGGATGCTAATACTATACTTTGATTTAATGAAAGTCCTAAAGGTCTTATTAATATTATAAGTAATGGTACTATTAATGTCTTTATAATATTTTTCATTATTCCTTCTTCTTCGCTATAACACTTACCCAGTGCTCGCCTTCTCTACCTTCTCTTACGTCGGTAGTTTTAATGATTTCTATTGTAATTAAATCATCAATAGAATTAATGAGCTCTCTCAAACTCTTTTCGCTGTAGTTTGTAAATATTCTACCGTCTTTTATATAATCTTCGTCTCTATCTTTAAAAGACATGAAGAAAGCTCCTTTAGCTTTAAGATAAGCAGCAAGTTTTTCTATTATCTCAATCATATTACCTCTTTTTACATGCAGCAAACTGGAACAAGCCCATATACCGTCAAATTTCTTATCGCAGTCAAAGGTCTCAAAAGTAGATTGAATAACTTCACCATCTATATGTTTTTTTGCAAAATTAACCATTTCCTTAGATCCATCAAATGCCATCACCCTATATCCGTGATTTACAAACCATATGCTGTCTCTACCAGTACCGCAGCCTGCATCTAAAATCAATCCACCTTTAGGTATGTGAAATGTAAATTTTGTAAGTAAAGGCTCCATATTTACATGAAATGTATTGTTAATATATTTTTCTGAATTTTTATCGTAGTATTCTGTAGAAATTTTAATCACCCTTTTCTATATTTTTTTATATTATAATGTTACCCTTTCAAATTAAATACTATAATTCCTACAATCATAATCAATATACCTATAGGCTTAGTAAGTACTAGTTTAATCTGAGGCATTCCGAAAAGCCCTAGGGTATCTATAATAGTTGCAAAGGTAAGCTGAGAAACAATCATAACAGCCATAGCAAATGCAGTCCCTAGATAACTTATACCTTTCATAATATTAAAAATGATCATAACACCAAAAAAACCTGCTAATAAATAAACTTTATTGACTTCTGTAACATTCCTTATATTTCCTTTGCCTAAAAGAACAACAGCAGCAACAGCAAACACAAGTCCTACCGCATGTACAACCGCTGTAGCTTCTATAAATCCTACTTTTTCACTTATACGAGTATTAAAAACATTTTGAAGACTAACAAAGAATCCTCCTAAGGTTGCAAATAAAACACCTATCATTTAATCCCTCCGTCTTTCTTTTTAATTAGCTTATGTAGTTTATTATATCAAATATCTAAATAATATAAACAAAAATATAGAAAAATGCGATAATCAAGACTAATTACCGCATTTATATTACATATTTTATTATTTACTCTTTATATTTTAATTTATCCGCTGCTAATCTTCCAATCTATCTATCAACATAATGCCATCTGCATCTTCACTGAAAAGAGCATTATATGAAATATAAGACATTTTTCTTCTGTTAAATTCTCCACCCAACATCACTGAAGGATCAGTAGTATCATCTTTAAATAAACCCATCTCAACTGCTCTTATATTTGCACTATCCCATTCAAAATCTTCTCCATCCTTATATCCTAATGCTCTAAGTACTAAAGTAGCATATTCCGTTTCTTTCATTGGATTAGCAGAACCATATTCCGTTGAACTTATACCATTGATTAATCCTTCATAATGTAGGTAATCTATAGTTGGTTTAACCCAGTCAGGTACATCTGTAAATTCGCTAGTGTAGTCTGGGTTTTCTACTACAAATAATTCGATTTCCTCTTCTACTCCCAAAAGCCTTGCATACATTGCAGCACCTTCAGCTCTTGTAAGTCCTTTATCTAATTCTAAGCCTTTATCTGTACCTTGTAAAATACCAATTTCTTTTAAAGCTTGACCATAAAAGTCTTGGTGCTTTCTATCTAACTGAATCAATTCTTTTAATCTATTCTCGACTTCTTCTCTATTTCCACTAAACTTTTCATCATCCTGTACAGGTTCCTCACTTGGCTCACCTGTACTGTTTTCCGTTTCAAATTCTACAAAAAAGATTATTTTATCCTCGCCAGTATTCTGTAATTCTCTAGATAATCTTAATAAATCAATAGTATATTTATTTCCATCTACTATGTGAGCATTATGATTAACTACTTCATAATCTGTAGAAATAGAATAAAGTATCTTCATACCAGTTCCTTCAAGCATAGCATAAAGCTGTGCATCATCTGGACTGCTTTCTTCACCTTCTAAAGACTGGTCATCTACTGTAACATCCATCTCAAATCTCTTATTACCGTTTTCCAATTCTACTAATCTTATACCATCTTCACTCTCATTAGTTTCATTCATATGAACTAAAAAGCTTTCCATATCTCCAATCTCAATAATCGCTTTTTCCCCAGCAAAGTTATATCCCTTATCCATATACTCTACTGCTTCTGTAGTTGTTGTAATTCCTTCCAAGCCTTCAAAATCTTCATCTTCAAAAAATGTCAATGAATCAGTTTCCGCCTCTGTTTCCGTATCCAATTCTTCATCCATCAAATCTGTGTTTTGTGCCATTAGAATTTCCATATTCCCAGACCCATCTTTGTTTAGTTCTACTCCTACTTCCATTTGTATACAACCTGTCAGAACCATTATTAAAGCTACCATCATTGCAATTAATGATATTTTTCTTATTCCCATGTTATACCATCCTTTCTTTTTTTAAATACATTAAATCTCTTATATTTATTCTACCACAACACCTGTTCCTGATGCTGTAACCATAAGCATAGAACCATTTTGTCCAAGTACTTCATAATCTATATCTACCCCTACAACAGCATTACATCCTAATCTCATAGCTCTTTCTTCCATTTCTCTTAGGGCAGATTGTCTAGCTTCGATTAATTCACCCTCGTAAGAATTGGATCTTCCACCAAAGAAATTAGTCAATCCTGCTGCAAAGTCCTTTATAAAATCAACACCTGCTATTACCTCACCAAATACAATTCCCTTGTATCCTATAATTTTCTTTCCCTCTACAGTTGGGGTTGTTGTAACTATCATAATTTTCCTCCTAGAATTCATGTTTTATACTATTATACTATAAAAAATAGTTGTTCAAGATTAAATTTATATTATTTTTAAATATAGTTAGGATTCCTAATCATACTTATCCCAGTAGTCTTTCTTTGCTAATTATTCATAATTCTCTTCAACTTATATGATTGATATAATTGTATCATAAATTAAAACTAATATGTACTTAAAATAACAGTATTTAGGTATTATTCAACATCTTTAAAAGTAAGTAAACAAATGAAAATATGTTGTTGAAAGGGCCATTACATGTTAAAGTGTATAAGATGTTACTTGAATTCTAAGCAAACCACTAATAAATGATAAAATTTAAATTAGAGGTAGAATTAAGCTCATATGTATTAGGATTAAATAGAAACTAAATTTAGGAGGAAGAAAATTTGAAAAAATCAATGATATTATTTCTTCTGATTCTCTTAGCCGCTGTAGCATACAACGGAGTATATACCATTGAATCGGGAGAAGAAACTGTTGTTACAAGATTCGGAGAATATGCAAGAACCGAAACACAGGCAGGGCTGAAATGGAAGATCCCCTTGGTGGAGCAGAAATATACAGTAAATGTTGCAGAAATCAGACGTATGGAATTTGGATTCACAACAACGAAAGATGTAGAGCCGGGTTCACTACCTTTATATGACAGAAACCTGAGTAAAGATCCTCTAATGCTTACAGCAGACGAAAATCTTGTCAACGTTGAGACTATCTTACAGTTTAGAGTTTCAGATAGCAAAAAATTTCTTTTCAATGTTGACGACCAACTCGGAACCCTTAACACTATCGCTGTTTCAACAATCAGAAGAAGCATAGCAAACAACGTTCTTGATGAGGTACTCACAGACAACAAAGTGGGAATACAACAAGAGATAAGAGACGACTTACAAGGAATCTGCGACAACTATGGAATAGGTCTGCAGATAACTGCAGTTCAGCTTCAAGATGTTTATCCTCCAGAAGAAGTAGATGACTCATTTAAGGATATTTCCAGAGCAAAGGCTGACAAAGAAAGCAAGATAAACGAGGCTGTATCCTATGAAAATAAAGTAATACCGGATGCCAGGGGAGAAGCTTCAAAACTTATTTCCGAAGCAGAAGCCTATAAGGAAGACAGAACAAGGAGAGCCAATGGAGACGTGGCAAACTTCAACGCCGTATATGAAAAATACGTTTTAGGAAAAGAAGTTACAAGAAAACGTCTTTAT
>Ga0209931_1000550_pt1 | contig 22355 bp, 17 predicted proteins | sample SalPonR1_B_D1_MG_FD_185697 | JGI IMG/M metagenome (GOLD analysis project Ga0209931, IMG submission 185697) | Salt pond soil microbial communities from South San Francisco under conditions of wetland restoration - Salt Pond MetaG R1_B_D1_MG... ...
TGAGGTACCAAAAAAATGTGTACTTTTATCCATAGTAGTTAAATGTTTGTGGTAAAACAAAACTACTAAAAAGAGTTGGGAGTTCCTCACGGACTCCCTTCTCTTAAATTTTTATCGGACAACAGTGTAAATAAATAGTGATACCTTTACTTTAAGTTTACAAATCGATAATGTGGTTTATGGATGAAAAAATATTTAACAACAAGTAATTGTATAAATTGCACAAAAAGTTCGAAATGTTTTCAAAAACTAATTCATTCCGAATTAGAATTTATTAATGAAAATAAAACACAAATTATATATAAAAAAGGAGAAACCATTTGCAAACAAAATGCTTTTGCTTCTTATGTAATGTATATTGCAGATGGACTTGTAAAGTTATATATTGAAAGTGTAGGGAATAAACATATAAATATCAAAATACTACAAACATCCGAATTTCTTGGTTTACCATCTGTGTATGGAAAAAATATTTACAATTGTTCTGCCAGCGCACTTAAAGATTCTACGATATGTTTGATAAAAAAAGATAGTTTTAGGAAACTCCTTAATCATAATGGGAATTTTGCTTCAGAAATTATTAAAGGATACTGCCAGAACGAAAACCGCATATTTGATATTGTAAAAAGCATTGGGTATAAACAAATGCACGGAAGGATAGCCGACACTTTACTTTATTTAACAAGTGAGAGGTTTAAAGATATCAATATTTTTTCATACATCACCAGAAAAGATATTGCAGAATTTTCGTGTATTTCTATGGAAAGTACGGTGCGGCTTTTAACTGAATTAAAAAACGATAAAATAATCGATATTAAAGGAAAAAATATTACAATACTTAATCGAGAACTATTAAATAAAATAAGTCTCCATGGATAGATTGTAGCAATTTAAGCTAAGTACCTTAAGTAAATTCCCTTTTACGTTTAGTCATTTTATTTTAACAACCGGATAACCTGTCCCTGTCCGCTCGAGCGAGGGACAAATAGCTTCGCTAAGTAATCGCACTTTTATCCGTCGAGAAATTGAGGTACGCTTTTTGATCGATAATTTCTTTCAGGTAATGAACCACCTGCCAGACCTCATCAAAAGTATTATACAAAGCAATGGGTGCCAACCGGATAATATCGGGTGGACGAAAGTCAGGAACCACTCCCCTGGCCTTTAATGCTTCGTTAACCCGGTAAGTTTCTGAGGCATGGCTTATGGCCACATGCCCGCTCCGTTGATCCGGATTTTTGGGTGTGATAATTTTAAACTGATAGCGGTCGTTTTCTAACAGTTCTTCGATCAAACAAATAAGATAAATTGTAAGGTGAACCGATTTTTTGCGGACATTTTCAATACCGGCCTCCAGGATAATATTCAACGCTCCTTCAATGGGCGAAGATCCTAAAATACCGGGTGAAGAAATTTGCCAACCACCGGCACTTTTCTCGTGCTCGAAATCGATCAGCAAATCAAACTGTTTCTCTTTTTTGTACCCAAACCAACCGGGCAATTGAGGTTTCTTATCAAAATGTTTTTCGTTGATGTATAAAAATGCGGCACATCCGGGCCCACCATTTAAATATTTGTAGCTGCAGAAAAGGGCAAAATCCACACCCCAATCGCTAAAATGGTGCGGAACAGCACCTGCTGAATGAGAACAATCAAACCCAATCACAATATCCCGTTTATGCGCTTCGGAGGTTAGATATTCCATATCGAGCAACTGTCCGCTACGGTACAAAACCGAGGGCAAAAATACAACAGCCACCTCATCGGTCATCATCTCAACAATTTTTTGTTCATCTAATAAATTGCCATCTTCAGAAGGTACAAGAATTAAATGCTCTTTCGGATTAAACCCTTTAAGTTTGAGCTGTCCTTCCAATGCATAGATATCCGAAGGAAAATTAAGCTCATCGGACAGTATTTTTGTTTTTGTCCCTTTCGGTTGATAAAAGGTGCTGATTAATGCATGAATATTTACCGTTGTAGTGCCGGTTAATATTAGCTCTTTGGGTTTTGCTCCTACAATTTCCGCAGCCATCTCTCCTATTTGCTCCGCAAAATAGAACCAAGGCCTTTGTGCGTTAAGCCACCCGCCAATGGCTTGATTTTTCCATTCATCTAAAACCCGGTTTAACGACTGCTCGGCATCTTTCGAGAGTAAACCAAGAGAATTTCCATCGAAATAAATTTTATCCTGTGGTATATAAAATCTATTTCGAAAATCTTTAAACCGGTCATTTTTATCTAAATCAGCAGCAAACTTTCTATTGGTTTTATTTTTTACAAAATTCATAATCCATACGTATTTAAACCTTAAATCTACTAATAATAAGGATATAAACCATAATCTAACCGTTCATAATCAAAAACATTGGTAAACAATTTGATATAATCCTCTTCGATGGATTTATCCATTTCCATTCTCTGCATCTCTACTTTTAACTTTTCTTTACTTAAATCTGAATTTGAGGCTTTGGTAAAAAACCGTTCAAAAAACTTTTGTTGTAAATCATTTTCAAGAAAAATTTTATACGTTAATCCTTTTTCTATATAGATGTTTTTTTCTTTTGTTAGTTTAATTTCCTTAAATGGATAACGGTAAGAGATAGCCGGACGTAGCGCTGAAGAATAATAATTAACTTCAATGGGCACCTTCTCTTGTACCACGAAATTCCACAAACGGCTATGAAAAACCAGTGTGTCTTTATGGTAATTAATATTCCAGAGGCTTTCATTCACATCATTCATATGAAATTTCTCCATGATTTGCTGAACTTTGTCAGGAGAATTCTTTATGACCAAATTACGGATTAAGCCTGTTTCGGTAATTTCCTCGTATGTTTTGCAAATTTCACGAGCATGACGAACCCTGGCCGCTCTATTTTGAAATCGATTTTTATAGATAAACGAACAATAGTTGATGGGAAAATTAATTTTATGTTCGATATTATATTTAATTAAGCGAAGGGCTGTAAGTTCCGATTCAAGTACAACAATTTTTGGCCCGTGTAAAAAAGTATATCCTCGTTTAATCAATTTTTTATAATTATAGGGAGTACACCTGATTTGATGAAGGTTTAAAAAATTTACGCCAATGGTTTTTAAGTCTTTAATTAATTGTGTTAATTTTTTAAAATCTTCTGGTATAGCCGGGATTTCTACAGTAACAATATCCATAATACCTTTTGCTAATTTTAAGGTATCTAATTTATACTCCACAGCACTTAAATCGAATCGAATCTCATTTAATCCTGCATTTTTAAATTTTAATAATTTTGCTTTTGTTACTAATATACCGTTGGTATACAACCAAATATACATTGCAGGGCCAAATGCTTTACGAACTGCTTCAATATATTTTAATGATTTTCCGAAGGTTAAAAAGGGTTCCCCACCACTAATACTAACACCTTTAAATCCAAACTTTTTTATATAAGCAATATAATCTGCAACGTTGGGAAATTCTATGCTATTGGTCATAGGTACCGATTCATCTTTTTGTTCGGTGGGACAATAAAAACAATTTGCATTGCAAGTCCCATTAATAAAAAGACACGACCAGAAACCTTCCCCGCAGATACTACAACCAGACGAATTTTTTTTGCAATCTAATTTCGATTGGTTAAAACCCCATTGAACAGAGTTTTCTATCGATTCCAACAGAGCGCTTCGTTCTTTTGATGCTTCAATTATTTGCTCTGGGGCTACAAAGTTTAGTTCATCATAAAAATCAGCATATTCCTGCTGATTTTTTTCAATCATTAATTCAATTTCTGTCTTCATTCGAGATAAATGGGATTTTTTCCAAAAATAATCTATTTTTATCTAGTTTTTAAAACAAATTTTTTTCCTGTTTATCGTTTTTCGATAACGAATAAAATTGATTATTAAATTGTTAATAATTTAGGGTTATTTTTATTTCATTCCTACATTCATTTTTTATATCTTACCTTTTCAATTTTAAGTAATTTAAATTTTAGGATAATTGCCGTTTACACTAAACTTCTTCAATTACATTTTTTTCATAGTATTAAACCAAATTATATGCGTATTTAAATGGAGTTTCTAGATTCATTCCCGGAAGTAGTTTTTGAAGTTGATAAAAATTTTACGTTAACATTCTTAAATGCATCGAGTGAAAAAATTACGGGCTATAAAAAAGAAGAACTAATTGGCAAAAAAATTGAATTGGAAAAATATTTTGCTCCGGAAGAGATGTCCAAAATGCAAAAAAATTTTTCAGAAAATTTTAAAGGAAATCATATCACGGGAAATCATTATAAGATGCTCACCAAATATGGTGAGAAAGTTATTTTAAAAATCCATAATTATCCTATAAAAGAAAATGGTGAGATTGTTGCATTACGATGTTTAGCCGTAAATATAACAGAGCACGAAAAGAAACTACATGCCTTAATAAGCAAAAAATATCATTACAGGCAATTTTTTATAAACTCACCTATTGCTTACCAGTCGCTCAATAACGAAGGTGTTATTATAGATGTAAATCCAGCATGGGAAAAAACCACAGGTTATTATCATGAGGAGATTGTGGGGAAATATTTCAAATCTATCTTAGACGATGATTCTCAAGAGAAATTTAAAAAGAATTTCAGGCTTTATAAAGAAAAAGGAGAAATCAATAATGTTGATTTGAAGTTAAGAAAAAAAAATAGAGATACGATTTATGTTCATTACTTTGGAAAAGTTGAATATGCTGATGATGGCACTTTTCTTCGAAGCCATGCTGTTTTTACGGATATTACGGCCCAAAAAAAGGCCGAAAAAACGTTAAAAAAATCGGAGAAAAGATTCAGAGAGCTTAATGCAACCAAAGATAAATTTTTTTCTATCATTGCTCATGATTTAAAAAATCCTTTTAACGACTTAATAGGATTTACCCAATTACTTGCCACAAATATTCAAAAATATGACAAAAATAAAATTGAGCAATTCGTAGAAATTATCCATCAAAGCTCAAAATTGGCCTATGGATTACTGGAAAATCTATTAGAATGGTCAAGAACACAAACCGGAACATTAACGTATAAACCTGAATTTTTCGATATAAAACATATTATTGATGAAAATATTGAACTTTTACATTCAAATGCACATAACAAAAATATCCGGATCATTTCAGAAATCAATAAAAACACTCTTGTATATGCCGACCGGAATATGGTACATACCATTGTGCGTAATTTACTATCCAATGCTATAAAATACACTCACAATGGAGGATTCGTAAAACTCACAAGCACCCCTTTACAACATCATGTTGAAGTTTTTATTGAAGATAATGGGGTAGGTATTGATAAGGAGAATGTCCACAAATTATTTCGCATAGATAAAAGTTATACAACCACAGGGACTCAAAGAGAAAAAGGAACCGGACTGGGATTAATTTTATGCAAAGAATTTATAGAAAAAAACAGAGGGCAAATAAACGTAAAAAGCACACCCGGTAAATGGAGTATTTTTTCTTTTACTCTTCCAACGAAAATGCAGGATAAAGAAATTTAAAACAAGTCTACCGAAATATTTTGAATAAATGCCGTATACGAAACCTCATCTTCCAGTCGTGCCATTGATAATAGGAAGATAACCGATTTTTCTTCTCCTGTTTTTATACTTTCAATCGTTACCTCTTTTCGTTCGCCAATTATTTTCTCTTCGTTTGGATCAATCAATGCATTAATAAATTCATCCTCATATTTATCTTTTGGGAATAATTTAGTTATTTTTCTTCCTAAAACAATATCCCGTTCTATTTCCCAAAGCTCTTCAGCTGTTTTGTTAAAAAATTTAATTACACCAAGATGATCGAACGTTAAAATAGCATCTGAAGTTCCTTCCAGCGTTCGTTCGGTTCTTTTCTGTACTTTTTCTATTTCTTTAAACTGCTGTTTTACATCTTCGCGGGCTGTTTTCAATTGTGCTTTTAAATCAACTCTCGATTGTTTTAACTCTTCTTCCTGTTGTTTAAGCAGTTCGGTTTGTTTTTGGGTTTCAAGTTCCATTGTTTTTTCATTTGTAGTATCATTTCCAATATAAATAATCTTGGAAATATCATCATACATATCCCTAACGGCCGACAATGAAACACGTACCCATACATCTTTATTTTCTTTGGTTCTTTGCCGTATTGTTCCTTCCCAACTCTCTCCCTGAGAAACTTTACTCCAAATATCTTTTATCCTGTTTAAATCAGATTTATCTACAAAATCAAAAATACTTTTTTCTTTAAGCTCATAAAGAGGATAGTTCATTAAATCGATAAACTTTTTATTACATTCAAGCAAATCACCTGTAGGTAAAAATTCAACTTTAATCGTTGATTTATTTAATGCATCAATTTGTGCCTGATAATCCAGGCTTTTCTTTTTCTGTTCAGTAGTGTCAATGGCTAAAAACAAAACCTTATCAACACCTCCATCTTCTTTTCTCATACAGGTATAAGTAGAAATAGTCCACAAATCACGCCCTTGTTTGGTAACATGCTTCATATCTCCTTCAAAATGTTTGCCTCCATTGGCTAGATTGGTCCATAATTTATTAAACCAACTTCTATCCTTTTCATTAATGAACATAGAAATATTCTTCCCTTCTACTTCGGAATTTTTTTCATAACCCATTTTCTTAAGAAACTTAGTATTGGCATAAATCAATGTTCCATCTGGATCATATTCTGCTCTAAGTAAAGTATGATTCACTGCATTAGTAAAGGTAACAAACTTCTCACTTTGTCGGGCAGCTTCCTCCTGAGTGGCTTGCAACTCCTCCATATTTTGTCGCATCTGTTCTTCTTGCGCGGCTAAGGCTTCGGCTTGTTGTTGTGATTCCTTAAGTAATTTTGCCGTACGTGAATTGATCTTAACATTTGAAATCGTAGATGCAATATTTTTTGCAACATTCTCCACAAATTCAACAATATGTTTTTCCAGTGGTTTGATTGCTCCTATTTCAATTACTCCATGAACCTCTTCAGTAATTTTTAAAGGAACTACGAGTAAACAACCGGGTGTTGCTTTCCCTAAACCCGAAGTTATATTTACGTAACTTTCAGGAACATCGGTCATATAAATCGTTTCTTGCTCTAATATGGCAGCGCCAATAATTCCTTCGTTTAACTCAAGTCTTTTATCTGCATATTTCCGTCGTTCGTAGGCATAACAAGCTGTCATTTTTAAATGAACATCGGCTTCGTCTTCATCTTCAATAATAAAAAATACACCTTGGTTTGCATGAATATATTTAACCAGATTACTAATTAAATTGTAAGAAAGCTCTTCAATATTATCGGAATCTTTTCTTAAAATATCGCCAAATTTTGCTAACCCTTCTGCAATCCAGTTTCGTTGTTGGTCTTCCTTCCGTCTACGATCTTCTTCTTCTTTGTTTTTCTTTAAATTATTGCGTAAATCTAAAATGGATTGGCCTAAAACATCATCTTCCCCTTGAACCTTATATTCAGCATCAATATTTCCCATTCTGATTTTCTCGACAAAACGAAAAATTCGCTGATTTTTATCTAGTTCTTGTTTTAATGCTTTATGCAGAGATTCTGAAGTATCGGAATACTTTCGGCTAATTAGGTAAGCATAAAAAGCTAAAACAAATGGAGATAAATCTAAAATTAAATAAACCGGATTATTCTTATGTATTTCTAAAACTTCTGAGAAACTAATATTTTTAATAAAAAAATCAACCGTTAAAATAAATAAAACAGTTAATAGCCCTATAATAAAACCACTAATTGTATACTTAAAAACAATACTATGTGAATTTTTATCTTTCATAAAATTTATTTAAAATTTTTGAGAAATTAAAAATAATAAATCTTTTCAACAAATTTCTATTACCTAATATATAATTTTTAGGCGAATGAAACGATAATAATCCCTAACAGTTTTATATTTTTTTCTAAAAGATGTTTTATCTAGCTTAATTACAGAAAGATAATATATGTTTGTTAATTAATATCTTACTCCATAAAAAATAAGTGCGAAACTTTAGTTATTTATTTATTAATACCTAATACTTTGTATACTTTTTCAAGAAAATCCGGGATATTAATTGGTTTTTCAATAACATCTTCAGCACCCATATCATTAGCGATTATTTTATTCTCCTTATTAGCAAAAGCGGTTACAATAATGGTAGGAATAGCTCTTAAATCATTATTCGCTTTTAGCTTACGTAATAAGTCAAATCCATTTTCATTAGGCATTAACAGATCTAATAAAATTAATTGAGGAGTGAATGATTTTAAAACTTTCTCAGCTTCTTTTGCACTAAAAGCTGTTTTGACATTAAAACCATCATCTTCGAGAATGGCTTCAAGGAGAACCAAATTTGTTTCTGAATCATCAACGATTAAAATATTTGATTTCATCATGGTTTTTTAATTGTTACAAATTTTTGTTGATATCGATTAGATAATTCTTTAAATTTATCATTAGCTAATTTTCACTTGGTAAAAATACAACCAATAAGGATTATGTTTCAACAAACTTGCTATGACATTAATTACTAAACATGATGATTTACATCACCAAAAAATGAACGGTTAATCATTATCTTTAAAAAGATTTTTAATACATTTACCGAAAATAGGGAGTTTATAAGCAAAGAACAAAAGATGGATATATTTGATATATTTTTTTCCAATAAAGATATTATTAGCCAAAATAATATTGACCTGATAAAAACAAATTGTAATATAGTTCAATACCAAAAAAAAGATGTCATTTTTAAACAAGATACGTTAACCTCCCATATCATGTTTGTTAAATCGGGTTTAGTAAAAATTTTCAAACAAGGGAGAAATAATAAATCTATCATACTAAAATTAGCAACTCCCGGCAACTTTTTAGGGTTGGTTTCAATTTTTGGTGAATCTACCTTTCAGTATTCTGCCGCAGCTATTGAAGACACAGAAATACTATTTATCGACTTTAATACCTTTAATTCAGTTTTAGTTAACAATGGTGAATATACTACATCACTACTCAAAAACTTAAGTAAAGAAAATCTTTATGTAATCGATCGGCTAATTGCTCAATATCAAAAACAATTACCAGGAAAGCTGGCGGATTTAATTCTTTACTTTTCTGAAAAAATATACCATTCAGAACATTTTGAGCTACCTCTTACCCGAAATGAATTGGCCGAGCTTGCAGGAACTACAAAGGAAAGCTTAATTAGAACATTAACCGAATTTAAAAACGACAAGATTATTGAACTAGATGGGAAAACAGTAAAAATAAAAAGTATGGATATTATAAAAACATTAAGCAGAATAGGTTAATAATGAATAAATATAATATACTTATTGTCGACGATATTTTCACAAACAGACTATTACTTAAAGAAATATTAGGCGGTATTTCAGAAAAATTTATTGAAGCAGAAAATGGAAAAGATGCTATTGAAATTATAAAAAGTAACCCAATCGATATTGTTTTAATGGATATTGAAATGCCTGTGATGAATGGTTTAGAAACTACTAAATATATTAGAAGCAATTTCCCTGAACCCAATAATAGAATTCCCATTATTGCAATTACCGCTCACAATCCTGACGATTTCTTTAATGATTATAACAGTGCCGGTTTTGACGAGCTACTTACAAAACCTTATTCATTTGAAAAGGTAATAGGAGCCATAAAAAAAACTAAACTTTTACAATAAACTTTCTGAATAAAATATTTTTGTTATAATGAAAAAAAAATTTACTCTTCAGCAATTAATAGTTATTACCGTTTGGTTTTCCCTGTTTTTTCCCTCTTGTGAAAAAATTCCACCAAAATTTACTGAACCAGGTGTTAGTTTAGAATTAGCTCAACTCAGAAATAAACAAATACAAAATATTAGATATGATATTACTTTTTCGATACCCGATTCAATACACAAACAAATTAACGGAAATGTAATTATTCAATTCGATTTTAATAAAAAGTCAAACCATCCGTTGATTTTAGATTTTCGAAATCAGTCTTCTCAAATAATAAAAATTAAAAAAGACCATAAAAAGATTAAATATAAATTTAGCAATGAACATATTATTATTCCACATAAGTATTTAAATACTGGCAAAAACAAACTAGAAATAGAATTTATTGCCGGCGAAAGAGCGCTAAACCGGAATGCAGATTATTTATATACACTTTTTGTGCCCGACAGGGCATGTACAGCATTTCCTTGTTTCGATCAACCTTCGTTAAAAGCAATTTTCAAACCAACCATCACCATTCCTAAAAAATGGGTTGCAGTAACTAATTCACCATTACTAAATAAAAAAATGGCGGATTCACTTCAAACTTATTATTTTACAGAAACAGACCCGATTAGCACTTATCTTTTTGCTTTTGTAGCCGGGAAGTTTAATTCCATCACGAAAAAACAAGGCCAACGCCAAATAACAATGTATCACAGGGAAAGCGACATTGAAAAAGTTAAACGTAATATTGAACAAATTTTTGAATTAAAGTATAGTTCATTAGCATGGCTAGAGCAATATACTCAAATCGACTATCCATTTAAAAAACTTGATTTTATTGCTATTCCTTCTTTTCAGTATTCAGGAATGGAGCATCCCGGTGCTGTTTTATATCGCGACTCGAAACTCTTTTTAGACGAATCAGCAACCATAAACGACGAATTAAACAGAGCCAATTTAATTGCCCACGAAACGGCGCATATGTGGTTTGGTGACTTAGTAACTATGGAATGGTTCAGCGAAGTTTGGCTTAAAGAAGTTTTTGCCAATTTTATGGCCGATAAAATCGTTAACCCGCAATTTCCAAAAGTCAACCACCATCTGAATTTTTTAATTAACCACTATCCTTCGTCCTACTCAATTGACCGAACCAAAGGAGCAAATCCTATAAGCCAAAAACTGGATAACATGAAAAATGCAGGAACATTATATGGCTCGATTATTTATCATAAAGCCCCGATAATGATGAAGCATCTCGAAGATTTAACCGGTGAAGATACATTAAAAAGTGCAGTACGCCAATACCTCAAAAATTATCAATATAAAAATGCAACCTGGGATAATCTAATCCAGATTATAGACAAAAAGTCAACCCTAAATCTAAAAAAATGGAGTGATGTTTGGGTATATGAACCTGGAATGCCTCATTATATCACACAAAAAGCTTTTAATCCCAATAATCAATTACAAAATATAATTATTGAACAAAAAGACCCACAAGAAAAAGGACGTATATGGATACAAAATTTAGAAACGATTATAGCTGCCGGAAAAAAAATGAGCTATTACCAAACTCAAACGAAAGACACTTTTAATATTGTTAATCTGAAAAAACCTTTACAAAATGTCGATTATATTTTTTCCAATGCCGATGGATTAGGCTATGGCTACATAAAAATGGATAATGAATCAATTAATTTTTTCCTTAAAAATTTACATTCCATTTCCGAGGAAGTATTGCGATGTACTTTATATATCAGTTTGTGGGAGAATATGCTAAACGAAGAAATTAATCCGCAGGATTTAATGGAAGCATATATAAAAGTACTTAGCATTGAAGATAATCCGCAAAATATTAATTTATTGCTTGGATATATTGAAGCTGCATTTTGGAAATTTTTAACCTCGGATGAGAAACAAATTATAGCTCCCAGTCTGGAACAAATCCTTTGGGATGAATTGCAAATGGCTGAGAATGAAAAAACGCAATTAAGTTACTTTAAAACTTATTCGAGGATTGGCTTAAGTAATAATGCTTTAAATAATCTTTTACAAATTTTTCAAAAAGAAAAAACCATTAAAAAACTTCACCTTTCTACTCGTGATTTTACAGATTTAGCTTTTGAACTATCTTTACGAGATATCAATAATACAAAAGAGATTTTAGATATTCAATTTCAACGAATAGATAATAAAGAGCGGAAAGCAAGATTTGAATTTATCTGTCCGGCCCTTTCACCTGATGAGAAAATACGCGACCAATTTTTTCATTTATTAATGGATGAAAAAAATAGAAAAAAGGAGCCCTGGGTAGTAACTTCAGTTTATTATTTAAATCATCCGCTAAGAAACCAGTCAGCCATTAAATATATCAAGCCTTCGCTGGATATTTTAGAAGAACTTCAAGTTAGCGGCGATATCTTTTTTCCTGCACAATGGCTAAATGCTATTTTTGCCGGGCATTCATCAACCGAAGCAGTAACTGAAATTAATATTTTTTTAAATGAAAACCCTGATTATCCCGTTAATCTGAAAAATAAAATCCTACAATCAACCGATATGGTGTTTCGGGCAAACAAGATAAAAAATTAAAAAAGCAAGTTTTTAATGGGAAAGACTATTAATTCGTTCGATTAGTTCGATATTTAGTTCGTATAATTCGCCGATAATACTATTGTAATATTTTTTCAAATTTTTTGTGTCCTCTGGAGGGTGGTTAACTTTATATAGTAAGTTACATCGAATAATTTCAGCATCGTGTAAAATTTCCAATAAATTTTCCTGATTCTGGACAGGCGAATACTCCATAAAAGAAAAACACTCGTTAATAACTTGTTTGGAAAGAAAATTAATATCTTTTTTAATATCTCTGCAATTAGCCATAAATCAGAATAAAAATAAAATCAATAAATGATATCAAATTTATAGTAAGATATAGGTAAAAAACTAAAAAAACAAAAATCCGGATTTAATTTTTATCAATATTTTACTTCAAGTGATTGTTTTTGTTTATTCGGATTCGGAATTTTTGAGATATTATAATTCTCTTTGTATTCTATTAAACTAACATCGGTATTTTCAAAACCGGAATCCTTGTACCATCGAACAAAATTATAATTAGCCTGAAGCAAATCTTTAGAATGATGATAAATACAATGATCAAAATTTTCGCCATAATTCAACAATGCCGATAAAAAATACATTCCTATGTCGTAACCGTGTATGGCATATTGTTGAGGTTCTGTTCTAAATGTTTTCCGGTATTTAAGAATAAATTTTTTAACATTATCTTTCTTATAATCCACAAAATATGGAGTGCTTATGCATAAGTTCAGGTTAAAATAATATTCTGTGTCAATATTTCTAAATCTTTGCCAGCGTGATAAACCACAAACCTTTACCGGATAATTAAAAGCTGATAAAGTATTTAATTTAGTTACCACATTGGTAACAAAAGCCTCATCATTCGACGGAACAATAAAAACATTTTCAGTTTCCTTGCTTGCAGCGTGTTCAAATACATTGATAATATCTTTAAAGATTACCTCTTTAAACTGGATATTGGCTAAAACAGAATCAGAAAAATGAGCAAACAACTTATCTTTTACCAGCTGAATATTAGGGTAATACAGGCTATCTCCATCATGTACCAAAATAAGGTTTTTATCTTTAAATTGAGAAATATACTCAACATATTTATCGATTTGGGCATTGTATGATGGAGTGATTTGAAAAAGATAAGGGTTCTCATCAACCAGCTGAAGATTATCCCATAAAGGGGATACCATTTTTATTTGATTTTTTTTCGAGAACTCGGAAACCAACTTTATTTCATGATTATAGATTGGACCAATAATCAAATCCATACTTTCCATCATGGGATAATTTAGAATCTCTTTTATTCGAGAAGTATCATTAGCAGTATCGTAAACATATAAATTAAGGTTTAACCCCAATTGTTTTAAGCTATCAACAGCTAAAAGAAAACCTTCATAAAACTCAACAAAATTTAACGAACGAGGATAAATATAATAGGGGTCATAAGAAACTTTCTCATATATTTTTTCGCCAAAATCATCTACTTCACTCGAATCAATATAATACTCTTCATCGTTTTTATCCAAATAAAAAGGTAATAAAACAGCTACCTTAAATGGTTTGTCGGTAATTTGTTTAATTGTATCGCAAGGAAAAGGTTGTATAGAATCTGAATAAGCAATGGTCGTTCTTTTTTTAAATAAACCGGATGTATCTTCTTTTTCATCTCCGGAATCAAACAATAAACGAGATGATGTATAAATTTGTTTCCTGGGAATTTTTATTGTTCGCCCGGCCTTTAATCCATCGGCTAAAAACGGATTGTGTTTAAGTAATTCATCTTGCGAAATATCAAACTCTCGGGTTAACGAAAAAAACGTTTCTTTTTTGGCAACGGTATGATAAATAAAATTATCTTCGACTTTCAGCGTATCCTTTATTTGTTCTTCTTTCTTCGGGTATTGCTGTATCGTTTCTACTACCCGGTGCGATTTGGGGATTTTTAAAACTTGTCCTACATTAATGCCATAACGTGAATCGGGATTACAGGTAATAATATCATCCAGGGGAATGTCATATTTCTTTGATAAGGAATATAATGTCTGCCCCTTTTTTACTTTGTGATAAATAAATTCATCTTTGAGATCACCTGTTAATGTAGATTTTTCATCAACTACAGGTATTTTTAAGGCCTGCCCTACTTGTAAACCCAAAAATATCTCCGGATTTTCTTTGGCAATTTCTTTTTGTGAAATATTATAAGCCTTGCTCAACGAGTATAAAGTTTCTCCTTGAGCAACAATATGAACATAATATAAACGACTGCCTATTTTTACTTTATCAGCTGATTTTTTGATGGTTAGCGTATCGGTTTGCGAAAACGCAACACTTTGAAATATAAATACAATCAATAATACTAAAGATAATCTTCTCACGGGTAATATTTTTATGTTCTAGATATAAAAACCTGCTTTGCTCTTAAAAATTGCCTTTTTGATCAATATAATCATTTTTCAGATAACAATTAAAACGGCTAAGTTACAATTTTATGTTTAAAGTATGATATGGTAAAATCTTCACAAAATTAAATGAACTGGTGAAATAAAAAAATGAGGCCGTCCAAAAAGTAGTCATTCCGAACGAAGTGAAGGAACCGCAGCACGAAGTGCAAGCTCAACGAAGTTAATCATTAAATTTCAATGGTCTGAGAATAAAAAGATTACTTCTTTGTTCCTCATCGTAATGACGTTGCTTTTTTCTTTTTGGACACCCTCATTATCATTTTTAAAAATCTTAATTTTCTCTTAATACAAATTCGTCATATTCAATTTCAAATCGCAATTTATGTTTCGATTCTTCCTGGGCTAGAGCGATGAATACATTTTTCATTTCTTCGTTTTTCGCTCTTTTACTTAATTCATGATATAATTTAAACGCTGCCTTTTCCTTTTTCATCGCTAAAACAAGTGCCTCGCTGTAGGACATATCCGCTGCTGGCTTTACACTAACCATGTAATCGGCAATTTTTAAGTCATTGATTTGTGTTGGTTCAGTCTGATAAGAACCTTCATTCTTTATTTTCGTTAACCGGGCTTTATGTCCTATTTCTTCTTGTGCAAATTGCACAAAAACATTTCGCATATCTTCGGTTTTTGAAATTTTAGCCAGCTCATTATAAAAATCAACCGCTTCTTGTTCTGAATTTATTGCAAAATCCAAAATATCATCAATCGTTTTAAATTCTTTCATGATTATTTGTTTTATTGATTAAATGCTTTATCAAAATCCTCATCAAATTTTTTCACAACAAAATCGCATCCATGTTTAAATAATTTGTTCCAATTATCTTTCCTGGTATAATTAAAAGCATATTGGCCGGATGTGTTCTTTTTGGGGAGTAGTTCAAATATTTCTTTTCGAATATCATCAACGTTTTTCAAATTTTCGTTATTCGAAAAGTTACGGATAATAGCTAATAACTGAGCATAATTTTCCTTTTCTATTTTACCTTTAAATTGTTTTTCGAATTGTTGGATATTTTTTTGAGCATTGGTAAAACTACCAGAAGTTTCTACAGGGAATGTAGCAGGCAAAATTAAATCAGCCTGTTTGGTTGTTTCGGTCATAAAATAATCTTGTACCATCATAAATTCAGCATCAGCAAACCATTTTTGAATTTTTGCTTTATCAATAGCACATCCAATTGGGTCTTCGCCAAAAATGTAAAATTTCTTTATCAATCCTTCGTTTAACAATTCTTTTGTACAAGTATCATTAATTTCCGGAAACTCTTTAATATTCCACTTTTTTATCAATCTTTTAACAAATTTTTTATCTGTTAAGTCGGTGTAACCTACTCCGTTTTTCGATGATATACCCATGTCAAATAAACCTTGTGCATTATTCTTCTCTTTCAAAGAAATTAATCCGCTGGCTGTTTTCCCCAATTTCCCGGTAATCATGGCAAGATTAAATAATTCTTTACTCACGTTTGCCGAAATATATTTTTCAGAAAATATAATAATTGCATTCATCTCTTTATTATAATTTTCGGCAAACTCTTCCAGGTGCTCCTGGCAACACATACCCGATGCGGATATCAACTTTTGATAATCTTCGGCTAATAGTTCTGTTTTATAATCCTCAAACCCTTCACAACGGTCTTTGATAAACAATGAATTTTGCAACCCTTTATCTACTAAATAATAATTAATGGCCTTTATAAAATGATAATAAGATTTAATTTTAAATATTTGGTCTACTTTATGTTCTAATGCACTTTCTTTTATATTAGTAATTAATTCAACCGGAATATTTTCAACCTCACGAGCATTATTTACCATAAATCCTACTACTGCATTGTCTTTGTTAATTTCAGCACCCAAAAGATAAATTTTAGAGGCTTTTTTTACATCCTCAAACGGAACATTTGCTTTATAATTAGATTCATAACCTCTACCCTGTCCCACATAATGGAAACTGGTAATATTATTTGTTTTTGCGCCAACACGAGCCAATTTTTGAATTAAATACATTTCTTCATTACTTAATCTCGCCCCTGCAAAAAAACCATTTTCATCAGGTTCTGCTCCTTTAACTTCGTCAGCAATTACTTCAAAAGCTTTTTCCCAGCTGATAGCTTCAAAATCATCATCTACTTTAAGTAAAGGCTGGGTAATTCTTTGCGAATCGTTCATTATAGTATATCCAAATTTTGGATAACGACAAATGTTTCCATCTTTGTTAATTAACCCTTCTTTCCCTGTAACTTTCCAAACAAACGCTGATTTATGATGATATTCTAACTCACAACCCACTGAACAATAATTACATATCGTATTTACAGTATCCAGTTGAACTGGCCCGGGTTTAAAAGAAGTATTTTCAGTAATTGCTCCTGTCGGGCAGGTAGAGATACATAATCCGCACGATTCACAGTTTGTTTCGGTAAGCGAACCTCCCATGCTTGGAGCCACATAAGTATCAAATCCTCGATTTACAAGCCCCAGGGCATTAGCTCCCACTACCTCATTACAAATACGAACACAGCGGGCACATAGAATACATTTATTGTTGTCAATCTCAATAAAAGGATGAGAAAAATCTATAGGGTACTCTTGAAAATCTCCTTTAAACCGTTTTTGATCGGCATGATATTGTGTACAATATTTTTTTAAATCGCAGGTAAAAATTTCAGTACAGCCACACTCCATACAACGCGCAGTTTCATGTTCAGCTACTTCTTTATCTTGATACCCCAGTTCAACCTCTTCGAAATTTTTCCGTTTATCAGCAGCTAAAACAGGCATTTCTTCGCGCAGTTGTTTTTGGTATCTGCCTAAAAAATCATCAGACGATAACTCCTTAAAATTATCCTTTCTGCTTATAAATTCTTTATGTTCAGGCTCTATGGGTAATCCCGACAAATACTGGTGACAGCTTCTGCTGGCAATTTTTGCCTGAGCTATAGCTTCGATAATTGTTGCCGGACCGGTAACTCCGTCACCGGCAGCAAAAACAGATTGTATTCCTGTTTGTAAAGTATTTTCATCTGTAGCAATATCGCCCCAACGATTTACTTCCAATTTTCCGTTATCGGAAAATTTATTAATGTCGTTTAAAAAGCTTACTTCTGTTTTTTGTCCAATGGCTGCCAAAGCAAAATCCAGCTCAATTTCAAACTCAGAACCTTCAATAGGTATTGGTCGCCTACGCCCTGACGAATCCGGTTCACCAAGCTCCATCTTTATACAGGTCATGGTTTTTAATTTCCCCTCTTTATCTTTATTGATTTTAACCGGATTGGTTAAAAACATATATTCAACACCTTCAATTTTCGATTCATGAATTTCTATAGGGTTCGCAGGCATTTCTTTTTCGGTTCTACGGTATATTACATATACCTTTTCTGCTCCACAACGCACCGATGTGCGGCAGCAATCCATAGCCGTATTACCACCTCCGACTACAGCAACTGTTTTACCAGTAAAATCATATTTTTGCCCGGTCATTTCCATATTGCGCAGAAAGTCAATTCCTGAAAACACATTTTCAGCATCATCCCCTTCGCAACCAATTAATGTTCCTCGTTGTGAACCAATGGTTAAAATTACCGAATCATATTTCTTTTTTAATTCTTTATAACTTAAGTTATCTCCTAATTTTTTATTATAAAAAATATTTACTCCTAACTCGGTAACAGCAGCTACTTCCTGGTCAAGAATATCATTTGGCAGTCGATATTCAGGGATTCCATAACGAAGCCATCCTCCGGGATTAGGACTTGCTTCGAAAATATCACACTGGTGCCCTTTTGGCTGTAAAAAATATCCCGAAGATAATCCTCCCGGGCCAGCACCAATAATAGCTACTTTCTTGCCGGTTGAAGGTTCAATTTTTGGTACATACCTGGTTTCAGAAAGCAAATCTTTATCCGCTGCAAAACGTTTTAAATAATCAATACCTACAGCTGCACCTTCTTCTAAATAGTTTCTGCAGCAAGCCAGTTCGCACGGACGTACACAAACCCGTCCACAAATAGCCGGCAAAGGATTAGTTTGTTTAATTAATCCAATGGCTTCACTGTAAAGCCCTTTTTCAATAAACGAAATGTATCCTTGCACATCGACCCCGGCCGGGCATGTTTGCTTACAAGGGGCCTCACAATCGGCATAATGGTTACTCACCAATAAATCTAATGCTGTTTTACGGGCTTTCTTTACCTTTTCGTTTTCGGTTTCAATCTTCATTCCTTCCTGTATTTTAGTGGAACAAGAAGGTTGCATTCCTTTCATCCCCTCCACTTCAACCACACAAACAAAACACGATGAGAAGGGTTTTAACCTGGGATCGTTACATAGCGTAGGAATTTCAATCCCATGACGTTTTGCTAATTCAAGAATTGTTTCACCGGGATTCCCTTTTACATTTTCTCCGTTTAAGATTATATTGAGTTGATTACTTTTTTTCATTTCTTAATTGATTAATGATTCATTAAACTTTTTATTGATTATCAGTCATTTAAAAAGTTTGACTTTAGGATAAAACAATGGCATCAAATTTACATTTCGTATAACACATACCGCATTTTATACAAGCATCCTGACGGATAAAATGCACTTGCTTTCTTTCACCGTCAATAGCATTTGCCGGGCAGTTTTTAGCACAAACAGTACAACCGGTACATTTCTCAGGATCAATGGTGTAGGTAAGTAATTTTTTACAGTTTAATGCAGGGCATTTTTTATCTTTAATATGCGCCTCATATTCATGGCGGAAATATTTAATGGTAGTAAGCACAGGGTTAGGTGCTGTTTGTCCCAGACCACATAACGAATTATCTTTAATCTGATAAGCCAGTTCTTCCAGCTTCTCAATATCACCTTCTTCTCCTTCTCCTTCAGTTATCCGGGTAAGTATTTCAAGCATTCGTTTGGTTCCTACCCGACAGAAAGTACATTTACCACACGATTCTTTTCGGGTAAAATCAAGAAAAAATCTAGCCATATCAACCATACAGGTTGTTTCATCCATAACAACCATTCCTCCAGATCCCATAATTGCGCCAGTGGCGTTTACCGAATCATAATCTACAATGGTATCTGCAAGATATTCGGGGATACATCCTCCGGATGGGCCTCCTAATTGCACGGCTTTAAATTTTTTGTCATCGATAATTCCCCCACCCAGTTTAAAAATAATATCATGGATGGATATTCCCATAGGAACTTCTACGGCACCGCCATGTTTTATTTTTCCGGTTAAAGCAAAAACTTTTGTTCCTTTACTTTTTTCGGTCCCATATTTAGAAAATGATTCCGCTCCGTTTAAAATAATATATGGAATATTGGCAAATGTCTCTACATTATTAATGTTTGATGGTTTTCCCCACAATCCAGCTTCGGCCGGAAATGGAGGACGTTTTCGGGGCATCCCTCGTTGTCCTTCTACGGATGCAATTAGTGCAGTTTCTTCACCACAAACAAAAGCACCAGCACCCTCTTTAACATACAAATCAAAATTAAAATGTTTTCTCCCCAGGATATTTTTCCCAAGATATCCCTTTTTTCTAGCCTGATCGAGGGCAATATTAAGCCTTTTAATGGCTAAAGGATACTCAGCACGGCAATAGATAACACCTTCACTCGCACCAATAGCATAAGCGCCAATAATTAACCCCTCAATCACAGCATGGGGATCGCCTTCGAGCAAAGACCTGTCCATAAAAGCTCCAGGATCTCCCTCATCGGCATTACAAATAATATATTTTTTATCCGACTTATTTTTATAGGCAAATCTCCACTTTAACCCTGTGGGAAAGCCTCCTCCTCCACGTCCACGTATCCCAGAATCTAAAACCGTTTGAATAACCTGTTCCTGGTCGATATTTTCCTTAATAATTTTTTTTATTCCTTTATATCCATCATGGGATTCATATTCATGAATTTTTTCCGGATCAATTACACCGCAGTGGCGAAGTGCAATTTTTACCTGACCGTCCCAAAATGTATCATCTTTTGTTTCAAACAGATCGCTTTTGACTACATAATCCTTTACAGGCTCTCCCTGTTTAAGGTGTTTATCATATATTTCAACCGCTTTTTCTTCATTAATCTCGCCATATAAATAAGAGCCGCTTTGATCTATTATTTCAACCAGAGGTTCACGGTAACACATTCCGATGCATCCGGTTTTTGTGATTTCTATATCAAGCTTATCAGCTTGCTTTAGAGCGATGAGTTTATTATAAACTTTATTAGCACCTGCTGAAATTCCACAGCTTGCTAAACCTACCAAAACTTTCGTTTTTTCCATATAAAAATATTTTAATTATTCCCTTCTGCCGGGATTAATTACTTTCTTTAATTTTGATTTCTTTAACAATTTTAACCGCTTGGCTTCCGGTAAGCTTTCCGAAAGTTTCATCACCAATCATCATAACCGGAGCAAGAGAACAACAGCCAAGGCAAGCAACAGATTCTAAAGTGAAGAGATTGTCGTCGGTAGTTTCGCCGTCTTTAATACCTAATGCATCTTCTAACGCTTCAGAAATTGCGGTAGCATTCTGCACATGACAGGCAGTACCGTGGCATACTTTGATAATATGTTTTCCTACAGGACTTAACCTAAATTGCGTATAAAATGTAGCTACGCCATACATCTCACTCATTTCAATGCCTGTTACTTCGGCTATTTTAAAAAAAGTATCATTTGGCAAATACCCATAAATGTTTTGTGTCCCTTGTAAAATCGGAATTAAACTACCTTTTTTATTTTTGTATTTTTCTAACAGTGGATCGAGTAGTGATAAATCCACAGAAAGCTCATCAGTGCCTTCTTTTTGTTGTAAAATTCGTTGAACACGCATAACTTTTTGAAGCTTTAATGTATAATTTAGGTTCTAAATAATGTTTCAAGATATAATTTTGAAAAATGAATAACAAAAAATATTGTATGCCGTTTAATATTTTTATTAAAATCATTTATTATTGCTCTTTTTTTACAAAGTTATTTATAATTATTCTAATCTATTTTATAAATTGCATTAAAATTAACAACTATGGTAATAAGTGAAAATAACAAACGACTACGTCAATTAGTAAATAAAGCAATTGAAGACCACATCATTACTCCGGAGGAATATGATGAAATTTTAGAAATATCATTTGAAGACGGACATATTGATTCACAAGAACAAGCCTTGCTTACCGAACTACAAAAGATGATTGAAAATAAAGAAATTCGATTTGCTAAAGGAGAATAAAATATGAAGTAAAAAATGATTTGCTTGAATTCACAAGTCAATAATTAAAGATTTTGTTTATTGCCTAAATGATCAAAAATATATTTCATGGAAATATTAGAAGAAACTACATAAACAGCTTTCCTAAACTCTATTCTTTTCATTTTAGACCGATCTCTGTGGTTATATTGTTTTTGTTGACAAAAAAACAACCTAAACAGATATTAAATCATTAGTGTCCGATAAAAATACAAAATTAATTATATAATTTCCTAATTAATATATTTACAGAGAGTTAAGATTTGTAGTTTTTAAATTTTAAAAAGTAAGCCTCCCTAAAATAAAGATGGCTGC
>Ga0209931_1000564_pt1 | contig 21921 bp, 15 predicted proteins | sample SalPonR1_B_D1_MG_FD_185697 | JGI IMG/M metagenome (GOLD analysis project Ga0209931, IMG submission 185697) | Salt pond soil microbial communities from South San Francisco under conditions of wetland restoration - Salt Pond MetaG R1_B_D1_MG... ...
TTCAATCCACGAACAAATCGACGGCCAGTTCCCGGCCGGGATCGACCGCGTACTGATCGAAGTCGGCGACGCCGGCGGCGGCGAGTACTTCGTCGTCGATGAAGAAATTGCCGGTGGTCTCGCGCGCCGATTGGGTGAGGACGGCATGGGCCGCGTCGGCCATGATGTCCGGCTTGCGGCAGTTATCGGGCTTGATCACACCGCCCAGCATGGCCAGCGCCGCGGTCGCGATGACCGTGCGCGGCCATAGCGCGTTGACCGCGATGCCCTGGGCCTTGAACTCTTCGGCCATGCCCAGCACGCACATGCTCATGCCGTACTTGGCCATGGTGTAGGCCACGTGCGGCGCGAACCATTTTGATTTCATGTTCAGCGGCGGCGAGAGATTTAGAATGTGCGGATTGTCGGCTTGTTTCAGGTACGGATGCGCGGCCTGGGAACAGACGAAGGTGCCGCGAACGTTGACCCCGAACATGAGGTCGAATCTTTTCATCGGCACTTCGGGCGTAGGCGCCAGATAGATCGCCGAGGCATTGTTGACCAGGATGTCGATGCCGCCGAAATGATCGGCCGCCTGTTTCATCGCCCCGGCCACGGCGTCCTCGTCGCGGATGTCGACCTGCAACGGCAGTGCCTTGCCGCCGGCTTTTTCGACCGCTTCGGCAACGCTGTGGATGGTGCCGGGCAGTTTCGGGTGGGGCCGGTCGGTCTTGGCGGCAATGACAATATTCGCGCCGTCGGCGGCGGCGCGCAGCGCAATGGCTTCGCCGATGCCGCGCGAGGCCCCGGTGATGAAAAGCGTTTTTCCGGCAAGTGAAGTCATGAAATCACGTTCCTTGTTCCAATGGATAATGTCGAGTGTAGCGGCTGTCAGCAATGCGGTCGTCAACGACCGCATCGGTCATCCGACACCAAGTGATCAATTTGCCTGATTTCCAACAATTGTTGCAATGGTCGGCGGACCACCCCGGGCTGGTGATCGGGGCCGGATTCCTGCTCGCCTTCTTCGAGGCGCTGGCGCTGGTGGGTATCGTCGTGCCCGGCATCCTGCTTCTGTTCCTGCTCGGCGCGCTGGTCGGCTGGGATCTGCCGTTGCTGGCCATGCTTGTGCTGGCCGTGATGTCGGGCGCCGTGGCCGGGGACGGCTTGAGTTTCTGGGTGGGTTACCGTAATCGTGGACGGTTACGCGATCGATGGCCGTTCGCCAGGCGCGCTCACTGGCTGGATCTCGGCGAACAGTTCTTTATCGGCCACGGCGGCAAGAGCATTTTCATCGCCCGCTTCATCGGCCCGCTACGGCCCGTCCTGCCGCTGGTGGCCGGTTCGCTGGGCATGCCGCCTGCGATCTTCGTGCCGCGCATGCTGCTGGCCTGTGCGCTGTGGGCGCCGCTGATGTTGCTGCCCGGGGCGATATTCGGCGAATCGCTGGCGCTTGCGGCCGAATTCGGCGGCCGCCTGACCCTGTTGCTGCTGGTGCTGGTGGTCGGCGGCTGGTTGCTGATCTGGATGACGCGCAGCATCTACGAGGCTACTGCCCGCCGGTCTCCATGGTGGTTGAAGAACCTGGCCCTCTGGCTGCGCCGCCATCCGCGGCTGGGTCGCTGGTTCGGCGGACTTGTCGAGCCCGGCGGGCGCGAGGTGGTTTCGGTGGTCGCACTGGGATTGCTGCTGGTGGTCTCGCTGGCGACCCTGTTCGGCGCGTTGCTGCTGGCGCCGTTGTCGACCACGGCCTGGGAATCCGGCTTCGAGCTTTCCGGGCTTGCAGCCAGTCTTCGCAGCCACTTTGCCGATCCGTTTTTTATTGTCATCGCCATGGGTATCTCGCGACCGGTATTGCTGTCGCTGATCGCCCTGGTGGGCGTAATGCTGCTGGCGCAGCGGCGCTGGAACGCCCTGCTTCACTGGTTGCTGGCCACGCTGGGCGGCTGGCTGCTGGCGCTGATGCTCAACGCATTGATGGGATTGTTGTTGGACCGGCCGCAGGCCTCGGGCAGCATCGGCCAGGTGCCGCACGTCGATTTCGTGCTCTCGGTGCTGGTGGTGGGTTTCGCGGCGCTGATCGTGGCCAAGGACTTTCGGCCGCGCCAGCGTAAATGGCTGTATCTGACCGGCGTGATGCTTCTGGCACTGGCCGCTTTTTCGCAGTTCTATCTGGCCCGCGCAACGGTCAATGGATTGGCGGCCGGCCTCGCGCTGGCGCTGGGCTGGCTGGCGCTGACCGGCATCGGCTATCGATCGCGGGCTACACCATATGCTGCGCCGGGCTGGCGCCTGGCCGGTTTTTTCGCAGGCTGGCTGGTCATTTCGCTGGTGTTCATACCTCAACATTACCCGGCGTTTGCGCGGCAGCACCAGCTCGAACAACCGGTGCGTGAATTCGACGCTTCTTCCTGGTGGGCTACGCAGTGGCAGTCGCTGCCGCAATTGCGTTCGCGCATCGGCGGAGAAGCGCGGCAGCGTTTCGACGCGCAGCTTGCCATGGAACGGGATACGCTCGAGGATGCGCTGGCAGCGAATGGATGGCGCAAAGCGCCCGGGCCATCGTCCAAGGCGTTGCGCGTGCTGTTCGGCGACGTCCCTGCGCCGGGGCGTCTGTTTCACCTGCCGCGGGATTTTGCCGGCCAGCCGGACGACGTGAGGTGGCGGCGGCTTCTGGACGACGACCGGGCCGTGCTGCTTCGCGCCTGGGATTCCGGCGCCCGGCTGGCACCGGGCGGCACGCCGGTATGGCTGACACAGGTGCGTGTGCTGGAACCGGTCACGCGCCTGGGCATGTTCAACACCTGGCGTGAAATAGAGGGATCGGCTGACTCGGCGCTCGATTTACTGCGCCGGATCGACGCCGACTGGCGCTGGCGCCGGCGCGGCGGGGCATCACCGTGGCTGGTGCGGCCTGCCGAAGTCGCACCGCCGCCGGCGGGATGATGCGTGGTTACTGCTCCGGCAGATCTTCCGGGGTTTCTTCCAGCAGGATGCACAGCGCACGCAGGCGATCGTGGGGATCGGTCACCGCGAGCAGTTCCTGTGCGCTTTCGGTTTCCAGCGGCAGTATCGACGCCAGCGCCATGCCCAGGGCGCTGGCGTCGTCGGTGTCAGCATCGATCATGCCGGCAAACGCCTGGTGTTGCGCCAGTTCCCGCAGGATGTTCTGCAGCACCGCATGCTCCGGGCGCACTTCCAGCCGCGGCTCGGCCGGCAGCCACTCGACGTCACCCATGATCAGCCCGTCCTCGCGCGCCCGGGTGGCGCGAATCCGGAAGCGGCGGCTGCCGCGGACCTGTATGCCCAGCAGACCGTCGTCCAGCGTCGAAAAGTCCTCGATCACGGCCTCGGTGCCGATTGCGGCGTGCCGGGCCGGCTTGTTGTCGTCGGCCGGTGTGAAATGCACCACCCCGAACCCGGCGCCGTTGGCCGAGCACTCGCGGGTCATTTCCAGGTAACGCGACTCGAAGATCCGAAGCTGGGTTCTGGCGCCCGGGAACAGCACCAGCGGCAGCGGAAACAGCGGCAGCGATTCGGTGTCGGGCCATTCGGTTTCAGTCTTTTGCATCAAGAGCCCTCCAGAAATCGGTGCGGCGCATTGCCGAAGCCGCGGTTGCTCATGAAAACCACGTAGTCGCCGGCGCGTGCCTCGGCCCGGAGATCGGCCAGCAGATTGTCAACCTGGGCCCGGAATCGCCCGCCGGACTGGAGCTTGGCGAACACCGCGGACGGGTCCCAGTCCAGCGGCTCGGTGGAATGCAGGAAGACGAAATCCGCGGGCGCCAGGGCCGGTGCAAGCTGGTCCAGGTGATGGCCGCCGCGCATGGTGTTGCTTGCAGGCTGCAGCGCGACCAGGATGCGCGCACTACCCACGGAGCGGCGCAGGCCTTCCAGCGTCAGGCGAATGGCGGTGGGGTGATGGGCGAAGTCGTCGTAGACATGCACGCCGCCGGTCTGTCCCAGGCATTCCATGCGGCGCTTGACGCCCTTGAATTCGGCCAGTGCCGCGACTGCATCGGCCGGCTCGACACCGGCGACTGAAGCTGCGGCCACGGCGGCGGTGGCATTCAGCGCGTTGTGACGGCCGGTCAGCGGCCATTCCAGCGTGCCCAGCGAAGATTCCTGGTGAAAGATTTCAAGCCCTCGGCCGGCCGGGTCCAGCATCTTCACCCGCCACTCGGCTCGAGATTCGCCTTGTAGGCCGAACATGCACGTCTGGCTCCAGCAGCCGCGCTCCAGTACGCGCTTGAGGTTGGCGTCGTGCTGGTTGACGACCACGCAGCCGTTGCCGGGGATGGTTCGCATCAGGTGGTGGAACTGGGTTTCTATGGCGGCCAGGTCCGGGTAGATGTCGGCATGGTCGTACTCGAGGTTGTTCAGGATGGCGACCGACGGCCGGTAGTGCACGAACTTCGCCCGCTTGTCGAAGAAGGCCGTGTCGTACTCATCGGCTTCGACAACGAACAGCTTCTTGCCGGCGCGCGCGCTGATGCCGAAATTGCCCGGAATGCCGCCGATCAGAAATCCGGGCTTGAGTCCGGCATGCTCGAGGATCCATGCCAGCATGCTCGATGTGGTCGTCTTGCCGTGAGTGCCGGCAACGGCGAGCACGCGCTTGCCGGCCAGATAATTCTCGCCCAGCCAGCGCGGGCCGGAGATGTAGTTCATGCCGGTGTTGAGCACGTGTTCGACGGCAGCATTGCCGCGGCTCAGCGCATTGCCGATGACGACCAGCTCGGTCTGCTTTGGAATGTCCTTGGCCGAATAGCCTTCCGAAAGCGTAATGCCGAGCTGTTCGAGCTGGGTGCTCATGGGCGGGTAGACGTTCCGGTCCTGCCCCGAGACCGAGTGGCCGTCGGCACGTGCCAGCGCCGCGATGCCGCCCATGAAGGTACCGCAGATGCCAAGGATATGAATATTCATCGTTTCAGGAGACTCCCGGATTCCCCATTGCCTGAAAGACCAGCATTTGAAGAATCAAAATTAACACAGCAACCGTCAACCCGCCCGCAAACGAGCAGTTCAGGGCGTTGCGCCATACATGACCGTCCACGGCCAGGCTCCAGAACAGCGCGATCAGCGCCAGCATCACCAGCGGCGCGGGAAGCGGCGTCTGGGTGGAAAACCACAGCGGCAGATTCACAAGGCTGATCAGTGCGCCGGTGCCGAACAAGGCGGCGACGGTCTGGTTGAAGCGGGACATGACCCGGCGCAGACCGAGGATCGAGCCGGCCGCCATCAGCGGCACCGCGATCGAGATGAACAGGTCGGAAAAGCCCGAGGCACGGTTGTCGGCAAGCCCCGAGATCACCACGATGGCGGTATATGCCACGATCGAAATCGCAGGTGCCGCGCCACCGCCCGGCAGGTCCTGGGGGCCGGCGCGCAGCAGCGCGATACGCCAGATCGTGTCAAGAAACTGCAGCATGGGGCCGTGTTGCCTCGAGGGTGAAGGATTTACGCATTCGCGCTGCGCGGCCGGCGCCGATCGCCGAGGCTATATCATGATTGTAATCACGCTTGGCATGACAAGCGTCACGACAAGCGTCACGACAAGCGTCATCAAAAGCGTTATCGCAATCGCCGATCCGGCTGGATGAGAGCCCGATGAATTCTGCCAAACCCGACAAAACGCTGGACGCAACCGGTCTTGCGTGTCCGGAGCCGGTATTCCGCACCCGCCGGGCGCTGGCTGAAATGGCGGCCGGGCAGCTGCTGCTGGTCAGCGCGGACGATCCGCTGGTGGAAATGGACATGGCCGTATTCTGCCAGCGCACCGATCATCGCATGGTTTCGAGAACGTGCATCGACGGTTGCTGGACCTTCTTGCTCCGCAAGGCCGACGCCTGACGGCGACGATGCGCCCCGGCTGTCATGTTTCGCAGGCGCGGCGGCGGTTTCAGATCGCTGCGCTCAATGCCTGGAATTGCCGCCTTCGACTGTGAACGCCCGCCGCGACGGCGCGAGTCAGCCCTTGTCCAGCGTCTCGCGCATGCGCCGATTGATTTCTTCTACCGAGCCCATGCCGTCGACTTCCCGCAGTTGACCGCGCTTTGCATAGTGTCCGGCAACCGGTGCTGTCTGTTCGGCGTAGACGCGCAGGCGGTTGCGGATCACCGCTTCGGTATCATCCGAGCGGCCTTCCTCGAGCGCGCGCCTGGAGAGGCGATCGACGATTTCGGATTCGTTGACGGTGACCGACACGGCAATGTCCACCGGCTGCCCGATGCGCTGGAGCACCGCGTCCAGTGCCTCGGCCTGCGCCAGGTTGCGCGGATAGCCGTCGAGGATGAAGCCGCGGGCGACGTCGGGCTGGCCGAGTCGCTCCTCGATCAGTCCGAGCACCAGGTCGTCGGGCACCAGGTCGCCGGCATCCATGAAGGATTTGGCCTTTTTCCCGAGTTCAGTCTGTTGTTCGACGGCTTCGCGCAAGAGCACGCCGGTAGAGACGTGGGCGAGGCCAAGCTGGTCGCGGAGCAGGGCGGCCTGGGTTCCCTTGCCGGAGCCGGGCGGGCCAAGTAATACGATTCGCATGATTTTCCGGGTCGAGACCGTTGACAGGACAAGCATCTAAAAGTAACGCGCGCAGCCCGAAGTGTCAAATGTTTGAATGCATGGCAATCCGGTCCGGTCGTTGCCGGCAAATTGTTTTATCCTTATGGAAAGATTTGTATCGCGCGCTCGCGCGCGCCGTCCGACCTGCAAACAATCGATTCGGGATCATGGCAGCCAACAATATTCTCTACGCCCAGTCCGGCGGCGTGACGCCGGTCATCAATGCAACCGCAGCTTCGGTCATCGAAACCGCCCGCGGGCACGCCGACCGCATCGGCCGCGTATTCGCCGCCGCCGACGGCATCATCGGGGCGCTCGAAGAACGGCTCATCGACACGTCCAGCCTGAGCGACGCGGATTTGCGCGTCCTGGGGCAGACCCCAGGCGGCGTTTTCGGTTCGTGCCGCTACAAACTCAAGTCGATGGAAGAGAATCGCCGCGAATACAAGCGGCTGATCGAGGTGCTGGACGCGCACGGTATCGGGACCTTCTTCTACAACGGCGGCAACGATTCGGCCGACACCGCCAACAAGGTGGCGAAGATGGCCGAGGAGCTGGGCTACCCGCTCAACGCGATCGGCATCCCCAAGACCATCGACAACGACCTGGCCGTGACCGACAACTGCCCCGGTTTTGGTTCGGTGGCCAAGTACGTGGCGGTTTCCATCATGGAGGCCAGCCTGGATGTGATGTCGATGTCGTCGAGCTCAACCAAGGTGTTCATCATGGAGGTCATGGGCCGGCACGCCGGCTGGATTGCGGCCGCCGCCGGACTGGCCCGCCGCGATGAGCACGATCCGCCGCAGATCATTCTGTTCCCCGAAGTCGCTTTCGAAGAGGACAAATTCCTGGCCGCGGTCGATGAATCCGTCCGGCGTCATGGTTACTGCTCCGTCGTGGTCTCCGAAGGTGCGCGCTACGCCGACGGCACCTTTCTGGCCGACGCCGGCACCAGCGATGCCTTCGGTCACAAGCAGCTCGGAGGCGTGGCACCGGTCGTGGCCGAACGGGTCAAGTCGGAACTTGGCCACAAATACCACTGGGCGGTCAGCGACTATCTGCAGCGTTCGGCACGGCATATCGCCTCCAGGACCGATGTCGAGCATGCTCGCGCGGTCGGCAAGGTAGCCGTGGAACTGGCTCTTGAGGGGCAAACCGGCGTCATGCCCGTGATCGAGCGGGTCAGTGATGAACCCTACGAGTGGAAGATTGCCGCGGCCCGGCTCGACGATATCGCCAATCACGAAAAGAAGATGCCCGGTGAGTACATCGCCGAAGACGGTTTCGGCATCACGCCGGCCGCCCGTCGCTACCTCGAGCCGCTGATCCGCGGCGAGGACTATCCCGATTACGGGACGGACGGCCTGCCGAAGTATCTCAGGCCCGAACTCGAAAGCGTGGAGCGCAAGCTGCCCGACTTTCAGCCGTCCTGATCCCGATTGCCTTTCACCCTTAACCCTTAACCCTTCGAACCTGGAATTTTCCATGAGCACAAAGCTGACTGAACTGGCCGACTGGGTCGATTCCGTCGCGAACCGAACCCGCGCGGAGAAGATCCACTGGTGTACCGGGAGTGCGGAAGAAAACGCCGCGCTGGTCAATCAAATGCTCGATACCGGCGATCTGATCGAACTGAACCCGGACACCCACCCGGAGTGCTACCTGCACCGTTCGGATCCCGAAGACGTGGCCCGCGTCGAGCACCTGACCTTCGTCTGCACCCGCGATCGCGACGATGCCGGGCCCAACAATAACTGGATGCCGCCCGACGATGCGCACGAATTGATGGACGATCTTTTCGACGGCTGCATGGAAGGCCGGACCATGTACGTGATCCCCTACTGCATGGGCCCGATCGATTCGCCCTTCGCCAGGCTGGGCGTGGAGATTACCGACAGCCCCTACGTGGTTGCCAACATGCGTCTGATGACCCGCATGGGGTCCGATGCGCTGGACCGCATCGAACGCGGCGGGAAGTTCGTTCGCGGCCTTCACTCCACCGGCGAACTGGATCCCGAGCGTCGCTACATCATGCATTTCCCCGAAGAGCTCAGTATCCAGAGCTACGGCTCCGGCTACGGCGGCAACGCACTTCTGGGCAAGAAGTGCCACGCGCTGAGAATCGCCAGCTACCAGGCGCGCGATGAAGGCTGGCTGGCCGAGCACATGATGATCATAGGCATCGAGAACCCGGAAGGCGAGACGCGTTACGTGGCCGCCGCCTTCCCGTCGGCCTGTGGCAAGACCAACCTGGCCATGCTGATTCCGCCGGAGCCGTACCGCAGCGCAGGCTGGAAGATTCACACCATAGGCGATGATATCTGCTGGCTGCAGCCGGGCGAGGACGGTCGCTTGTACGCGATCAATCCCGAAGCCGGCTTCTTCGGTGTGGCGCCGGGGACCTCGAATGACACCAACCCCAACGCGCTGGCGATGCTGGATCGGCAGGCCATCTTCACCAATGTGGCCGTTACCGACGACAACCAGCCGTGGTGGGAAGGGCTGGACGACCGCATACCGGCCTATGACTGGAAAGGCCGGCCACATGATCCGGACACCGGGCCGGCGGCGCATCCCAATTCCCGTTTCACGGTCTCGATCCGGAACTGCCCCAGTTACACCGGCGAATCGGAGAATCCGGCCGGGGTGCCGATCGACGCCATAATCTTCGGCGGTCGGCGCGCCACTCTGGCGCCGCTGGCAATGGAAGCCGAGGACTGGACCCACGGTACCTTCATAGGTGCTGCCATGGCATCCGAAACCACTGCCGCGGCGACCGGCAAGGTCGGCGTCGTGCGGCGGGACCCGATGGCCATGAAACCTTTCTGCGGATATCATTTCGGCGATTACTGGGGCCACTGGCTGGATGTCGGCTCGAAACTCGAGCGGCCGCCGAAGGTTTTCCAGGTCAACTGGTTCCGCCGTGATGACGACGGCAATTTCATCTGGCCCGGATTCAGCGAAAACCAGCGCGTGCTGGAGTGGATCCTGAAACGATGCAGCGGTGAAGTCGAGGCACGCCGTACGCCGGTAGGCTTTTTCCCCGAGGCCGAGGATATCTCGACCGAGGGCTTGTCCGAGAGGCCCGACATGGACACGTTGCTGGCGTTCGATTCGGCGGCCTGGGAGCGGGAGCTGGAACAGGTCCTGGAATACCTCCGGGGGTTCGGGTCGCGCGTTCCCGGACCGTTGCTCGAACATGCTCGAAAGATGCTGGCTTCGCTTTCGGCAGACCGCTGAACATCGCAGTCAAAATGCTTCGAGCAGATTGTCGAGTTTTGAGAAGTGGGGGCTGATCGGGTACCGGCGTGTTTTGCCGGTTCCAGGACCGCGCCGGCCGGTTCCCGACCGCGATCGCGACGGGGTGCCTGTTGCTCACTCGGCGCAATGCCGGGACGCAAGTTGATAAAAATACATTTTTCCGGGGAAAATCCAAAGAGAGGCGCGGGCTGAAACACCGTGTTTAATGGCTTTTAACAGAATTTTTAACAAGTATTGACAAGCCATAAACATCTCGTTAACATTCAATTAATCCTGTGTCCGGCCCTTGTTATGGCCCATATGGGGCCGATACTTGTTTTGAACTTTTCGACCATCTGCCAGTGAGGGAGCAAATGCACAAATTCATCCACCTGTTTACAGCGCTGTCGCTCAAGTTAGTCTTATCACTGTTTCTTGTTGCCGGTTCGGCTGGAATCTACGGCAACACCGCATTGGCGCAAGATGCCGATGCCGATGACGATGACGATCAGGATTTTGTGGTCGAAGCGGCTGATCCTGACGAGGAAGACGAGGTCCGCTCGGATCGTATCGTCGTTACCGGCTCGCGCATCGCCCGGGACACGTACTCATCGGTTTCGCCTCTTCAAGTCGTCGACGGCGAAGTCTCGAGAGATCTTGGTCTTGTCGACGCCGCCGACCTGCTTCGTCAGACAACCGTGGTCCAGGGCCAGCAGATCACGACCGGTGTTTCGACTTCGGCGGGCCTTCTTACCGACAACGGGCCTGGGTCTGCAAACGCAGACCTGCGCGGGCTCAGCGCCGGCAGGACGCTCGTTCTGGTCAACGGTAAACGCCTTGCACCGGCAGGTGTTCGTGGCGCACCAAGCGCGCCCGACCTCAACCTGATTCCAGGTACGCTGATTGAACGCGTGGATGTCCTGCTTGACGGCGCATCTTCCGTCTACGGCTCAGACGCAATTGCCGGTGTTGTCAACTACATCCTGCGTACCGATTTCGACGGGCTGCAGTTCGATGCCTACTACACCGATCCCGAAATGACCGGCGACGGCGGAAAGCAGCAGGTCTACTCGGCCACCTGGGGTGTCAATAACGACCGGGGCTTTATCGGGTTTGCGGCGGAGCATACCAAGACCGATGGTTTCTCCGAGCGCGATTTCGGCAGTTTCTACGCGCCCTACCGCGGTGACTGCCGCAGCGCCATTACCCAGGGTGCCAGCGGTACGCTTTACGAATCGTGCACCGGGGCTTTCGGCGCGGGTGCAGCCAGCACGAGTGCGTTCGGTTTCCTCGGCTTTGAAGAAGGCCGCAACGAGCCGGGCCTGCCGGCGAACTTCTTCCAGATCCCGATCACGGCAGACCTGCTGACGCCGGGCAGCGAGAGTGGCGCGGCCCTGCTGCTTTTCCCCGAAGAACTCGACGCACAGCTCCAGCCCAACTTCGACCGCACTACCATGTACACGACCGGTGAATACGCGCCCGGCCTCTACGGGGATGTGACCGGATATTTCGAAGCCTCCTGGGCGCAGCGTCAGACCAGTACGGATACTTCGGGTCAGGGCGCAATCGAGCTGCCGGGATCTTACGCGCTCGGTAACTTTGGTGGTCAGCAGGGGACGCTTTTCTACAACAACCGTTTCGAGAACGATACTGAAGTCTCGCAAACGCGGCTCATTGCCGGCATCAAGGGCGACCTTCCCTTTATGGATGTCGGTACCCTGAATAATTGGACCTACGACGCCTATGCCAGCTATTCGACTTCCTCCGGCGAGGATGTCGTCACGGGTATTCCGTTCTTCCCCCGGCTCGAGCAGACGCTCAGCAACACCCGTTTCGACGAGGCCAGCGGCGAGTTCGTCTGCGATCCTCGGACCGTTCCGGGTGAAGGTCAGCAGGTGACCTGTCGGCCGCTGGACTTCTTCGATCCGACCTTTATTCGGACCGGCCGCTTCAGCGACGACGCAGACAATGAGTTTCTGTTCCCCAACCGCATTACCAACACGACCGTCGTTCAGAAGGTCTACAACGCATTCGTTACCGGCGAACTTTTCGACATTCCGACCGGCGGGCCGCTTAGCATCGTGGTTGGTGGCGAGTACCGCGAGGATTCGATCAACACCGATACCGATGCCGGCGCTGCGGGCGGAGACTTCCTCGGTTTTGTCGGCGATCCCGGATCAAACGGCGAACGCTGGCTGAAGGAGGCGTTTACGGAAATCGACGCGCCGCTGATTCTGGACAAGCCGTTCATGCGTGAACTGTCGGTCAACTTCGCCGCTCGCTTCACCGAAGAGCAGAATTTCGGCTCCGAGACCACGTTCCGCATCCAGGGTCAGTACGCACCGGTGGATTGGGTTCGCGCCCGCGCTACCTTCGGAACCTCGTTCCGCGCGCCTAACCTTGGCGAGCAGTTCGGCGGCCGCGTAACCGGTTTTGCCAACCCGAACGACCCGTGCCGCGTTCCCGGCATCGCGGTTCCGTTCGTCGATGATGACAACGACCCGACCACACCGGAGATTCGCCTCTACAATCCCGACCTTGATCCGCGTGACCCGGTTCTCCTCGAGAACTGCCGGAATGGCGGCGGTCCGTTCAATCTCCCACCGACCGATCCGACCGAACTCGGCGTTCGTGGTCTCGGCACCCAGAACCCGGTATTTCTCGGCGCGCCCACCCAGGTTGCTTCGGGCTCTAACCCGAACCTGGATGCAGAAACCTCCGAAGCGCTGTCGGCCGGAATCGTGTTCGAACAGCCGTGGACCGACGCATTCGACCTTCGCGTTTCGGCGACCTATTACAACATTGAAGTTGATGATGAAGTCGATCAGCTCACCGCCAACGTCATCGTCAACCGTTGCTACAACACGCCGGGACTGGCCGACAGAACTTGCGGCTTCATTACCCGCGAGCCACGCGACCCGAATGTTCCGGAGTCTGGAGAAGTTACCTTTGTCGAGGCGCTTAACCAGAATCTCGGTACCCAGGAAGTTGAAGGCATCGACTACAATGCCGAGTTCTTCTCCGACTTCAACGTGCCGGGCATCAGCAATCGCGTCAGCTATCGCGGTATTCTCCGGGCCACCCAGTCGTTGACCCAGACCGAGGAAGAATTCCAGGTTGACGAGGTCTTCGTGGATGACAATCTGGAAGAATTCGGGAACCCTGAGTGGCGCCTGAATCTCACCAACATCGTCGGATATGGCGACTGGCAGGTGCTTTGGCAGTCGCGCTATATCAGTTCAATGATCGAGGACAACGACGATCCCGAAGATGAACAGACTTCGTTCTTCAATCCCTGTGTCCAGGCCGAAGACGGTCCATGTCTGTCTTTCGACAATCTCTCTGATTACTGGGTACATGACGCATCCATCACGTGGCGTGGTGAGTCGATTGTCGTCCGTGGTGGTGTGAACAATGTCTTCGACAACGCACCGCCGCTTACCAACAATAATGGCCTTGGCGCCATCGGTGGCATAGGCTACGATCTGGGTGGACGGACCTTGTTCCTTAACCTGTCGGTCGCATTGTAAAATACTGTCCTACACTCTTCCGGCATCTGCATACGGGGCTGGTCGAGACTGAAAGGAAAAACCCGCGCCTCCTCGGCGCGGGTTTTTTTTGGAATGTTCGGGTATCATGCGCCACCGATATCGTGGCCCCGAAGAGTTTCTCGACGGCACGTCCGTTGTTTCCGGAGATCAATCCCCGCTTTCGGAAATGCTCGAATTTGATAGGATCCTGAATCGAATCCAGCGCAGCCCAGGCGTCTGATCCGCCAGGACCGAGCTATCTGGTTTTTCAGACGCGGCTGGTTCTGTATTGATTCGGCGCCTGCTTTTGATAACATTGTCTTATTGATTAACGAAGCTTCGACTTGAATTTACCTGTCTCGACCGGAGAATTATATGCAAGAATTTCAACGATTTACGTTGGCCGTACTGCTGCTGGCGATATTCTCGGCAGCCGACGCCCAACCGGCGAGGCTCCCGGCCGAGGTCTGGGCGGATTCCATGCAGGTCAGGGGCCTGGATATGTCGCCCGACGGTGAACGCATGGCGATGTTGATGCGCCGGGAACGGGGCGATGATCCCGAATTGCTGGTATTCGAGACCGGAGACATTTCGGGAACACTGACGGCAATCCAGCCCGAAGGTCTGATTCCGTCTTCCCTCCGCTGGGCGAATAACAAATACCTGATAGTCAATTTCTTTTTTGAGACTGAAGACAAGGGGCGGCCCGTCTACCTGAGCCGTAGCGCCTCATACAATCTCGAGACCGAGGAATGGACCTCTTTGATTCGTACCACCAGCGGCCGCGATGTTCGGAATTCCGGAGCATCGCTGATGAACAGGCTCGGCATCGGTCGCGTAATCAATATTCTTGCCGATGATCCGGAGAATGTGCTTATTGCGCATAATGAAGATCGCGGCAAGCCGCCGAATTACTACAAGGTCAATCTTGAGAACGGAAGCCGGAGCCTGGCACTAAAAGGGAATACCCGTTTTACCGACTATGTTTGGGATCGGGCGGGATACGCACGGGGTGCGACGGAGTACGATGGTCGCAACAACGCGATCGTTTCGATGGCACGTGTGTCGCCGGAGGACGATTGGACGGAAGTCGGCCGGCTTTCCGCCGATAGTCGCGATCGCTTCAGTCTGATGGGGTTTTATGATACGGAGCGGCCCTATCTGGCTACTGTAATGGCAGACGAGCCGGGTGGGAATTACACCGGTCTTTACCACGTAGATATCAGGAGCGGTGAGCGCGAATTGCTATTCCGGACAGAAGGATTCGACGCCATCGGCGTAATTCAGTCGCCGCGTCTGGCCGACGGAACCAAAGTAGTCGGTTATAGGTATTCGGATGAGGAAGGCTACCAGAGCTACTACATCGACGACACTTACCGGGTGCTTTATGAAGGGCTGAAGAAAGCTTTCCCGAGTCGGAATGTGCAGATCGAACGCGTATCTCAGGACGGAAGGACAACCCTGGCTTACACGGACGGCCCTCAGGATCCCGGGAGTTGGTATCTAATCAAGGATGGAAGGGCCGCACCACTGATTTCCCGCTCGACGGAAATCGAGAAAGAATCCTTGTCACCCGTTGAGGTCATAACGTATAAAGCGCGCGACGGCCTGGAAGTCTCCGGATACCTGACGATTCCGTCCAACCTGGAACCGCCGTTCCCAACCATTGCCATGCCGCATGGCGGTCCCTGGGTGCGCGACACCTATGGATTTGACCGGTGGGCGCAAATGCTCGCAAATCGCGGCTACGCGGTCTTCCAGCCGAACTACCGCGGATCCACCGATCTTGGAAAGTCATTCTGGAAGGCGGGTGACACCAAGTGGGGCCTGGAAATGCAGGACGACATCGAAGACGGAATAAAGGAATTGGTGGACCGGGGAATTGCGAATCCGGACAAGCTTGCGATTTTCGGTTGGAGCTACGGGGGTTATGCCGCCTTTGTGGCGGCTACCCGGGAGAACGCCATGTTCAATTGCATTGCTACCGGGGCGGGGGTTTCGGACCTGAGTCGAATACGAGGCGGGTTGTCGGGAAATCGCTTCCTGCGACAGTATCAGCGACCCACAATCGATGGTGTCTCGCCGGTCGAGTTCGTTGACAAGGTAAGCAAGCCCATGTTTATCGTGCATGGTGATTACGACAGCACCGTGCCGGTGGAGCATAGCCGGCGGTTTGTGTCGCGGCTTGAGGAGAATAATGCGGATTTTCAATATATAGAGATAGAAGATATGGGCCATAGCCCGCGTTCTTACGATGAGAATATGCAGTGGTATCCGTCTTTATTCAAATTCTTCGACGAGAAATGCGGGTTTTGATACAACGGCACACCTCAGGCGCCCAAAGCTACCGTGGTCGCCATGCGGTTGTTGCTATGCCAGCCGGATAGCGGATCGTCATAGCGGACCGTCGCAGCCCAGCGGGTCGACCGGTCATGGTGCTGATCCAGACCTGGTTAGTCAGGCCTTACTCGATACGGCGCACCCGGTAGGAGCGATTGGATATATCGAACTTGATTGTCGGGTTCCCCGTCAATCTTCTGCGAAACTCGCCTTTGGCGGGCAGCGACTCTGGCGGACGGATGCTTTCGACCTGCGTTTGCATCCAGACAGCACCATCGTCAGTGTAAAAATAGTGCCGCCCGATATTGTTCCTTACTATTCGGACGATTGTGGCCGTGAATTCATCGGGTTGTTCGCCGCGGCTCTCTTCATCCTGGGGCGCTGTTGCCCATGCCGGAATTTCCGCTTCACCATCGACGGCAGACTGGTCGGAGGCGGGACTCTGTTTCGCCGTGCGTTTTTCCGGACTGCTTGCGGGGGCCGAAAGAGAAGGGGGCGAGCGACCCGGGTCAGGCGATTCGACAGCCGGTGCCGCACTCGCTGAAGCCGGCCGTTCGGTCGACCCCAGGGCACGAGCAAGAGGCGCTGCCGCAGCGTCGTAACAGGCCAGCCGCGCATCGGGGTTGGCCATTTCCCGGCATTCGGTCACGTCCGATGCTGCTTCCGTCAAAGGATCAGCCTGCACATTGGCAGCACAAAGCATGGTCGTGATCAGCAGCGCAAGATCAGTTTTCCTCATCCGTGCAATTTTCCATGAACGCTGGGTGAATATGGACTTCGGCGGAACGTCAGCGAAATGCTACCACAGCGTCATACGGATCGTTAGCCACCCCGCGCGCGTCAACGGCTTGCTCAGAGATGCCCGGCACACGGCAGGGTGCCTGCATACATCGTCATCCGGTATCCTTGAGCTAATGTCCCACAGGTTTCGAGCCCATGTTCTCCACAAAGAATCAGACTAGTCGTCACGCGCCCCTGGAAATCGTGCTGTTACAGCCTCAAGAGTTGACGGGCTGGCTGGAACAGGCGACACCGCAGGCGCGGCGGTGGGTGCATGCGAATAATTTCAACGCCGAACCGGCTTCCAGCCTGATTGTGCCCGATGGTGATGGCGATCCCGGCATGGTGCTTGTCGGCTACGCCAGCGAGTCACGGGCTTGGGCACTGGCCGGGCTCCCGGCGACCGTGCCGGCAGGCGAGTACGCGGTTTCGGGACATTTTTCCGAGCAGACCCTTTCGCTGTTCGCAATCGGCTGGGCGCTCGGCCATTACCGGTTCGATCGCTACAAGCCCGGCGAGCGGCCGGAATGCAGGCTCGAAGTGCCGGAGCATCTTCGCCAGCGGCTGGAAATTTTCCGCGACGCGCTGTTTCGCGTGCGCGATCTGGTCAATACGCCGGCAGCCGATCTCGGCCCCGCAGAACTCGCCGAGGTCGCCGCCGACCTGGCCGAGCGCTGCGACGCCGCGTTCAGCGAGGTCAGCGGTACCGCTCTGGAAAAGGAGTTCCCGGCGATCCACGCCGTCGGCCAGGCTGCCAGCCGCGGCCCGCGACTGATTCGTCTGGAGTGGGGCGACCCCGACCATCCACCGCTGGCGCTGGTTGGCAAAGGCGTGATCTTTGATACCGGTGGCCTGAGCATAAAACCGACTTCGGGCATGTCGTTGATGAAAAAAGATATGGGTGGCGCCGCGCACGCGCTCGGTCTTGCCGAACTGGTCATGCGGTTGAAGCTTCCGGTCCACCTTCGCGTCTACGTTCCGGCCGTGGAAAACGCGATTGCAGGCAACGCCTATCGTCCGTCCGACATCGTCACGACAAGAAACGGCACCACCATCGAGATCGGCAACACCGATGCCGAAGGCCGGGTGGTGCTTGCGGATGCGCTCACCCTGGCTTCCGAGGAGGGCGCCGAGCGCATCATCGACTTCGCCACGCTTACCGGCGCGGCCCGCGTGGCGCTGGGCGAAGACCTGCCCCCGCTGTATTCGCGCAGCACCGGGCAGGCCAGGACCCTCCAGGACCTGTCGCTGGCGATCGAGGATCCGCTGTGGCACATGCCGCTGTATCGGCCCTACAAGCAGCAGATCGAGCCGAAGATCGCCGACCTGTCCAACACCGGTACCACCAGTCAGGGCGGCAGCATTACCGCCGCGCTGTTCCTGGATCATTTCGTGCCCGACGAAATCGACTGGATGCACCTCGATATCTACGCCTGGAATTTGTCCGATCGCCCCGGCCGGCCGGCGGGGGGCGAGGCACAGTGTTTGCGCACGATGCTCGAGTGGCTGGAATCTGAATATAAATAGTTTCTTGATGACGTACTCGCGGCCGGGCAGGGATTCCGGCCGGGATGCGGGCGGCTTTTGATTTCAACTTTCGATTTCTGACCTGTGGTGATGGGCGCACCAAGGCCGGGTGCGGCGGCTATTAAATCAAATTCAACTTCAAAAGCCGTTTCGCCGCCAGCTTCGCTGGCTGATGCGAGCGACTTTTTTCGGTTGCAAAAAAAGTAACCAAAAATGCGCTTTACAGGCGGCAGCTGTTCGAGGTGCTGGTCAGAGGGGACACGGGTTAGGTGTAAGGCATCGGGCTTCTTTCCGGGATCTTTTTGTCCGTGCGGAATTTTCGTCATCGGCTCACGGGCGGCGACGTGATTCCGGCTTCGATGATTATCGGAGCGGCGTTGTCTCGATCGTGCGTGCACTGGGCAACTGGGGATGCTGAAGCGGGTTCCAGTTTGGGGCCAGGAGCGAAGTTCGGGCCTGGTTTCGGTCGGTGTTCTTGCCCGGTGGCGGGCATGATGAAGCTGTTCGGCAGAGTTTTTGTAGGAGCAAGCTCCGGCCGCGGTTGGTCTTGAGTTCATCGGCGCCGGAGCCGCCTCCTACAAGTAAATGAAACGGCAGGTTTCGTAGGTCGGAGCGCCGTCCCCGACGCGCTTGTCTGGCGCTCTTGATTTCCGGTCGAGCGGTGCCCGGCGCCAGGCTTATGGCAGGAAACCCGGGACAGCCGGTTGCAGGATCACGAAGCAGCGCGGACCACCGGCCCCCCTCACCACCCCAATCTGGAACCCGCTTCAGCATCCACCAAAGCACACATCACCCCAATCGTCACGACCCCGCTCCGATAATCAGCGAAGCCGGAATCTATTCGTCACCCGTGAGCCGAAGCGGAACATGACGAACGGACAAGAAGGTCCTCATCCAACACCACAATCAAACACCTAACCACCACCCCCATCAACCCGCACCGCGATCCTCTGCCGCCTGCAAAAAGCGCTTTTGCCTACTTTTCAGGCGCTTGTGAAAAGTAGGTCGCCGGCAAGCGCGAAGCGCGTGGCGAAATGAATTTGATTTTAAAGGCTGCCGCACCTAGCCAAGGTGCCCTCATCAGCGCGGCATCAAGTTGAATTCGAAAATCGAATTGAACCGTCCAAAGGCCAGACCCGGGCCGTCGAGCCGACACAGCTCCATTAGACTGAGCGGCTAACCGTAAAGCCGAGCACGATGACCATTAACGCACCGCCGCCACCGCCGAAACCTCCCGGCTCCGGCATCGGCTTCGAAATTCGCCGCACGCTTTTGCTGGCCGGTCCGCTGATCGTCGGTCAGGTGACCAGCTACGGCATGAATTTCGTCGATACGGTGATGGCCGGCCGGCTCGGGCGCATCGATCTCGGTGCGATCGCGATCGGTTCTTCGGTATGGGCAGCGGGTCTGCTGTTCGTGCTCGGCGTGCTGATGTCGGTGTCGCCGGCCGTGTCTCAACTCGACGGGGCGGGGCGACGGCTGCAGGCCGGCGAGATGACCCGCCAGGCGCTGTGGATAGCACTCGGTATTTCGGTGCTGATGGTGCTGGTCATGCGCAATGCCGGCTGGGTCATGGCCGTGCTGGAAGTCGAGCCGTCGGTGGCCGGGCTCGCGCTGGGGTATCTCGAGGCCATGACGTGGGGCGCGCCGGCGCTGACGCTGATGTTCGCGCTGCGGTTCTTTTCCGAGGGTGCCGGCTACACCCGACCGACGATGTATATCGGTTTGCTCGGCATTGTGTTCAACGTGCCGCTGAACTATGTGCTGATGTTCGGCAAGCTCGGCTTCGAGCCCATGGGCGCGGTGGGTTGCGGCTGGGCGACCGCGCTGGTGTTCTGGCTGCAGTTCATTGCCCTGGCCGTTTATATCCGCTGCCGGGAGCATTTCCGGCCGTTCGAGCTTTTCCGGCAGTTCAGCCGGCCCAATCCGCGCGAGATCCGCGGTCTTTTGCGCGTCGGGCTGCCGATCGGCGTGACCATCTTTTTCGAAGGCAGCCTGTTCGTTTCGGCTGCGTTGCTCATCGGCACGCTGGGCGCGCTGCCGATCGCGGCTCACCAGATCGCGATCAATTTCGCCGGCATGGCCTTCATGGTGCCGCTGGGTCTGGCCGGCGCCATCACCGTGCGAGTCGGCAACGCCCTCGGCCGGGGAGATCCGTCAGGTGCGCGGATCGCCGGGCAGGTCGGGATCGGGCTCTCGATCGTGTTCGCTGCGCTTTCGGCCTCGCTGATGTTTTTCCTCCCCGAGTGGATCGCGCGCATCTATACCAACGAGCGAGAGGTCATCGAGTTGGCGGCCAGCCTGCTGATGCTGGCCGCAATATTCCAGCTGTCCGACTGCCTGCAGGTGGCTTCCGCAGGCGCTCTGCGCGGCTACAAGGACACGCGCCGCCCGATGCTCTACAGCGTTTTCTCGTATTGGGCCATCGGACTTTCGACGGGCTACTGGCTTACCTTCGAACGCGACTGGGGCGCCGCCGGCATGTGGGTCGGGCTCATCGCCGGCCTGACCGTTGCGGCGGTTCTGCTGGGCGGACGTTTTATTCGCCTGTCCAGGGGCTGGCAATCGACCGGGCAGACAGTCCCCTGAATCAGAGCCCCCTGACTTTCGGCCCTTGCCGGGAATGCCGATTCGACTCACGATATATCATCGCTCTCGTCAGCAAGAGCACAGTGCCGAATTAATTGGCACAATGCGATGGTCTCGGTGCGGGATCGATTGATTCAGTATTGACCCGCATCGGCGATGATTCGAAAAAACTCAACTCAAATCCGGGCAACAAGCCAATGACGGACCAAAAAAAGGGAAATTTTCTGCTGCGCATCTGGCGCGGCTTCTGGAACGGGCTTACGGCCTTTCGCATGGCGGTGTTCAACATCCTGTTCCTGATCGTGCTCGCGCTGGTGGTGCGCTTGCTGCTCGGCCCCGGTGACGTCATCGAACTCGACAGCGACACCACGCTGGTCATCTCACCCAAAGGCCTGATCGTAGAGCAGTACACCGGCTCGCCATCGGAACGTGCGCTCAACGAGGCGCTGGGCCAGCAGTTGCCGGAAACGCGGCTGCGCGACATCGTGCGCGCACTCGAGCTGGCGGCCGAAGACGACGATATTGCCCAGGTGCTCATCAGCACCGACAACCTGCTGGGCGTCGCGCCGGGTACCTTCAGCGAGCTGTCTGCGGCATTCGACCGGTTCCGTCAAGGCGGCAAGCCGGTGCTTGCCTACGGCAGCAATCTCGGCCAGAGTACCTATGGTCTTGCATCGCTGGCCGACGAGGTCTGGCTGAATCCCGATGGTGTCCTCATGATCGAAGGCTACGCCTATTATCGCAATTACTTCAGCGAAGCTCTGCAAAAGCTCAAGGTCGATGTCAACCTGTTCCGGGTCGGCGAGTTCAAGTCGGCGATGGAGCCGTTCATCCGTGATTCGATGTCCGAGTCCGACCAGGCGGCCGCCGAGTATTTCATCGGCGGGCTGTGGCAGGAATATCTCGAGATCGTCGCCGGTCATCGCGGCATGCCCGTTCAGCGGCTGCTGGACGTGGCCGAGAACATGGTCGAGTTGCTCGAGCGTGCCGACGGAAACCCGGCCCGGATGGCTTTGGATGCCGGGCTGGTCGACCAGCTGCTGACGCGTCCGGCTGCGCGAACTGCGCTTGCAAATCGGGGTGCGGCCGACGAAGACGGGGGCTTCCGCCAGATCGGCATGCGCGACTATCTCAAGGTGCCGCGCCCGCTGGATCTCGACGGCGACCGGGTCGGCATCATCGTCGCCCAGGGGGCGATCACCGAAGGCAACCAGCCGCCGGGCACCATTGGTTCGGAATCGCTTTCCAAGCTGCTGCGCAAGGCGCGCCGCGACGACGACATCAAGGCCGTTGTCCTGCGCATCGATTCCGGCGGCGGCAGTGCGTTTGCATCCGAAGTGATCCGCCAGGAAATGCTCGCGCTGAAGGAATCCGGCAA
>Ga0209931_1000567_pt1 | contig 21863 bp, 19 predicted proteins | sample SalPonR1_B_D1_MG_FD_185697 | JGI IMG/M metagenome (GOLD analysis project Ga0209931, IMG submission 185697) | Salt pond soil microbial communities from South San Francisco under conditions of wetland restoration - Salt Pond MetaG R1_B_D1_MG... ...
CTGCATAGGTGGGATCGAACCAGCTTCCAATGTCGATCCGCGCCAGATCCTCCGGAGTCGCGTTCCACACCTTGAGGAGCACGCTTGCCTGTTTCATGAAATCGCTGTCATGGGTCACGATCACGATGCCGTCTGCGATCTCCTGAACATCGATCTCGATCCAGTCGGCGCGATCTTCCAACGCCTTTTCCACAGCCGCCAGTGTATTCTCGGGCCGGGTCGCCGCCGCACCGCGATGCGCGATGATCTCCACCGCCTGCAGCGTCGCAAGACGCCCCGCTAGATCATTCAGGACGACAACAGCACCAAGCCCGGCCAGCCCCGCTGCAACGGCAAGCCCGGTCAGCAGCAGCCCCCCGCGCGGCGGCGCGGTGTCCGGCTTTGGGGTGAGCACCTTGGGGGCCACACTAAGATGCAGATCATTCAACAAAACTGCCAGCGCCGCATTGGACACACCGGCCAGAATCGCATTTGCCAGCGACCAGAGCGCGAGCGTCAGCAGCGCCGCCACGACCAAGAGGTCAAGGTTTGGCAGTGCCAGCGCCTGCGCCCCCGACCCAATCGCGCCGATCAGCGCCGCGACCCCGGCGGCAAGCGCCAAGCGCAGCACGAGCCAGCCCAGAATAAACCGGATCACCACCACGCGCCGTGTGCGCAGATGCGCCTCGCTCTGCGCAAAACAGTCGCGTGCCGACACCCCTTCGATCAGCCGCAGATGCAGAGCCAGCGCCCAGCCCGATAGCCACCAGATCAGCAGCCCCGCCATGATCAGGGCGAGTGTGCCGATTAGACCTGCGGCCAGCAAAAACTCGGGGGGCCGATAGGTCAGGTAATAGTTGATGTCATGCGCCCTTAACGTGAGCGCCGCCACCACCGCGCCAGCCGCCAGAAACGGCAGGGCCAGCAAAGCCACCCGCAGGACGAGGCGCGAAGCGAGGCCAAAAACCGTCACCAGCCGCGAAAGTACCAATCGCCAAGCCGCAAAGAGCGCCGGCCATACCCCCTTCACCGGCTGTCGCAGCACAGCTGTCATCAATGCAAGATCAAGCACCCCCGCAACGATCAGGATCCCGGCCACCGCCAATGCGCCAAGCGCACCCATGGGGGACAACACAAAGCCGGCAATTTCCTGATCGGTCAGCGCCGGATCACCCGACCAGCGCAGCGCAAGGCCGAGGATCATTCCCGCAAGCGGCAGCATCAGCACGGAAACCGCTAGCCGCACATTCAGATGCAGCGCCGTGAAGAGCAGCGCACCGGACAGGGCGCGACGGTAGGCTGAAAGGACCGCACGCAGGCCCACCGTTCAGGGCTCCGCTTCGGTGGGCTTGCGCCCTTTCAAGCGTTCCCGCAGGGATTGGAATATCACATAGAGCGCCGGAATGACGAAAATGCCCACCAGCGCTGCCGCCAGCATGCCACCCGCCACGCCGGTACCCACGGCGCGGCGTGAGAGCATCGAGGCCCCTTCCGCGGTGACCAGAGGGATCAGCCCGGCGATGAACGAAAAAGAGGTCATCATCACCGCGCGGAATCGCGCATGCGCGCCCTGCACGGCGGCATCGAGAATGGTCTCGCCCGCCTCGCGCCGCGCCTTGGCAAACTCCACGATAAGAATGGCGTTCTTGGCGGCCAGCGCCAACAGCACCACAAGCCCGATCTGCGCATAGATGTTGAAGGGCAGCCCTGCCAAGAGTAGCGCCGCGATAGCCCCGGCCACGCCGAACACCACCGACAGCATCACCGGCACCGGCACCGTCCAACTCTCATAAAGCGCTACTAGGAAAAGATAGGCAAAGAGCATCGCCAGCACGAGAATCATGGTCGTCTGCCCCGCCGCCTGCTTTTCCTGCAACGCGGTACCGGTCCACTCGTAATCGAAGCCAGGCGGCAGATTGGTCTCCGCCACTTCTTCCATCGCCGCAAGCGCCGCGCCAGACGAGAAACCCTCTGCGGGGGTGCCGCTGATCTTGGCTGCGCGTTGATTGTTATAGCGCGAGAGCGACATCGGTCCGGTGATATAGTCGGCACGGGCAAAGGCGCCGATTGGCACCATCTCTCCGGACGCACTGCGTACCTGAATACGCGCGATATCTCCCACCGCGTCGCGATATTCGGGCGCGGCACTCATTCGCACCTGCCAGGAGCGTCCGAAGAGATTGAAATCGTTGATATAGGCTGACCCGAGCGTGGGTTGCAGCGCGGCGAACACGTCCGAGACGGGGATGCCAAGCGCATAGAGCCGCTCGCGGTCGATTTCCAGAAAGAGCTGCGGGCTGTTGGCCGAGAACGTGCTATAGACACCCGAGAGCGTCGTATTGCCGTTGGCCGCGAATGACAGTCCCCGGGCGATCTCGGCCAGTTCCTGCGGCGTACGCCCTTGGGTGTCGAGCACTTGCATCTCAAAGCCCGATCCGGTGCCAAGTCCGGCAATCGGTGGCAGGTTGAACGCAATGACCTGTGCCGAGCGAATGGCCGCGCCCTGCCGCATGGCCTCGTCGATGGCATTGAATACGCTGGTTTCCTCGCTGGTCCGTTCAGCGAATTCCTGCATCGACACCAGCGCAAAGGCGGCGTTGGACTTGGTGATGCCATCAAGCAGTGAAAAGCCCGTGACCGACGTCACCGACTCCACGCCCGGCAGATCCAACAGTACCTCCTCGACCTCGCGCTGTGCCGCAAGGGTACGGTTGACCGACGCCGCCTCGGGCAGGCGCGTCTCAACGACGAACGAGCCTTGATCCTCGGACGGCAAGAACCCGGTCGGCACCGCCTTGAAAAGCCCTCCGGTCAACACGATGGCGCCCGTCAGCAGCACCAATCCCAGCACCGCACGCCGCGCAATCGCCCCGGCCACCCGCGCGTAACCGTCGCGCGTCTTGTCAATGCTGCGTGAAATCCGCCCCATTATTCCCTTTTTCGGCCCATGATGCGGCTTTAGCAGGATCGCGCAGAGCGCGGGCGACAGGGTCAGCGCGTTGATCGCCGAGATCACCATCGACACGGAGACGGCAACCGCGAATTGCTGGAAAAGCTGCCCGGATATGCCCGGAATGAACGCCACCGGGACGAAGACTGAGAGGAGTACCAGCGTGGTCGCAATGATCGCGCCCGTAATCTCGGACATGGCCGCAGACGACGCCTCTGCCGCCGACATTCCGGGATTTTCCTCCATCTTGGTTTCGACAGCTTCGACCACGACGATCGGGTCATCGACCACGATCCCGATGGCCAGCACCATCGCCAGCAACGACACGGTGTTGAGCGAGAACCCCATGGCTTGCAAGACTACGAAGGTGCCGACCAGCGCGACCGGCACCGCGATGAGCGGCACGATCGTGGCCCGCAGCGAACCGAGAAACAGGAACACCACGAACACCACGAGGATGAAGGCCTCGATCAGCGTCGTTCGAACCTCTTGTATGCTTTCCTTCACGAAGGTCGAACTGTCCGAAACGACCTCATGGGCCATACCATCGGGGAAATCCGCCGCCGCCGTCTCCATCACGGCCTTGACCGCGTCGGCAGCGGCAATGGCGTTGCCGCCGGGTGCCAGATAAATGCCGATCAGGCCGGCGGGTTTTCCGTCGAAACTCGTGATCACGTCCGAGTTTTTCTCGCCCAGATCCACCTCGGCCACGTCGCGGATACGCACGACACTACCATCCGCATCGGCACGCAGAATGATCGCGCCGAACTCTTCGGGGCTGGAAAGACGGCCCTTGGTCGAAATATTGAGCTGCAGGCCCGGATCCTCGGTCACCGGCTGCCCGCCCACGCGACCGATCGCGGCCTGCAGGTTCTGACTGCGCAGCGCCGCTGTAACGTCGCCGGGCGTCAGGTTCAGCACGGCGAGTCGATCGACATCAAGATTGATCCGCATGGCGAACTCGTTGGCCCCAAACATTGAGGCATCGCCGACTCCCTCGACTCGCTTGAGCCGGTCCATCAAGTTGAGGCGCGCGTAATTAGTTAGATCACCGCCTTCGAGCGCGTCGCTCTCTGCGTAAAGCGCGATACCCATCAGCAGCGACGACGATCTCTTGGCCACGCGCACGCCGGTCTGGCGCACCTCCGACGGCAGGAGAGGCTCCGCCAAGGCCACCCGGTTCTGCACGTTCACCGTGGCGATATCGGGATCGGTGCCCACCTCGAAGCTGATGCTGAGGATATAGGTGCCGTCGGCTCCGGACGTCGAGGACATGTAGATCATGTCGTCCACGCCAACGACCTGATCCTCAATCACCTGGGCGACGGTCTGTTCCACAACCTCGGCCCCGGCGCCGGGATAGCTGGCAACGACCGAGACCTGTGGCGGCACGATATCTGGGAACTGTTCCACCGGCATCCGCGTCAGCGCGATCAGTCCGGCAAGGAACAGCACGATGGAAATGACCCCGGCAAAGCGGGGGCGCTTGATGAAAATATCGGCAAGCATGTAGATCAGCCCCCGGGTGCGGCGGCATCGACGCCCGCGCCGGGGCGCACCTTGTTAACGCCCTCGGTGATCACGCGCTCACCTTCGCTCAACCCCTCTGCGATGACGGCGAAGCCCTCGGCATTGCGTCGCACGGTAACGCGGCGCGGCTCGGCCACCTCACCCTCGCCCACAACGAGGACAAAAGCTCCTTGAATGTCGCGCTGCACCGCCTGTGCCGGGATCGACAATTCGCCCTCCGGCGTGTCGGATGTGAGCGTCACGCGCACCAGTTCGCCGTCCAGCAGAAGCCCCTCGGGATTGGAAAACTGTGCCCGCAGCGTCACGCTATCCGTGCCTGAATTGACGCGGCTGTCCACGAAATCGATATCGCCCGGCGCGTCATAGACAGTGCCATTGGCCAGCGTCAGCGTGACTGCCGCCTCTTGGGAAACCTCGCCGCGTTCAACCCGTTCGAGGAAATCGCGCAACACTGCCGTCGGAACCGCGAATTCGGCATGGATCGGATCACGCTGCACCAGCGTTGCCAGCGCGCCCGACTCCAGCCCCACAAGCCCGCCTTCATCCACTGCAGTGTTGCCAATGCGCCCGGCGAAAGGCGCCTTGATCTCGGTATAGGACAGGTTCGTGCGCGCTCGGTCGAGTGCTGCTTCGAGCCGCAGCACATTCGCCTCCGCCGTCGCGAGCGCCGCTTCGGCCTGATCGAGACGCGCCTGCGCCCCCGCCTCGCGCGCGACAAGTTCAACCTGCCGGTCGCGTTCGAGCAGCGCCAGATCACGCTGCGCCTCTGCAGCGCGCAGCGAACCCTCGGCCTCGCGCACCGCCACTTCATAAAGATCGCGCTCGATGACGAATAGTGTCTGGTCCTGCGTCACCTCGGCACCCGGAGCAAATCCGATCTCATTGATCATGCCAGACATGCGTGCGACGAGCGCCACCCTGCGATTGGCGTCCAGACGTCCGTTGAAATCAGAGGTTTCAGCAAGACGGCGCGTCGTCACCTCGACCGCAACAACCGCTGGTCGAGGCGTGTCCTCATCTGAATGTGGGGGAGTCCCCAAGGATACGGCAATTACCGAAAATAAAAGGGTTCTAATCAAATGGTCCTCCTGGGCAGCAAGATTTCTAAAAAGAGGATCCCCGCCTTATTGGGCAGCCCGTAAGAGTTGGAAGTCAGTATATACATTATGTTTAGCCCCAACGCTTCCTTGAAAGTTTTCATCGGGCTCCTTTCAATGACCGAATATCTGCCGGTATCTATCCTGGCTACTCTGTGATGTTTGGCTGGGCGAAACAGGTGCTTGGGGGCGGTGGACACACGGACGCCATGCCGTTTCGTCGCTGAGTGTCACGACACCCTTGGTTCCTGAACGCCGCTTTTGTTGTCCCCGCATATCTTAGCGCGGAAATAGGAAGGTCATCCCAAGACGGAAAGCAAGATCGTCCGGCCCACCATTCGGACTCTCGGCCCAATATCGCAATCCCCCCTGGAGGCTCACCGGTTGATCGCCGAGAGTGACAAGGCGTGAAACGGTCAAGTTCACCGGAACTGCCCAAGTGTCTCCTTCCCAATCATATATTGTTTCAGCACTTGCCGTGACCGTAATCGCAGCGGGCGATGTATATGAAATGAAAGGCTGGAGAAAACTTTGAGAGACGTCGCGTCGATCGCTCTTGCCGGCGTAAGACCAAAGGTGGTTGAAAAGCGCACCATAAGTAAACGGCCCGTCCATACGTAGTGCGGCTGCGGTTGGACCCGCTGTCCATTTCTCGCTGCCAAGCGCATCACTTGTCGCGGTGGGCAGGCCGAAAGCAAGCCCGGCGCCCCAGATCAGCCCACCATCGCTACCGGCATTGTTAGGCGACAGGAAGACGCTCTGCACAATATCGCCGAGGCCGCTCTGGTCAGTGCCTGGCAGCACGTCCTCCTGCCAGACCACCGGTATGATGGTACGGCTGATAATGTTCCAGTCTCCATTAAGACGAAACGGATAGACTGGCTGGATATTGAGCGTTGTGCGCGATCCTTCACCGTTGGGGCCGAATCCCCGATCATGGTTCAACTGGAAGGGGACGCTGACCAAATCTGCAACCGGATTGGTCAATTTCTGTGCAAGTTCCGCGTCTTGAGCATGGCTCATGGCAGGAAAGATCGCGAGACAAAGGACGGAAACGACTTTCTTGAGATGGCAGGGCATTATGAGATGGCAGGGCATTAGATGTATCCTTTTCGAAGTCGTAAGCGTCACCACACCTTGGCGATGGTCAACCGGATGGTTTCGCCTTCGGGTTGGCCAACCGGCGACGACACGGTCGATTCATAGTTGAGGAAAACGGTGGCAACGGAGGGAATGCGCCAGCCGAGCCCTGCACCGAGACGCCAAGTATCAGCTTCATTGTCCTGACCCACGCCGTCCAGACGCGTTTCGCCACCCCAATCGTAATAGACATCGGCGGTCAGCCAGAAATCGGGTGTCAGATTTCGACTCGCGTGCAATTCTATCTGGTAGAGGGGATCCTGCTTTAGAGTGGCTGCGGCACCGGGTGCATCTGTATTGTCGCCGAAGACGCGGGCCGTGGCGTAGACTTCCAGCCAAGTCCAGCCCGCATCCGGGGTGTAACTGTAGTTGACCGTAGGCGAGAGGCTCCAGCGGTTGGAGCCGATATTGACGGGCTTGCTTGAATCGTATGGGCCGGTCGGAAAGGTCGTCAAGAGATGAAACGAGGCGAAGGTTTCCGGTTCCCACTGCGCGAAGTTTTCCTTGCTCAGGGCTGGTGCACCGAAAATGTTAACCTCGGCAACGACCCCGACATCGCCGAAACCGGTCTCGCCCGCAGCGAAGGGGCCAGCCGCCACGTCGATGTCAGCATGCGGTAAGACGAACGAAAGCCCCCCTGTACGCCCGCCCACGTCAAGAATTCGCGACAGGATCAGCGATTGCGATGTAATGTCAGTAGTAACGTTGGAGATCCCGAATTCCGCGGCCCCATCGACAGGGGCCACGCTGTTCGAAAAGCCGAGATTGTAGAACGTGACCCAAGTATTCACTGGTGCGTTCAGGTAATCACGCGCCTTGCCTGCAAAGGCAGGCGTGGCGAAGAATAGAGCAAGGCAAGAGCCTGCTACGCCGAAAAGACGGCAACTGCCATGAAAAGTGAGCATGTTGACCTGAGGGTTCATCACATGGTCCAGAAAAGGAGGTGCCGTCCGCATGGGCCCATATGTCGGCTCGAGGGGGATGAACCGGACGGCACCTGAGGTGCCGGGCACCGATCAGGCACCCGGCTCAGGTATTTCAGAGTTCGGGCTTCCAGGGTCCGTCCTCGTCTTCGGGCAGGCCGCGCGAGATCGGCGGGCCCATCGAATGGTCGCTGCCGTCGTCATATTTGCCCGTGAACATGATCATCTCGCAAAAGCCGGTCGCCACGATCGGCCCGTCCGGCCCGCCTTCGCGCAGCTGGATCACACCCTCGATATAGGGGCCGGCGAAACCGAGGCCCTCCTGCGCCTCAAGGGTCGGCTCGTACCAGTAGGTGCCTTGCGGCGTCTCGATCCGGCCATACCAGGGGTAAGTCGTGCCGGACTTCTCCGAGGTCCACATGCGCTCGGGGATGAGTTTGAAAGCCGGGCCGAAGGCGTAGCTCCGCTCATGGGTCTCGCCGTCCATGTAGAAGTAGCGGTTCACGTTGTAATTGGGGTTCCGGAAGTCCTCGCCTTCGTAATACTGGCGGAAGGTCAGCAGGTCGCCACTCTCCTCGAACCGGAACCAGGCCCAGAAATAGCGATACTGGTAGGTGTTGCGGAAGTTGCCCCACTGGTGCTCGAACCAGCCGGTACCCTCGAAACGGACCGTGCGGCCGGCCACTTCGAGTTCACCCGTCGTGGCCATGTCCGGCGCTGTATAATACAGGGTCAGGCCGTACATCGTTTCCGGGTTCTGGCGATTCTGTGGATCGACCCCGATGCTTTCCAGCCCCCAATAGGCCATCGGTGCATAGCCCGGCGCTTGGGCCTGCGATGTCATCGACAGGCGGAACGGCTCGTTCCAGTCGTCCTTCTCTTTGGTATAGCCGCCGAACTCCCACGTTTCGTTGGCGTGGGTATAGGCTGTCGTGAAGCCGCTCTTGCCGTCGTCGATCTCGTAGCGGAAGTTGAAGTCCTCCGCGTCCGGGCCCGAGCCTTCGGTGGTCATCGGCCCGGTGATGTACAGAAGCGCCGTGTGGAATTCGCCGGTATCGAGGTTGTGGAAGGCGAACAGCACGTTGTGCAGCGGTCGGCCCTCTGCCGCGACCCAGCCCTGGCTGAGCGGCACCCAGAACACCGAGATGCGCTCGTTGGTGTCGAGGTCGCGACCAAGAACCGTGATGTAATGCCACTCGTTGAAGTCGTTGGACTGGTAGAACTCGCTGCCATGCCATGCATGGTCGCGGGGCAACGAATAGATGGCTTGCCCGCTGGACATCTCGATGCCCGCGCCCTGAAGGGGCGGCTGACCGCTCTGCGCGCGGGCGGCGCCGGTGGTGGCTGCAAGAGTGCCTGTGAAAGCCCCAGCCCCCAAGGCAAGGCCCGTCGCCGGCGCCGACTGCAGCAGTGCGCGACGCGTCAGGCCCGCGGGCGGCATTGAATTTCGTGTATTTTTGGACGTCATCTCATATCTCTCCGAATTGCCTTGGCGAAACCAGTGCGATCAAACCGTCATGGTCTCGTCTGCGTTGTTTCCATCGCCAGTGTAATTTTTAAAGAAACTGAGATGTACAAAAGGCACCGACGAAAACTTCTACGAGATAGCAAGCGGCCAGAGAAATTGTCTAATGCGTTAAAAGTCGTCTGCGATGCGCTAACGTCATTGTCGCATTAGGCGCTATGGCTACTCCGGCAATGTTCGGATCGATCAAGCGCGGCAGGACTGGCCTTGGTTTTCTTGGCTTATGATTTGACGGCACGTCATGAAGCCAGTCAACATGAAGCATTTACTCACCAGTGAAAGCGCCAATGAAGAAAAGCGGAAAGAACCTTTCTTACATCTCGACATGAAAAATGTTCGGCAGAAGAATATAGCGGCGGGGGTTGGTTCTGATATCATGCAGGGTCATTATGACGCCGGACCAAGAGCCAGCCAGCAAAGGCGAGAAAGGCGAAGGTCCCGAGCGTAAGCAGCGCATGATCTGGTCGGGGGTTATGCGCCGTAGGTGTCGCTGGCGGTCCGGGCGCGAGCGCCGGGGCCGTGCGAAGACTGGCACCGACATGCGGGCGGATACCAAGCGCCCTGTCGATCGCGCGCACCGTCGTGTCACTGAGAGACTGCACGCGGGTGTCATAAGAGATAGGCCCCTGCCGCCCGAGCGTGGTCGCATCTGGTGCTATCACGCCGGTGATAACTGTCTGCATCGACAAGACCGAGACGGCGCTATCAAGATGCGGATGGCGCTCCGGACGGAGTATCGTTTCTCCCAGAAAGGGCAACGCCAAGCGGGCAGTACCTTGCCACCACGCCGAAGCGTCTACCAGCCGCAAGTCCGGCTGCTCGCCGAGAAGATCCACGACGTCACCGCGCTGGCGGCTCGCGATCACCAGCCCGGCATCGGCGGCGCCACGTCCGATCGCCGCGCCGATTGTAGCGGCATCGCCAGCGTCCTGTGGGGCGAGCGTTATCTCCGTCTCTGAATGGCGGGCAACAACGGAGGCGATCAGGTGGCTTGGCGATCCTACTGGTCCTGTGGCCACGATCCGCGCGCCCCCGAGGCGGACTGGGCCGCCGTTCCCCGCTATGGCGTAAAGGACGGATCGTCCGACCACGCCGATTGCTTCCACGCCCTCATCACGCACGGCCCCGTCAGGTTTAAGTCTGAAATGTGCAGCGGCCGGAAGGACGGCCATGCGGGCTTCGTCGGCGGTGAGCGCTTCGCGTGGGCGTGGGCTAGGCGAGAGGGCAACGGCGCGACCCGGCATCGCTGTGCGCACCGCCTCAAGGGCGAGATTGGCCGGGCCGCTGCCCAGCTCCTGGACCTCAAGCGTGATGGCAAGCGGAATTTCTGGGGGCGTTGCCGTGCTACCGCCCGCAATGCCCAGACGCGCGAGCGCAATCGCTGCAACAGCCCGCGGCGTCCGTCCCGAGACCTGCACTTGCCGCACCATCTCGCGCAGCATCTGCGCGTCGATCACCCCGGTAAGCGGCGCCAGCGCCTCGGGAAGAGCCGGGTGCCGCGCCAGAGTTGCCGTACTCGTCAACGGTGCAGCCTCGTAGGCGGGAAAGAAAGGCCGGTCCATCTCGAGCGGCACCAAGCCGAAATCAGCGATCTGTGGATCGGTAGAGAATCCGATCATGACGTCGATCCGTTCATCGACGAGTTGCCGGTAGAGGCTCTCGCGCCGCTCCTCCTGAAGCACTACAACGTCACGGAAGTCGAGACCGAAACGCGCAAGAAAGCCGGAAAGCCCGTCACGCGGGCGTTCCGCGAAGCTGCGGCTCACGCCGAGACGAAGTTCGCTCGCGACAGGCGCGAGGTCTGAAATACTGGCGAGCTGCCGATTCCGGGCAACACTCCTGCGCGTCACAGGCACAAAGCGCGATTCGAAACCGAAAGGTGGAAGAAATTCCAGTCCAAGTGCCAGGAAGGGCGCCGCGAGACGTTCGCGCACCAAGGCAGGATCAGACTCTGGCGGTGCATCAAGCATGGCCAGCGCGGTGCCCGAATATTCGGGATAGATGTCCACGCGCCCCACCTGCAACGCCTGAAACAAGTCGGCACTGGATCCAAGTCCGATACGCCGTTCTACGGCAATGCCGCGGGCTTCCAACGTCAGCGCCATCATTTCGGCCAAGATACGATCCTGGACTGTGTCCTTGGATGCGACGACGACCGGCGTCGGCACGCAGCCTGAAAGCGCCAGTGCAACGCATACGAAAAATGCCGCAAACTTTCGCATCACACCACCTTCTTTGTCTGGGCCTTCGCCGTGTTTTCTTCCGAGATTGCCCGCAGGAAACCGACGATTTGCAATACGAGCACCGCAGAGAACGGGATGGCCCCAAGCGTCGCCATTGCGCGCGCCACCTCCACGGATGTGGACAGTAGCGTCGCGGCGGTGATGATCGCGGCAAGGCTGCCCCAGATGATCTTGGCAGAGGCCGGCGGCTCAAGCTGTCCGTCCGTCGTCATCATAGATAGAACGAACGTGCCGGAATCCGCTGACGTAACAAGAAAGATGAAGATCAATGCCAAGGCCGCCGCGCTGAGGGCTCCCGAAAGCGGGAAATAGCCGAAGAACGCGAAAAGCGCCTCGGAGACATTATCGGCCACCAGCGCTGAAAGCCCGCCGGGGCCGAACAGCTCTACATAGATGCCTGCGCCCCCGAATACTGCGAACCACAGGATCGAGAACAGCGTCGGCACAAGGATCACGCCAGTGCAGAATTCGCGGATCGTACGCCCTCGCGATATTCGAGCGATGAATACGCCTACGAAGGGTCCCCAGGCCAGCCACCAGATCAAATATGTAAGCGTCCAGCTAGCTGACCACTCGGTCAGGCCCTCATAGGGGAACAGGCGAAACGAGAGCGTCACAATCTGAGAAAGGTAGGCGCCCAGCGTGTCCACCGCACTCTCGAATATGAAGGCAGTTGGTCCGACCAGCATGATGAAGAGCATAATCGCGAGCGCGAGCACCATGTTGATGTTGGAGAGTAGTTTCATACCCTTCTCAACGCCCGTGAGCGTCGAAATCATGTAGGCCGCATAAAGCACCGCGAGGATCGCGAGTGCGACGCCAATCGTCTCGGGCACGGCGATCACGCTGGCAAGCCCCGACCGCACTTGAAGGGCCCCCATCGCCAGCGACCCAGCAAGGCCGAAGACCACTGCGACAACCCCGAGCACGTCCGCCGCAACCAGCACACCTCGCTCCGCCCGCCCGCCGATCAGACCGATGAGAGGGGTGGAGATCAGAGGTTTGCCACCCCGCCGAAAAGTGAAATAGGCGATTACCAGCGCGCAGATGCCATAGATAGACCAAGCGTGCAGGCCCCAGTGCAGATTGGTGATGACCATCGCGGCGCGCGCGGCCTCCGGCGTGCTGCCCTCGAGGCCCGGTGGCGCAGCGAAATGCGTGACGGGTTCCGCCACGCCCCAGAACAGAAGGCCCGCGCCCATCCCGCCTGCAAAAAGCATCGCGATCCACGAAACGGTCGAGAATTCAGGCCGATCTTCATCCGACCCAAGGCGAATACGCCCCCATGGCCCGATAGCGAGAACAGCGGCAAGGATCACAAAGCCGGAACAAAGCGTAAGCCACCACCAACTCACGCCAACCATGAACCAGGTCGTGGAACCGAGCACGGCATCAGCCATCACGTCCGGAGCGACAACGCCCCAGAGCCCCACGGGCAGGCAGATCGCGAGTGCGAACAAGAAGACGGGGTTCTTTCTCATCTGGTCGGCCCTTTTTTGACAATGCGTCAGGGTTTGCATGTCATAGGTCTTGCAACAGTGCTCCGTATCAGAAGACCGGTGCTGATGTCTTTTCACGAGAGGCTGAATGCCGAGTTGCAATCGTTTTCCGCAGCACCGGCATATCCATACACTCTTCAGTCGTGGACGTGGTCCTTGCCGAATTGTCGGGTCGTCATGTGGTAGACCACGGCGGGGTACTTGCTGCGCCCGGCCATCCTCTGGCTTGCCCTAGCCCGCTCAATTGCATCCATCAGGCCCGGGCCGTCTGAGAGGCTCCGTTTCTTGATCGATGAATTATGCTTACCCGTTTCCAGTTCATCGGGCTGCCTCGCGGCGACGTTGGCAGCACCGGCATCATAGATCGACAGTCCGCGGCCAATGTTGATCTTGGTCCGAAGCCCAATGTCCGGCACAATGCCGGATTTATCGCGCAAATCATCGTAATAACACGCAATCAGATCGTCTGTCTTACCCATGGAATTCTCTTCTATTTGGGGAAAACCGGTCATGAACCGATATTTCCAAGTGGTCAGTTGTTGGACGCAAGTCGGCCTGATTTCATCCGTGACCCAAGCGTTTTTGGCTCCGAGCAGCGTTCGCATCCACCAGATCGACCGGATGCGGTGAGATCAGGCCGTGTACCTGTGACGCAGGCAAGAGCGTGGGGTAACGGCCAAGGCATCTCCAATGCTTTGTGGTTTCTGTGCATTTCGGTTCTGTCATCACTACCGACATTGAAGTGCTTCATTTGTGGCTTGACGAGCGACAACCGTCGCTCGTCAAGCCACATGATGACGCCCCGCCGGTTACTTGAAGAAGTTGAACGGCGGTGCCGGCGGCATGCCGCCGTCGAGCTTGCGCGGCAGCTCCTCGCGCATCGGCTTGTCGAAGCCGCGCGGGATGTAATACCAAGGCACAATCATGTTTTCGTGATAAGCACGGCCCACAATCGGCCCGTCGAGCGAGCCCTCGTGCAGATACATGGCCCCTTCCCACAACGCGGTATAATCAGCGAACCCGATCGCCTGTTGGGCCGGGTATTCCGGGGCGACATAGAAAGTGCCCTGTGGGGTCTCCAGCTTTCCGTAGAGCGGGAGATCGACATTCTCGACGACATTCGAGGGCCAGGACTTGATCGTGGTCCAGGTTACGGACCCGCCCAGAGCGTACTCCATTCGCCCATCGGCGTGGATGTAGGCGTAGTTCGTAATCTCCTCGGCAATCGAAAGGTCGGGCTTGCGCCAGAAACGCAAACGGAACATGTCGCCGTTGTCGAGATAAGCATTCTGCCAGATATAGTGGCCTTCGAGGTGATCAGGCGTGCGCAGGTTGCCCCACTGGTGCTCCCACCAGGCGAGGCCCTCGACCTCCATCTCATGGCCATCCACCGTAATCGGACCTGAAATCATCATTTTGGGCGCAATGGTGTAATACGAGATGCCATAGACAGTTTCAGGGTTGTGGCGACCCGTGCGCGAAACATCGTAGCCTTCATTCTCGAGGCCCCAAGGCGTGTTGAAGATGTAACCGGGCGCGTAGACCTTGCCAGTAATGTCCATACTCATCGGCACGGAGTTACGCTCGGGAACTGCGTTCACGACGCTTGCCTTGAAATTCCAGGTCTCGTCGGAAGCACGATAGCTTTCTTCCTGTTCGCCGTGCTCCGGCGTGCCGACCTTGTAGCGAAACCAGAAATCTTCTTTTGGCGCATCACTCGGTGACCCTTCAGCGGTGAATTCACCTGGGTAAAGTGTGACAGCTGGCTTAAATTCACCAGTTTTCAGGTTGTGGAGCGCGAAGAACATGTTTTTCGTAGGACGCTGCAATCCTTCATCCCACCCGGCGAAAAGCGTCATCCAGAAGATTGTGTACGGGTCGCCCGTCGCCTTGTCATAGACAAAGGCGCTGAAGTAGTACCACTCGCAGTATTCCGGACCATGATAAATGGGACCATAATGATAACGATGAAGATGCGGGAACTTGAAAAGCTCGTGCCCACTTTCCGTCTCGATGCCGCTCAGTGCGCCTTGACCAAACGGCGTCGCATTGCCGCTGCCTGCGGGCGTAGGGGGATAGTCCGGGAAGCCCCATTCGTAAGAGCGGGGAGACGTTTCCCCCTTCATCTGTGCCCAAACAGTGGCAGGTGCGGCAGATAGTGCCGTACCGGAAGCGAGTAACTTGAGCATAAGCCTGCGGTCCATAGCGGCTCCCTTCAATTGATCGAGCGGGGCATCCCCCGCGCATGTTATATGGCCACCACGCTTTGTCCTGAAATAACGGAAAAACATAAGTAAAAAGGTGAGGACGGACAAAAAACACGAAGCGTCGAGCACTTTAGATAACAAAATACGAGAGAGTCTAATGCGTTTTTGGGTGGCTGTGATGCAGAGGAACTTACTCCTTGCAATAGCTTTCGATAATTGAGTTTTGGTCACTCTGACCTACCAACAGAGACTTACAGCATGCCGGAAAATCATCACCGTGTGACCTGCCGTTTGCCAGATTGCCGCCGTCACTTCGGAACATTTCGATGGCGGACTGGTCATGCAACGGCATATGAAAGCGCCCGTTCAGAGGCGCGGGCGCTGGCAAAGGCGATCCGCTATGCCCCGGTACGGATGCCGAAGGCGCGGCCCTATCTCAGCAACGGACATCTGGAGCTGGATAACAACACCGCCGAGCGCGCCGTCAAACCGGTGGCCATCGGGCGCAAGAACTGGATGTTCTCAGGCTCCGAGGGTGGCGGTAAAGCCATGGCCATGGCCATCGCCTTCACCCTCATCGAAACAGCCAAGCTCAACAAGGTCGATCCACAAGCCTGGCTCACATGGGTCCTCGCCCAGATCGCTGATCACAAGATCACGCGGCTGGACGATCTGACGCCTTGGCGTTACGCTGCTCAGGCAGCGTAACTGGCCGCGTCGGACAGGCGCCAGAGCGCCAACACCGAACGGTCACGATTGATCGCCAACGTCGCTGCAATTCATTGGACTGAACGACTACCGGCTGGCGCCGGTAGGATCAGCGATGTGCTGTTCCAGGTACTGAAGTACGATGTCTTCGGTGATGGCACCGTTGGTGGTTGAAAGTACCCTCGCCCCCAAAACCGGCAGCCCCAGTAGCGCTTTCGGATGGCTGGAAACTCCCGTTGAACCTTGTGGGACGAACGGCCCTTCATCTTACGCACCAGATCCGAGATGGCGAGCTTCGGCGGCACCGAGACGAACATGTGGACGTGATCGCTCGACAGCACCCCGCGCAAGATGTCGACCTCGTTCTCGCGGCACACCTGCCGGCAGATGTCGCGCACCCGCAGTCGTAATGCCCCGGTCAGCACCTTGAAACGGTATTTGGTCGACCAGACGATGTGGTAGCGGTGATAGAAAACGCAGTGTTTGCCGGTGTCATATTGCATGATCGTACCCTCAGAAAAATGAGCCTTCGACCCGGCTGCGGCTCATTTTTCTGAGGGTACGATCATAACACGATTCTTTCACGCTAAAGCGGGTCCGACTGGAAGTCGGAGGGTTTGCTCCAGAGCGTGGATACTAAAACGCCCATGAGCGTTGATTAAATGAAGCTTGAACCACCACGGGAAGCACTTTGAGACCAGTTTAATGAGTAGCAAAAAATACTATGGCACCCTTGGCGGGACTGGCGTCTCTCATCGCTTCACGGTAATTTTTCATCGGCGTCAATGATCAAGTCTTTTAATTTTGATGCATCTTCTCGCGCCTTATCCAGCAATATAAGGAAGACCTCGTCCCCTAAACCATCGTCAGTACCTTCCGGCGTAATTTCAAAGATAACATCTAACAGGATGCATAATGAGGTCAAAAGTTCCTCGGCTTTTACCTGCTTGTCTAGGCAGCCGACTCATAAAACTCGATCCACAGCCTGACCGATGCCAATTTGATCATCGACAGGAAATTGCGTGACGTTTTCTCGTATCGGGTTGCGATACGGCGGAACGAGGCTTTCAGCCTGCCAAAGAAACGCTCGATTTTGTTGCGCTCCCGGTAAAGCTCGGCGTCAAATTCGGCGGGCAGTTTGCGGTTGGCCTTGGGAGGGATCACGTCGATAGCGCCCTGTTCCCAGATCATGTCCCTGATCCAGCCTGCGTCATATGCCTTGTCCGCCAGCACATGTTGGCCGGGCTGCAGGTTTTCGAGCAGCGTCTTGCACGGCGGTGCGTCATGGGCTTGGCCCGGCGTTAATTCATATCGGATCGGTAACCCATCCTGATTGGTAAGTGCATGTATTTTCGTTCCTAATCCGCCCCGTGAGCGACCTAAACAGCGGCGCGGGTCTTTTTTTGAGCGTGGTGGCAGAATGATGCGCGCGCACGCTGGTCCCATCGACCATCACCATGTCCACGTTGTGTGCGTCGGCGATGGCCTCCATGATCCGGTCCCAGTGGCCCGCATAGCTCCACCGGTTGAAGCGGTTGTAGACCGTGGTCGGTGGGCCGTATTGCTCTGGTAGATCAGCCCAAGGGATGCCGGTGCGCAGGACGTAGAAAATGCCGTTGATCACGCGGCGGTCATCAACCCGCTTCTTGCCCCTTGTCTTGTTGGGCAAGACCGCCTTGATGAATTCCCATTCAAGATCGCTCATGTCTGATCGCGCCATTTGTCTCCTCCCGCCCGATGTTCGCCGGGAGTGAATCACAAACCTATGCAGTCAAACAAGATTTAATGGGTGTGCTACCTAATTACATGGGATTCGGAGGAAATAGCTTCGCTTTCGGCTAGGCAAAGCGTCACTTTGGACTTTTCAAGTATCTTTCAGATCTTCATAGAGCTTATTTTACAGTAAGAAGTCTTAAAGAAGCTACTCATATGTTTTTCGGGGGGTAAGGCGCCTCAAAAGTACATATTTGATCTGGATCATATACATTCATCACCGTGCGTCGATCGAGACGCCAAGGTCAGCCAGGTGGTATGCCTCGTCCGGATGTGTTTCAGTTGCCTGTCTTCAATTATGTTCAGGAACTTTAGTATACCGAATGCGCAAATAGCGCGTCGTACCGTCCTTTTTCCAGATTGAGCACAGAAAGCGCGACCATTGGGTCGAATGCTCAATTCATGACTGTGCCTATATGGTTAACACTGGGCCACAAATGCAGCCTTCACTGCCTGTCTGGAGTTCATCTAATGGCGTTTATATTCTCCAGCCTATCCCGTACGAGGCCATCTAGACCGTCGGACGATTTTGATACCGAGGACGTTGATCTCGAGGAGATGTACAAATCCTTCGATGAGGATAAGAAGGCCGATCTTTCAGGGCAACCTCAGTTGGCAAGTCGCCTCTTCGATGAGTATGAACGACGCTATGTCAGTGCTGCGCAGGCGAGACATTCGCTGTAATTCCTGGATAACAAGCTCGCGATAATCTTCGCATCGCCGCACGGTGAGGCCGGTAAGCTTGCCGATATGCTGGAAGATTTCTTCGGGCTAGGGGTCTTGCAGGTCCACGAGCCGACCTTCTACTACGAATGGCTCTATCGCTATGCTGACGTAACTGACTTGATATTCCTGGACGTCGGCAGTTTCTCTGACAGGAATAACCTTTCAAGGTTCCTCGCGATCGTTCACGAGATCAACGAAGAGGTGCCCGTGCTGGCAATCGGAGAGGGGCTCGAGAGAAACTGCCATACAGTTGGCCCACCGATCAATTACGACATATCGCTTGCGTCCCCAGTATCGCTGGATGACTTGTGCCGTGGCGTGAACGTCGCTGCCGACATCATAATCCACGGACGCCCCCGATAGCTGCTGCCGGCGATCGGCTGACAATCACGCCGACTGAAAACCTACAGGCCTGAACACGGCTGAAAGCTGCATGGAACAGCCAGATCCCGCGACGTCCGGGCAGCTCTGAACAAGCAACCGCGCTCGGTATCCTCGCGGTATCCGGCTGCGGTCATTTCGCAATTCGCGGGCAACCACTGTGGCGCGATCATGGCGCCTGTCATGTTCCGCGCAGGCGGCGCATCGCAAGGATACGTCCGCGCGAAGGTCCCGGGTCATAGGTCATGCCCGATGCCGACAGGCAATCGACGATCCGCTTGATCACCGTGTCGGGATAGCGCCCGGGATGCAGCTCCATCATCACCATGCGCACATGTTCTGGCCAGGGCGCATCGAACAGATGCTCCTCGGCCCCCTCGATATCCATGATCACCAGATGTGGGCGGTGTTCGTGCAGCAGATCGCCGATCCCGAGGCATGGCACCTCGGCCACATTGCCGGGTTTGGACGTCTCGGTCGCGATATGCGCGCCCCAGAATGCCTTGTCATGGGCGAATCCTATGGTTTCGCCGGGTTTCGCATCACGTGTCACCGCGCCATGCAATAGGGTCACACCACCCTGGCCGTTCAACTCCAGATTGGCGCGGATCACGGGCAGCATGTCGGGGTTGGCCTCGACCGTGACGACATTCTCGGCCCCCGCGACGCCCGCGCAAAGTGTGGCGATATAGCCAAGCCCCGAGCCCAGTTCGAGCACCCGGTGACGCGGACGCAACCGCATCATCGCGGCGCGCGCCTCATGCGCCTCATAGGCGCCCGACGAGAGCTTGTCGGCGATCCTTTCGGTCAGCTTGGCCTCTGGCACCACCAGACGAACCCCATTCACCTCATACTCGGCCATTCACTGTCCTCGGTCGTTGATTCCGCCGCTCATGCGGCTTAGACCAACATCACCAAAGATGGGAGCCGCGGCAATGCTACTGTTTGTGGGCCTGGGAAATCCTGGCGCCAAATACGCCGGAAACCGGCATAATATCGGTTTCATGGCGCTGGACCGGATCGCCGGGGATCACGGCTTTGGCCCCTGGAAGTCGAAATTCCAGGGCGCGCTCTGCGAAGGGCGGCTGGGCGGCGAACGGGTGCTTTTGCTCAAGCCGATGACCTTCATGAACCTCAGCGGGCAATCGGTGGGCGAGGCGATGCGCTTCTACAAGCTCACCGCCGAGGACGTGACGGTGTTTCACGACGAACTTGACCTTGCCCCCGGCAAGGTGCGGGTCAAGACAGGCGGCGGGCATGCTGGCCATAACGGGCTGCGCTCGATGCATCAGCATATCGGCGAGACCTACCGCCGCGTGCGCCTTGGCATCGGGCATCCGGGCCGCAAGGAGCTGGTGTCGCATTACGTGTTGCAGGATTTCGCCAAGGCCGATGCCGATTGGCTGGATGACCTGATGCGCGGCATCTCCGACGGCGCGGGCGATCTGGCGGATGACCGCAAGGACCGCTTTCTGAACGCCATCGCGCAGCGCATGACAACGCCCACAGGTTCCGCCGCCACGCAAAAGCCGCGCGACCGCGCCGCACCCGCCGGGGACGAGAACGGCAAGGCCCCCGGCAAGGCGCCTCAAGACCCGCCAGCCGAAGACCCGCCAACCCAAGACCCGCGCAGCCCGCTGCAAAAGCTGGTCGACAGGTTTCGCTGACTCAGCCCAAACGCCACGTCACGCTGGATTTGTCGCGGTTGGGATGCTTTCCTTTCAACAGGGCAGGGGAAGAACGACAGATGAAGACGACCCTGCGATGGACGATCCGCATCGGGCTGATGGCGCTTCTGGCGGCGCTGGTGCTGGCGTTCTGGAAACGTGAGGAAATCGCCCGCCTCTGGGCCGTGAACACCCTGTTCGATGAATCCCGGATCGTTGCCAATTTCTCGCATATGAATCGCGCATTCCTGACCGTGCCCGTGGCGCGCGGTGACGCGCCGGTTTCAACGCTGCCGCCCGGTCCGGCCATGACATTGCCCGCGGGCGCGGCGGCGTGGATCGAGGCGCGCAGCGTGACCTCGCTGGTCGTTCTGCATGACGGTCGCGTGGTGCATGAAAGCTATCATGAGGGCACCGGACCAGATGATCTGCGGATCAGCTGGTCGATGGCCAAAAGCTATCTCTCCGCGCTTTTCGGGATTCTGGTCGAGGAGGGCGCGATTGCATCGCTGGATGATCCGGTCACCGAATACGCGCCCGCCCTAGAGGGCAGCGCCTATGACGGGGCCAGCATCCGCAACGTGTTGCAGATGACCAGCGGCGTGACCTTCAATGAGGACTACCTGGACTATCATTCGGACATCAACCGCATGGGCCGGGTGCTGGCGCTGGGCGGCTCGATGGACGGTTTCGCCGCCGGGCTGAACGCGCGCGAAGCAGAGCCCGGCGCGCGCTGGAAATATGTGTCGATCGACACCCATGTTCTGGGCATGGTGCTGCGCGGTGCCACTGGGCGCGAAATTCCCTCGCTCATGTCGGAAAAGGTGATCGCGCCGCTGGGGCTCGAGGCGCCGCCCTACTATCTGAGCGATGGCGAGGGCGTGGCCTTCGTGCTGGGCGGGCTCAACATGCGCAGCCGCGATTACGCGCGCTTTGGCCTGATGTATGAGCAGATGGGCGAGTACCAGGGCCAACAGATCGTGCCGCGCGACTGGGTCGCCGCGTCGACCAGCGCCAGCGCACCGACACGGCCTGACGCGATCGGCTATGGCTATCAGTGGTGGGTGCCGCGCGGCGCGCATCCCGGCGAGTTCCTGGCACGCGGTATTTATGGCCAGTATATCTATATCGACCAGGTGGCCGATGTGGTGATCGTCGTCACCGGTGCTGACCGCGATTTTCGCGATGAGGGCGTGCATCAATCCAATGTCGCGATGATGCGCCGCATCACCGGGGCATTGTGACGGGTTGATCGCCGGGCGGATGCGCTGTCTGATGGCGGTATCAGACCACAGACAGAAAGGTGCGGTGCTCATGGGTTACATCGCGATGAACCGCTTTCAGGTGCGCCACGGGTTCGAGGAACAGTTCGAAACCATGTGGGCCGAGCGCGAAAGCCGCCTTGCCGAGGTCGAGGGTTTTCGCGAGTTCCGTCTGCTGCGCGGGCCGGAGGGTGACGGATTTCGCCTCTACTCCAGCCACGTCCTTTGGGATAGCCGCGCCGCCTTCGAGGCC
>Ga0209931_1000584_pt1 | contig 21661 bp, 19 predicted proteins | sample SalPonR1_B_D1_MG_FD_185697 | JGI IMG/M metagenome (GOLD analysis project Ga0209931, IMG submission 185697) | Salt pond soil microbial communities from South San Francisco under conditions of wetland restoration - Salt Pond MetaG R1_B_D1_MG... ...
GACCAAGCTGCTATAACTTCGGGTGACTTTAAACTTGAAATCGAATTTACCCCTGATCCATAAAACAACTTGGATAGCTTATTAATAAAAAACCCGCAGAACTGACATCCTGCGGGTTTTTTAATATCTGAAAGAAATTAGAAAGACATCAATTAAGAGCCGGAACCATACGTTACGGTACTAGCCGTAAGGCGTGTTTGTTTTCAAGTCCACCTCTTCCCCGTTCATGAGGCTACTCATGGCGGCATCGATGTAGTTATGAGCGCCTTCGAGTGAGCTTGGGCGAGCTGATGGTTTGTCATCAATGGCGCCGTTGTACGGAAGAAGGCCATCCGGATCAATTGATAAACATATCAGATCAATCGATACCGAGGATTTTCTTATTGAGCTCCTCGTCAGCGCCTGATCCGGCGAAGTCATCGAAGGCTTTTTCGGTCACACGAATGATATGATCCTGGATAAACGGTGCTCCTTCCTCGGCCCCCTGCTCGGGATGCTTAATGCAGCACTCCCATTCAAGCACGGCCCAGCAATCGATACCGTACTGAGATAGTTTGGTAAAGATTCCGCCAAAATCCACCTGTCCGTCGCCGAGTGACCGGAAACGGCCAGGACGATCAATCCAGGGCTGATAACCGCCATACACGCCGCTCCGCCCAGTAGGATTAAACTCTGCGTCTTTCACGTGAAATGCTTCGATGTAATCCTTGTAGATGTCGATGAACTCGAGGTAGTCTAGCTGCTGGAGTACAAAGTGGCTGGGGTCGTATAGAATACGTGCACGCGGATGATTGCCGGTTGCCTCAAGAAAACGTTCGTATGTAATACCATCATGGAGATCTTCACCCGGATGCAGTTCATAACAGACATCCACGCCATGTTTATCAAATTCGTTTAGAATTGGTGTCCAGATATCAGCTAAAGCTTTAAATCCATCATCCACCAAACCGGCCGGGCGCTGCGGCCAGGGATAGACCGTATGCCACATAAGAGCCCCGCTAAATGACGCATGAGCATCAAGGCCCAAATTGGCGCTGGCTTTGGCCGCCATTTTCAATTGATTAATTGCCCATTCCTGACGTTCTTTGGGTTTCCCATGAACCTCCTCAGGTGCAAACGCGTCAAACATTGAATCGTATGCCGGGTTTACGGCTACCAGCTGCCCCTGCAGGTGAGTTGACAATTCCGTAATCTGAATGCCTGCATCCTCAATTTTACCCCTGTATTCATCAGCATACGTTTTACTGTTGGCAACCTTCTCAAGATCAATAAGTCGCGATTCCCATGTGGGAATTTGAACACCTTTGTATCCTAACGACTTTGCCCATTTACCGAACGCCACGATATCGTTAAATGGCGGTTCGTCGTCTACAAACTGTGCAAGAAATATGGCGGGTCCTTTAACTGATTTCATGTTTGGTGATTAGTTGATTGGTTAATTAGAGTATTAGAAAACTGGGATAATATTGACACACACATTCAGAGCAGAATTAAACAGAAAATTCTGTCCATTTCTGATCTGATTTGGATGACTTAAGCATGTTTGTCACAAAAGCCATTCCGCGCACGCCTTCTGCGGCATCAGGAAAATCGTAATAGTCTGATGACTTATACTTTCCATCCCGGTGATCATTCACAGCGTTGGCAAATTCCACGTAAATATTGGCAAACGCTTCGAGGTATCCCTCTGGATGACCGGCCGGAAGCCGCGTATTTTTTGCTGCAAGATCTGTCAGATATCCCGTGCCGGCTCTCAGAATTTGTGTCGGTTCTTCGTGAGGCTTGTAAAGAAGCGTGTTTGGATCGGTGTGTGTCCACTCAAATCCGCCTTTAGATCCGTAAAGTCTAATTTTCAGATCATTCTCTTCTCCCGTAGCAATTTGAGTTGCAACCAGCACGCCGGAAACATTCTCGCCGAATTTCAGCAGCGCAGAGGAATCGTCGTCAAGTTTTCGCCCTTCTACATTGGTACGCACATCGGCGCAAAGATGTGTGATTTCCAGTCCTGATACGTATTCAGCAAGATTCGCAGCGTGTGTTCCAATGTCCCCTATAGCTCCACCTGCACCTGATTTCTCAGGATCTGTTCGCCATGATGCCTGTTTGTTGCCCTCTTCTTCAAGAGGTGTTGCCAGCCATCCCTGCGGATACTCCACATAAATTTTTCTGAGCTTACCAATCTGACCGTCAGCAATCCTCTGCTTCGCCTCCTTAATCATGGGATAGCCGGTGTAGGTATGAGTCAGGGCTAGTACGTTTCCTGTTGACTGTACGATTTTATTTAGCTCCTTGGCCTCATCAAGCGTAAATGAGATGGGTTTATCAATAATTACATGAAACCCGTTTTCGAGTGCCTTTTTTGCCGGATCAAAATGGACGTAGTTTGGCGTCACAATTGATACAGCGTCCATCCGCTGATCGTCGGGAAGTTTGAGTTCCTCTTCAAACATATGATCATATGATTCATACACACGATTTTGGTCCAGATGAAGCGCTTTTCCAGTCTCTTGAGATTTTTCATATGACCGGCTGAATGCTCCGCAAACTAAATCGAAATGCCCATCCAGTGCTGCTGCCTTACGGTGAACCGCACCAATAAACGCATCCGGCCCGCCACCTACCATTCCCAGGCGAATTATTCTATCCATATGTTCTTGTGATTGATTTGTTTATAACTATTCAGCTCGATTTAAAAAAAGAAGATTTCCCGTGAAAGTAAATGGTGGATGTGGAAACAAAAAGCCTCAGCCTTCAGTAACTCTGTCGTTGTCGCAAACTTGGATGCCTTTTCGAGGAATGTTGAGGCTAAGGGATGTTGATACAGAGAGCCTCAACCTTTAGTAACCCTGTCGTTGTCGCAGATTTGGCTGCCCTCTCAGAGAAGGTTGAGGTTGAGGGATATTGTTACAGAGAGCCTTAGCCTTTAGTAACCTTGTCGTAGCCGCTCGGTTGGCTGTCATTTTGGAAGAGGATGAGGCTAAGGGATGTTGATACAGAGAGCCTCAGCCTTTAGTAACCTTGTCGTTGTCGCAAACTTGGATGCCTTTTCGGAGAAGGTTGAGATTGAGGAAGTTAATACAGAGAGCCTCAGACTTTAGTAATTGAACCGCTGACGGGTATACGCACGAACGGGTTCTCCGTCTTGGCGTGCCGGACGAAATCGCCACTGAAGTGCAGCGCGTAAAACAGCATCCATTAGTCCGTATTCGATGAATTCAAGAACTTCGTAATCTCCATCTTCATCATATTTGCGTATTTCAACAATAGACGCTTCTTCTACCCGACCTTGCTTATCAACAAGAAAATTTACGATCATTTCTATGTTTCCTTTCAACTCAGGAGGAACATCGTCAGGCGAACTTGCTTCAACGATTCGAACAACAGTCGGCGGAATTTGAGGGTTGGACACAATAGTAGCCTCATCGCCATCCATCGCTGTTCCCGAACCGAACTCCAAATCCGGCATATCGGGCGTCTCAAGATCAAGCTCAAAATCAGGCTCAAACTCGATGATCTCATCATTGGGCACAGGCTGAGGTATCTGAGGCTTGGGAGGCGGAGGCGGAGAAGATTGCTGCTTGGTTACCATTATTTCATCAATCAGGTACTCCTGCTGAGGTATCTCCTCCCTGTAAGGCTCCTCTTGATTTACTTCTGCCGGCCAAAATTTAAATAGGCATAGAACAATCACCTGTATTGCTAATACTGCAGCAAGTAAACGGTTGATATAATCCGTTTCAGAAAGATGATGTTTAATTTTAAAGATGGCCAACAATTGATTCTTTATTTGTCATAAAATATCATGTTACGACATAAAACGAATACAGACTTGTAGTATTTTGATAATAGATGCTGAATAGCTCTTTATATTTTCTTAGATGGTCGCTCTAACAAACCCGTCATTTTCCTTCAGTCGTTCCCTTGCCTCAGTTTTCGTTTGGTTTGTCAAGACCATAATGATAGCCGTTTTAACATGACCATCAGCTTCGTCCAAAACAGATTCAGCAACATTGTAGCTACAATCAGTTAGCATCATTACGATTCGTTTCGCCCTTTCTTCAAGTTTTTTATTTGTGAGCTGCAGATCCACCATAACGTTTTCATAAACTTTTCCAAGGCGAACCATCGCTCCGGTGCTAAGCATATTCAGGACCATTTTCTGGGCTGTTCCACTTTTCATCCGTGTACTGCCCATGATTACTTCCGGACCAACGGGAATATCTATCATGAAATCAACTTCTTCGAAAAGTTCTACCTGGTCAGCTGAAACGGTTGTAATAAAGATGGTTGCAGCGCCTCGTTTATTAGCTTCTTTAATGATACCATGCACATAGGGTGTTCGTCCGCTTGCTGCCAACCCCACTACAATATCATTTTCTGTTATATTATGATTTTCAGCTTCATCGCTCCCCTGCTGTTCACTGTCCTCGGCACCTTCCTGAGCTTTAAACATTGCTTTTTTTCCACCGGCAATAAAACCCTGAACAAGGTCAGGATCTGTCCCGAATGTAGGTGGGCATTCAGCTGCATCGAGCACTCCCAACCGTCCACTCGTGCCAGCGCCAAAATAAAGGAGTCTACCTCCCGCTTTTATATTTTCAGCAATACGCTCAACCGCTTCAGCAATCACCGGCAGTTTACGCTCAATACGATCCGCTACTTTTTTGTCCTCATTGTTGATTGCTGTAACAATTTCCAGACTGCTGGCAAGATCAATCGTCTGTGTATCAGGATTACGCTGTTCTGTAAGAAGATTGCTAAGCTGATTAAAAAGCTTTTTATTGCCTGATTTCATGAAGTGACATCTAGCCTGTTATCGGGATTTCCACCAGTTGGACTGTGTTTGAATCGCCGTCGGATCACTGCCCGGGCTTGCATCCTGATCTCCATTCCCGCCCTTTAGAGCGGCAACTAAAGATACAGCCAAAGCATCTATACCATCTTCATCATCAAATAGCTCATGCTTGTGTGGTTCAAAATGATCCGGCACAAAATGTGTGTCATATTCAGCGCTGATGAACGCCTCATGCCTCATGGTAAAGTCACAGAACGGTATAGTTGTCTTACAACCACTAATCTCATATTCACTGAGAGCTCGGATCATTTTATGAATGGCTTTTTCACGAGTTGGAGCGTGCACGGATAGTTTTGAGATCATCGGATCGTAACTGATGGTTACAGCTCCTCCCTCTTCAACGCCTGCATCAACACGTACACCCGGCCCGGAAGGAATTCTGTGACGAAGCAGTGTGCCGGTACTGGGTAAGAAATTATCAACCGGGTCTTCGGCGTATATCCGGCATTCAACGGCATGCCCCGACTTTTTAATATCCTCCTGCGAAAATGGAAGTGGTTCACCGGCCGCAACCCGTATTTGTGCTTCTACAAGATCTATACCGGTAATCATTTCGGTCACAGGGTGCTCTACCTGTAGCCGTGTATTCATTTCCAGGAAATAGAATTTTTTATGCTTATCCACGAGAAACTCAATTGTACCGGCTCCTTCATAGTTGCAGGCTTCAGCTGCCCGGATCGCTGCATCCGCCATTTCAGCACGCAGCTTATCGTCGAGCAGTGCACTGGGTGCCTCTTCAATTACTTTTTGGTGGCGCCGCTGCACAGAACATTCCCTATCGAACAGGTGCACTGTTTTGCCGCTTTGATCTGCCATGATCTGAAATTCGATATGACGAGGTTCTTCAAGGTATTTCTCGACATACACACGATCGTCGCCAAATGCATTTCTTGCCTCAGACTGTGCAGCTTTAACGCTTCCCGCAAAGTCTTCTTCATTGTGAACAATCCGCATGCCTTTACCACCACCACCGGCTGCTGCTTTAACAAGGACAGGAAACCCTACTTCCTTCGCGACCTTAAGAGCCACATCAACATCTTCCATGGCGTCTTTAGTACCGGGTGGACACGGTACCCCGGCTTTGCCCATCAGATCCCGAGCTGCAGTCTTATCCCCCATCAAACGGATTGATTCTGCACTTGGGCCAATAAATATAATTCCTTCGTCTTTACATCTGTTTGAAAACTCTCCGTTTTCGCTTAGAAACCCATAACCAGGATGTATCGCATCAGCTCCGGTCTTTTTTGCTGCGCCAATAACTTTGTCGATATCTAAATAACTTTCAGACGATGCCGCCTCACCGACCCAGACAGATTCATCCGCAAATAAAACGTGCGGGGCTGTTGCGTCAGGAGTTGAATAGATAGCCACCGTAATAATTTCCATTTCACGGCAGGTTCGCATGATACGCAGGGCAATCTCTCCCCTGTTCGCCACTAAAACTTTTTTGATCATTTGGATATGCAGTTTGTGTCGTTAAAAAAGATGTTCGATAAACATAGAATCAACAAGCTTCCATGGTTCCGAAATGACTTCATCCCAAACATAAAAATTATGATCCACATTTTTTAGCCAAAGTGAATCACTCATTCGCTCCGATTCTTCTTTTTGAGGATCGTTTGAATAAGAAAGAAGCCGAATATCAATTTCTGAAATATTCTTTAGAATCTTAGGATCATTCAAATTGGGTATAAAATCTACCGGATTGTTGAAGTAAACACTGTCATCGTAATGTTCATCAAGGTAAGGTTTGATATCGTAAGTTCCACTTATTCCAATCACTTTATCAACTTTTTCAGGGTATTTAAGAGCAAACAAAAGTGCATAGTAAGCTCCAAGAAAAGCCCCCGAGAATATTAAGTATGGATTGTTATTTGTTTTACGAACAAAAGGTATAACTTCATCAATTAAATACTGCTCATACTGTATTTGCCGCCCTATTCGATGTTTGGGTTCTGCATTTTTATTTAACAGACTCTCATCTGCAACGGATTCGAGGCAAAAAAACTGGTTGTATCCTTCCGATATTTGTTCATCAAGTGACGACATGATACCAGCTTGTTCCCACTCGTCCCGCCCGCCTTCTTCTGAAGGAAAAATTATAACCGGTGTACCACTTGTCCCAAAAATATTCATCTCCATTTGACGGCCGAGACTGGGACTCTTCCAATGATGCGTCTTAGATTTTATTTTCAAATTTTCCATTTGATTATTCTTTAGATATTTTGACGTGATAGTTGATTTTCAGGGTTAAACTTGACCTCCTGATACATTTGCTCCAGAAAATATATGAGAATAAAACCTCGCATGGAAGCGCTTTTCTATTATATTAAAGCAATTTTTGGTTCAAATAATTAGCTTTACTTAAAGTTACAAGACGGATGAGTGTTGATGAATTGTGTAAACACTTGCCTTTAAAGAGTAATTTTGACTCGAATTAAACTTGCTTTCTTTTGCGGACGTAATCTATCGAGGCTTTGGGAATAAACAACTGAACAGTTCAATCCACCTGTAGATTTCCAGCCTGAGAATTGGATGGTCATTGTAATTTGTCGGTATAATTCTCTCCTTAAAAATTAATATACACCATGTCTCAAATATCAGCGATGATCAGTTTGCGATATGAACACATCACTGTCATTCAATCAAACCTATTGAATGACAGTTAGTACTTATAGTGCAACCGAGTATGAAGTTAAACATCGGATCGAATTCTCTTCAACCATCCAGCACTTAATAAATGCTAAGCCATCTCTGGCATTTAAGAAACACTCTCTTCAGAATCGATCATTTCTCTAATCTCACTTGCCAAATCTTCTTTAGTTTTACCAAGTTTTTTCTGAAGGTTACCCATCAGTTCATCCTCCTTACCCTCTACGTAGGTAAGATCGTCATCTGTAAGATCTCCATATTTCTGTTTGATCTTACCTTTGAGTTCGTTCCAGTTACCTTTCAAGTCTAAATCACTCATAATGTATCTCTTTTATTTAGTCTTTATTCTATTTATTGCTTTTTAACAACCGGTATTTAACATGTAAAATACCTTAAGTATTACACTATAAAAATAATGAAATGTTTAGGTTAAATCCATACGATAAACACTTGAGATGTAGGATCAGTCAATTGTTGAATAGTAATAATATTTGATAAAATTCATACTGTTTCGAAAATTACTGAATCTATGCACGTACATCAAAATCCAGAAAAAAAATTGTCAATAAGGACTGGTGAAGCGATCCACATCATCTTTTCTGAGTTTACGGTGTTTTGTTTTCCGCCCTGAAACGCGTTTGCGCCACATTTTAAAGCTTGATGACTTCATCTCCTTGCGCATCAATTCAATTACTTCTTCCTCTGACAAACCAAACTGATAGTCGATTGCGCCAAAAGGCGTTCTATCTTCCCAGGCCATTTCAATAATCCTGCTTTTCTCTTCTTCTGAAAGATCTTTCATATTTGCTCTACCTCTTCGATGTTTAATATTTAGTTTATTGATACATGAAATCATATAGCATTTTCAACTATATAGTATTGATCAACCTCTGATTTCATAACAGTTTGATAGCTTACCTAAGCAGATTTTCCTAAATGAACACTCAGTATAAAGACACTAACGTGTTGCATACCAGCAAATTCGGATAAGATAGGTTGAGCGTGCTGCCTGAAATACTTTTATTAGAAATTTTTAATTTTTTGTCCAAAAACACTTACGAATATCATTTATCCCGTCGAAAACAATGACGGCTGAAACATTAATTTTGCAGGAGTTAAACCCACAACTCGACGTGATTCTAACACTAATACGCTTAACAGCATTCTTATATATACTAGGTTTCCCTACAGATTATTTGAACGAACAGAATTCAGAGACTGCCGGGGATTCTGAGGTATCTGAGGTATCTGAGGTATCTGAGGTATCTGAGGTATCTGAGGTATCTGAGGTATCTGAAAATTATAATGAAAATATCTACTCCATTAATGAACTGAATGATTCATTTCAGCTAATCCCACAAACTCAAGAGGCGGTAGACAGTCTGCTTACAATAAGCTCCGAAAATTTAGATAAAGACCTGAGTACTGCATTTCAGGCAGCACGTCAAGCCGAAACGATAGCCTATGAAATTGATTACAAACGGGGTCTCGCAACCGCATACAATTTTTTAGGTAATAGCTATCTTGATTTTGGAGATCATGAGAAAGCAAACAACTATTATTTGAAATCCATCCGAATGGAGGAAGAGCTGGGCAATAAGCGTGGAATTGCCAGTGCCTTAAACAACCTTTCACTCATCTATTTAGAACAGGAAGATTACGAGACGGCAGCGAAATATCTGGAAGAGAGCATCAAAACATGGGAATCACTCGATGAGAATCAGCAGTCACTTTTATCAACAAACAACCTTGGTGTAATTCATCGAAGACAAGGCAATTATGAAAAGGCGCTTGACTATTTTTGGGAAACATCAAAACGATCAATTCTTACAAACGAACCTGACAGTCTAACATATATTATTGCTACACTCAATATCGGTAACACTTACCGTAATATGAAGGAGTATACACGGTCGAGGATTCACCTCAATACTGCTCTGGAATATTTAAAGCGCCACAACATGACGTCCCATTTGATCTTCACCTATATCGTAATGGGCAAATTGTTTTATGAAACCGGAAAGACCGATAAGGCTATTGAATATACTCAAAATGGATTGACGCTCGCTGAGGCTTCCAATATGAGAAAAAAAATCACGGAAGGTCACAAACTACTGGCAAACATATATGAAAGGATTGATGAGTTCGCTCTTGCTTATCATCACTTTCAGCAGTTTCACCATCACTCTGACACGCTCCAATCTATGCAGCGAGGAGAAAAAATCAGTGAACTGCAGTCACGATTCAGCGCTGAACAAAAAGACCGGGAAATTGAAATATTGAGTAAAGAAGCAGAACTAAGAGAAGCGAACCTGTTAAAAATGAATCATTTGCGCAGTTTTCTGATCGCAAGCGTTGTTGTTCTATTTATTGTAATAGCACTTCTTTTCAAATCAAACAGAACACGAAAACGGAATAACAAGAGTCTGCAGGAGCAACGGCGCCAAATTGAGGATAAGAATAAGAAACTATCCAGCCTGAATGCAGAAAAGGATGAATTTTTAAGTATAGCCGCTCACGATCTTAGAAATCCGCTATCGTCGATAAATCTTGCGGTTGACATGATCAACAGTGAGAATCAGCCAAATAGGGAAACAATCCGGGAATACACCGATCTCATAAAGGTTTCTTCTAACAGGATGATTGCTCTCATCAACAATGTTCTGAAAATTCACACTATCGAGGCATATGGTAATAAGGGTTCCACATCGCTTATTGAAATTAATCCACTGGTAAAAGAAGCCCTTCAGCATTTTTTCGAGCCTGCACGAAGTAAGAATATTCGAATCAAAACGGTTCTAAATAATTCTATTGATCCGTTAATTGGGGATTCAGATAATATTCTCAGGATTCTGGATAATTTAATTTCCAACGCGATTAAATACTCCCCAAAAAACTCATCAGTTATTATCTCTACCAAACAGACCGGAGATAACATCCAGGTATCTGTTAGAGATCAGGGTCCTGGTATATCTCCCTCAGAAAAGAAAAAACTTTTTAAAAAATATTCTAAGCTAAGTAGCAAGCCTACCGGCAATGAATCATCTACCGGGCTGGGACTTTATATTATTAAAAAGATTTGCAATACAATGGGAGGATCAGTGCGATGCGAATCTGAGCTGGGGTGCGGTGCGACATTTATTGTAGAGTTTCCTGCTGCAAAAGCTCACTCCAAAAATCCAAAACAGTCGAAAAAGAAAAAGAAGCTTGCGATGGGTTGACAGCAACAAGCTTAAACCTATAATAGATTTTTTTGTATTAGCTATTACTACTCCCCTATTCTTTTAACTGCCAGGAATACATTATGATACGTAAGTCCTATTGTACCGCTACTGGTTTTATTCCAGTTTTTATTTAAAAGCTTAACTTCTTTTTCCGCTAACTGCTTTTCATCTTTTTCTATTATGAAGCCGCCTGCAAGCATGTGTGATTTAAAAGCTTCAAAATTCTCGAAGTACCATGTCGACTGATCCTCATAAAAATCAACCTGTACCGGCCCCATCGATAAATGTATAACCAGTGATTCCGTACCCGGCATTGATCGCCCTGTATATGGAATGCCTAACTCCACACAAGCGGACCTCCACTCCTGAAATGAATCTTCACCCGGGAAACTCATGAGCATAAGACCGTCTATTTTTAGGGCCAGTGCTAATTTCTCAAGTGTGGCAGCAGGATGTTTAAATTGATGAGCAACATGATTCCCACAGATTAAAGCATACTTTTGGGCTTCTATTTCATCTTTTTCAGCATCAAGTTGAGAAAAATTAAGTAATCCGTCTCTATCCTCTTTACCCAGGCTTTCCTTAGCTTGAGCAATCATTTCTTTTGATGTGTCAGTAACAAATATGTTTCTTTTTGGAAGTATACGTCGAAGATGAGTAGTGAATATCCCTGTACCGGCTCCTATTTCTAAAATCGGCCCGGGAGGTACAGAATAGCGCCAGGGTTCCAGTGAGTCAGCCAATCGCCTTGCAGAATCTTTTTCAGGATCAGCATTCTCGTGATATGTCTCAGACAAAGATTTACCAGCTGATGTACCTGACATACAATAAATTTCGAAATGTTATGCTGTTATTGTGCTGCAGAAATCTGCCCACTGCTGCCCGACTGATTCCATGTAGAGTCACTTTCAAATGTGCGTCCCATTGCCTGGAATTGTCGTACAAATCGTCGTTTATTTACGCTTGGAGCAAACTGGGCATATTCAACCATAAAGAGACGGTCAGTCATCGGGTCGTAATAAGTGAAATGTACAAATGGGCCGCCCATAAAGTCATTTGTCATTCGCCAAAGCCCTTTGGTTTCGTACCCTATCAGCCTGTTGTCAGTTTCAAATTCCCGGGTTTCAAGCGGCCGCCGATAATCTGTAGTAACATAAGAGCCTTCTCGTTCACCCTGAACTAAATGCTCCATTAATGAATCTCGCTTGGCATTTATCCAATTAGCATCAACAAAGTCGGGATTGGATACATCATTTTGCCACCATGCCCACATCCATCGATTGTTATCCGGCAGATAGCGTCGAAACATCACGGCGTCGGTTGTATCAATCACCTGGATGTAATCGTGCTGCATCCGTACTTTCCAGCCATGATCTTCCCAAAGTGAATCTGAAATGGCAACCTGCTCACCCCGTCTGTAGATATTTTGAGTACGGCGGTCGAACTCACGGACCATTAAATGGTTGACAAGTGACTCCTCTGAATTTCGAATTTTTTCAGCAAGAGCTTCATCTGATGTCGATGTCAGGAGAAGCGTCCACTGGTCTCTTACCCAGCGATCAGTTAATGGGAATGCAAAACTTTCATCATCACGGACTCTTTGTTTAATTTCGTCAGACAAAATTGCGCCAATAAACTGTGATACATTATGTTCTTCACCAAGTGGTGCCGCAAAAATTACATTTTTGTACTCCTGAAGCTGATCTAGCTGGTCATTTGTCCTAAAATCTCTAAAAGTGAGCGTGTAGGCATTTTCAGGTGTTGGCACAGTCTCTATTTGCCGACCGAATGTCTCTCTGATTGCCATCGCTGTTTCGCTGTTCCAGTCAGTAGAATCCATCACTACGTAAATTTCATCAACTGCACCGATAGATTGAGGTCTGTAATCGCCCTCACAAGCAGTGAAAAGTGCGATGAGTGCAACCGGCAATAAGATGAGAGATGATACTTTCATGATGGCTTATTTAAGAATTGGACATTTAAACGATCAAATATTTCCATATTTCAGGTTATTAACAAAAGAAAAAAGCTTTTGTTTCCAGCCGTCATCAGGATAGTTGGACCTAATGTTCTCAATAAGTGCACTTCCAACGATAAAACCATCCAGGTCGTCTGATATTTTCATGGCATCATTATGATTTTTAATACCAAATCCCACCAGCTTGGGATTCTTCTTGACGTTCTCCTTTACTCTGCTGATAAAACGCTGCACAGATTGTGCAACTTCATCACCGTCTCTGGCTCCTGTAACACCTGTGACCGATACACAGTAGACAAATCCATCACTTTTTTCGTCAATCTGTTTCATTCTTTCGCTTGATGTATTTGGAGCCACCAGGTAAATCATATGCAAGCCATGGACTTTCGCATGTTCAGATAGTAAGCCTGACTCTTCAATCGGAGCATCAGGAATAATGAGTCCATCAACACCCGCTTCCTCAGCCTTTTTACAAAATTTCTCGACACCATATCGGAAGACCGGGTTAATATAGCCCATCAAAACCACGGGAATCTGAGATGTTTCGCGGATTTTTTTCACTATATCGAAGATGCCGTCCATTGTGATGCCATTTTTTATAGCAACATTACTTGCCTCCTGGATAGTAGGCCCGTCCGCAAGCGGATCACTAAATGGCATACCAAGCTCGACCATATCAGCTCCGTTTTTTTCAAATCCAATCACCAAATCTGCCGTAGAGTTCAGGTCAGGATACCCGGCTGTCATAAACAGCGACATTACTTTTTCTTTATCGTCTTTTTTTTCAAAAAGTGATTCGATTCTGTTTTTTTGTGCAATCATGAGGAAAAATATTCTGAAATAGTGGACATGTCTTTATCACCTCTGCCTGAACAATTCAGTACGATGATATCATCTTTCTTTGTAAGAGGCATTAGAGTTTCGAGGTATGCTATCGCGTGAGCAGTTTCAATAGCTGGAATAATCCCTTCTAGTCTGGAGGAGCGCTCAACTGCTTGCATTGCCTGTTCATCAGTGACGCCATAGTAGGATACACGCTTTGTATCGTGCAGATATGAATGTTCGGGACCGATACCTGGATAGTCGAGCCCGGCACTGATAGAATGCGCAAGCTGAATTTGTCCTTCTGAATCGTGAAGCAAGTAGCTCATTGATCCATGCAGTACACCCGGTGTACCCTTGGTTAGTGTTGCAGCTGTTTGATCCGTGTCGGCACCCAGACCTGCTGCTTCTACACCAATCAGCTTCACTGATTCATCATCGATAAACGGATAGAAAAAACCTATAGCATTTGACCCGCCACCTACACATGCAATCATGTAATCAGGCAGCCGGCTTTCCATCTCTAAAATCTGTTTTTTGGTTTCATTTCCGATGACCTGGTGGAAATTACGGGTCATCATAGGATATGGATGCGGGCCTACAACTGAACCAATGATGTAGAATGTGGAATCCACGTTTGTAACCCAGTCACGGATTGCCTCATTTGTTGCATCTTTCAGGGTTTTGGATCCACTTGATACCGGCCGAACCTCAGTTCCAAGTAGCTGCATGCGGTCAACGTTTAGCTTTTGACGGCGCATATCTTCTTCTCCCATGTAAACCACACATTGCATACCAAACTTGGCACATGCAGTAGCCGTCGCAACCCCATGCTGACCCGCTCCTGTTTCGGCAATGATGCGGGTTTTACCCATCTTTTTGGCAAGCAGAATTTGTCCGATCGCATTATTGATTTTATGTGCGCCTGTATGACAAAGGTCTTCCCGTTTGAAATAAATTTTACCTTTTCCGTAATGCTCAGTCAGCCGATCGGCAAATGTAAGTTTGGTTGGACGCCCTACGTACTCCTCCAAAAGCTCATGATATTCATTCATGAAAATTGGATCATTTTGGGCTTCGTCAAAAGCCTGTTCCAACTCTTCCAGGGCCGGCATTAAAATTTCCGGAACAAATTTGCCCCCATATTTACCAAAATAACCAGACTTTGTTGGTGCTTCGTAATTCATATGAACTTATTTCATCATTAAAACTAAAATTAGTTACAGATCGCCCATCTCCTGCAGTTCCCAGATATCTCTGATCTCTTCAAAGAGATCTTCGATTTTAGAAAAATCTTTCAGGCCCGGAGATTCCTCTATACCACTTGAAAGATCAATTGCATAAGGTGTTGTCAATTTGATTGCAGGCCGGATATTGTCGGGCTTCAAACCTCCGGATAGAAAATAAGGTTTCATCTCACCGATATCAGAAAGCACGTTCCAGTCGAATGCCGTTCCGGTTCCGCCCCACTTTCCTGGTTGTTTTGTATCAAAAAGTAAAAATTCTACTGAGTCTAAATACGGTTCAACTGATTCTTTGAGCTCACCGGCAGTTGTTTCAGGAGTAATATGAAAGACTTTTATGACCGGCTTATCCATTAAATTACAGTACTCAACAGATTCATCTCCATGAAGCTGTACAAAGTCAAGGCCCGTCTGCCTGGCTATTGATTGAACGTCATCGAGTGGTTGATTTACGAATACACCTACTTTTTCAGGACCCTCAAGCCAGTTGATAATGGCGCCTGCTTTTGCTGGTTCTATATATCGGGGACTATCTGGATAAAAAATAAATCCAACATAATCGGCCAGTGCACCAGAGACAAAACGTGCGTCTTCGAGATTGGTAATCCCGCAAATCTTCACTTTAGTCCTGTTTTCGGGTTCAGCAAACATATTATTTAGGTTTTCGAGTGATTCGTTTCCATTTGTTGTGATGCTTTTTCAATCATTTCTTTTAACGCTTTACCCGGATCAGCCTTACGCATAAAATGCTCACCGATCAGGGCCGCGTCGATGTTATTCTTTTGAAGAAACACAAGATCATCCGGTGAAGACAACCCGCTTTCAGATACGCGAACTATTTCAACCGGAGATTTTTTCAAAAGCTCAACTCCACGATGCAAATCCACTTCAAAAGTGCTCAAATTCCGGTTATTAACGCCGAGTATGTCAATCAATCCCCAGTCAAGGCCATCAACTTCTTCTTCGTGATAGCACTCAACAAGAGCTTCCAGCCCAAATTCCTGCGTTGCTGCCAGTAATTCGTTCAGTTGATCACCTCTGCAGATCGTTGCAATTAACAGAACGGCATCTCCACCATAAGCTGCCGCCTCCTTTATCTGGTACGGATCGATAATAAAATCTTTACGCAGCACGGGGATTTCACTGACCTCAGAAACAGCTTCGAGATAGTCCAGCGATCCCATAAAAAATGGCTCATCGGACAGGACTGAAATTGCTGACGCTCCCCCCTTCATATACTGCTCCGCAAGTTTTACAGGATCAAAATCATGCCGAATTATCCCTTTCGAAGGGGACCCTTTCTTAATTTCAGCAATAACCGAAACGTTGTTCGTTTTCTTAAGTGCTTTAGCCATAGATGACTTTTCACTCTCATACAGCTTGAAAGATTCAAGGTCTTTCCATGAAACTTTTCGTTTCCGTTTAGCTAAGTCAGATGCTGTTTTCTCTACGATTTGATCAAGTATGGTTGCCATGATTATGCAAGTCTCCTGGAAGTTTCAATAAATGCGTTTAACTTTTTCCTTGCCCGGCCGCTTTTAATACTTTCAGATGCCATTTCTGCAGCATCTTCCAACGATTCTGCCTTACCTGATACAACTATTCCAAACGCTGCATTTAATTCAACAATGCGTTGTTGTGCGTACGATGCTTTCCCGTCAACAATATTATTCAGTATGTCTGCATTAAATTTTGCGTCACCACCCAAAAGCTCTTTAAAATCAACTTTGTCGAAGCCAAGCATATTTGGATCAAATGTAGTGGAATTGCCTGATATTCTGGATTTAAGCTCAAATATATTAGTGGGTGATGACAGACTTACCTCATCCAGCCCATCGTGAGCGTGCAGGGAGTAAGCTGTTTTAGTGTCCAGATTAGCCAGTATCTGAATTATCATTGCAGCTGCTTCATCACTGAATGCTCCAACTACCTGATGTCGAACACCTGCCGGATTCAGCAAAGGACCAAGCAAATTGAAAAACGTCCGGAGTCTTAACGCTCGCCGGGCAGGCATTACATATTTCATAGCAGGATGAAAATTAGGTGCGAACATGAACGCCATCCCTGTTTCTTCATAAAGTTTTTCAACTTTCTTTTTTGGAAGATCAGGGACTGCACCCAACAATTCGAGCACATCAAAGCTTCCGCTTTTACTCGATACACTTCGGTTACCGTGTTTCAAAACCGGAACTTCGGCTCCGGCCACAACAAACATCGCAGCAGTAGAAATATTAAACGTACCTGTTTTGTCACCGCCTGTCCCGCAAAGATCTACAGCTCCAGTTATATCAACTTCAACCGGGACCATCGCTTGCCGCATCACATTCACAAACGAAGTAAGTTCCTCAACGCTCTCTCCTTTCATGCGCATGCCATATAAAAAAGCTGACACCTCTTCGTTTGATACATCACCATCTACAATAAGCTGAAGAGCATCCTCAGCTTCACTGGCAGTGAGATCTTCCGACAAAGAAATTTTCTCGAGAAAGTGTGTAAACATTTATTGTATAGTGTGTTATGAATTATATTTTTGTCGATTTTTCAAGAAATAGACTCCGCTTACAAAGCCGTATCAGTCTGCTGATATTCCAGCTTCATCCAGTTTTTTACTATTTTTGGGCCTTCTGTCGTGAGAATACTTTCTGGATGAAACTGAATACCTTCAATTGGGAAAAGCGTATGCCTGATGCCCATGATAACACCATCAGATGTTCGCGCCGTCACATTTAATGATTCAGGAACAGTTGCAGGTTTAAGAGCTAATGAGTGATAGCGTGTTGCGATAAAATTTTCTTCAATACCAGAGAATAAAGATCTTCCATCGTGTTCGATGAGTGATGTTTTACCGTGCATCAAACTTGGAGCATGCACAACTTCAGCCCCGTACACATGGCCAATGGCCTGATGACCCAGACACACTCCAAGAAGAGGAATATCTGGTCCCAGTTCCCTGATGACAGCCTCAGTGATACCCGCATCCTCTGGACGACCCGGTCCTGGAGAAATTAAAATACGCGATGGATTCATATCACTAATTTCATCAACAGAATATTCATCATTTCGGATCACCCTGTAATCGTTAGTTTCACCCGCGACAATATGAACGAGATTGTAGGTGAATGAATCGTAGTTATCAATGATCAATATCATAAACGCTTTTCAATAAATGATTAACAAATCGAAATGTGTAGTGGTTTTAAATCAAGCTCCGGAACAGATCAGTAATCAAAACTTCTAAATAATCCTGTAGCTGAGCGAATGGGCTCCATTACTGTTTCAGCCCGGTCCCTCGCACGTTCACCACCAAATTTAAGTACATCCTTAAGGTAAGATTCGTCACTTGCGAGAATCTTTCTACGTTCCCTGGCCTCTTCAAAATAGCTTTCAATCAATCCTAAAAGCTCTTTTTTAGCATGTCCGTATCCATAACCACCTTCCCTGTACTTCTCAGCGATATCATTCTTTTTGGGTTCGTCAGCAAACAGACTGATCAAAGAGAACACATTACATTTTTCAGGGTCTTTCGGTTCATCCAACGGGGTTGAATCTGTTTCTATTGACATCACTTTCTTCTTAAGAGTTTTTCCTTCGTCAAAAATATTGATTGTGTTTCCGTAAGACTTACTCATTTTACGGCCATCGGTACCTGGTACTGTTGCCACTGATTTCACAATATGTTCTTCAGGTATTTTCAGAAGATCACTGCCATAGGCACGATTTAACTTGCCCGCCAGATCCCGTGTTATTTCAATGTTCTGTTTTTGATCTTCGCCAACCGGTACTATATCAGAGTGATAAATAAGAATATCAGCTGCCTGTAGTATTGGATATGTAAATAAACCAATATTAGGATTAAGTCCGTTCGCTACTTTATCCTTATAAGCTACTCCTTTCTCCATCATTGAGACGGGGGTTAGAGTCCCGAGTATCCAGGCCAGTTCTGTTGTTTGCGGTACATCAGATTGGGCAAACAGTGTGCATTTTTCAGGATCAAGGCCCAGTGCCAGATAATCCAGCACTACATCCATGGTGTTCCGGGATACTTGCTTTCCATCACTTATTGACGTTAATGAGTGATAATTAGCGAGAAAATAAAAAGCGTCGCCCTTATCCTGCATTTCAATATGCTGCTTCATCGCCCCAAAGTAATTGCCGATATGGAGCCTTCCGGATGGCTGAATACCGGATAAAATCGTTTTCTTATTTGTCATAATTGAAGTCTTGAATCTTGAGCCTTGAGTTTAAATAATCATCTCAAGACTCAAGCCTATTATCTATTTTTTAATTTCCAGAGCTAAACTGAGTGCTTCTACCAGTGCTCCGGCTTTATTTCGTGTTTCCTGATATTCCATTTCCGGATCGCTGTCGGCCACAATTCCTGCTCCAGCTTGTATATAAACCGAGTCGTTTGTCACAACCATCGTTCGAATTGCGATGCAGGTATCCATATTTCCAGAGAAATCGAAATAACCTACGGCTCCGGCATATGGTCCTCTTTTCGTAGGTTCGAGTTCATCAATAATCTCCATTGCCCTGATTTTAGGCGCTCCGCTTACAGTTCCAGCAGGAAAACAGTTTTTCAAAGCCTGTACAGAGGTTTTACCTTCCGCTATTTCTCCGACAACATCTGATACTATATGCATCACATGGGAAAATCGTTCAATTGACTGATTACGCTCAAGTTTAACGCTTCCCGATCTACAGACCCGTGATAAATCATTACGTCCTAAATCAACCAGCATGATATGTTCGGCAATCTCTTTAGGATCATTTTTTAAATCCTCTTCATAAGCCAGATCTTCTTCGTGTGATTTACCACGCGGACGCGTACCGGCTATCGGCAATAGCCGAACTTCATCATCCGTAACCCTGACCAAAACTTCTGGTGAAGATCCAATTAGTGCAAAATCATCAAGTTCGAGGAAAAAAAGATAGGGAGATGGATTCACCATCCGAAGCGCACGATACAGAGTAAAGCGATCACCTTTAAAAGGTATTTCAAAACGCTGTGAAAGGACCACCTGGAAAATATCTCCTTCAAATATATACTCTTTAGCTTTCTTTACACTGGTATGAAATGTTTCGCGGGATAGGTTACTCTTTAACTGTTCAGAATTTAAATAAAAAGGTTCTGAAGACGGCCGGGCTGACGTCGCTGTTTTTTCCATTTGATCGAGCTTCAGCTGAGCTGAATCATAGGCAGTTTTCAGGTCTGTCGATTCATCTACGAAGATTGTTTTCATTAGTACAACCTGCTGCTTCACATGATCGAATGCAAAAACCTCATCATAGAATGACCAGATAGCTTCCGGAAGCTGTACATCATTTTCCGGGGTGTTGGGCAGATCTTCAATTTCCCTTACTGTGTCATACGATGAAAATCCGACAGCTCCACCGGTAAGCCTCGGCAGATCCTGAAGCTCCGGCTCTGAGTGCTGGGTCGTCAGTCGCTCAAGGGCATCGAAATAGTCCTCAGACAGAAAAACCGGCTCATCATCTTGTTTATGAAGTGTTACTGATTCTCCATCAAACCGAAGTGTTTGATACGGGTTTTTACCCAAAAATGAGTAGCGGGCCAGGCGCTCCCCCCCTTCAACAGACTCGAACAAAAATGGCAATTCTGAGTCCTGTCGTATCGATAAGAAAAGTGATACAGGCGTTAAGATATCAGCAAGGATTCGTCGTGAGACCGGGATTGCGGTATATGATTCAGCCAGTTTTGTAAATGTTTCGAACGTCATAAATTTTCCAAAAAAAAACCCGCTTCAGATTGCTGCAGCGGGTTTTTATACTTTTATAAAAATTTCAGCTTATAGATTTTCCACTGCCAAATATGTTTGATTTGGCCACCACCAGCTGGTATTTACGTTGATTTCTTTCATTGCCTGAAACTAAACGATCTTGCTATTAAAAGCAATGACTTAGTTAAAGATCAACCGCATAAGTATTGAAGATTGAACAGGATTTTTTCAATCAATTTGTCGTGTATTATTTATCATACCGTAACGACAAATTTCATTTGTTTATACTGTTTATTCAGCTTACTATTTAAAAAATTCAATCAGACGATCGCTTATATCACAACGTTACAGACAAGATTTTTAACGAAACAGACGTTTTGAAGCACTACCTGATTTTCATCATTGCGGGTTCATTCTTTATTTTGATGTTAAGCTGCGACTCACCCTCTTCCCCGGCTGACTCAAATAATGCTTTACTGAGAACCCTTTCCATCAATCCAAATCTGGTCCAGTTTGGCCCTCAGTCCTTGATTGGTGATACAACCTTAACAATTGATATAGTTGCTACCACAGAACAAAATCCATCAGGAGGCCTTGTTTACTCTATTGAGCGAGATGGGGAACTCATTGCCGATGGAAATCTTGAGCTGCTGACAGAATTCTCCTATAGTACACAGTTTTCGACAACCGTAAATACATCCGCTAACTTTGACTACACGATTTACGTATTTCAGAGTGGTACCACAAGCGCTGAGCGACTCCAGGGACGGGTTCGGATTCGAGGCAGAAATGTATCACCACCGGTCATAGTGGAAGCCAACAATACAGAAGAAGCAACGATACCCGATAGCGGAAACAGCAGGATCGACTTTTTCGCCAAGGCTTTTCATCCCGATGGACAGGAACTTATAGACAGAGTTAATTTCTTCCTGATAGACCAGTCAGGAAATCAAATTGGGAGTGACTTCAGAATGTTCGATAACGGAGTTTTTAATGAAGTGGAAGGGTTCATTGATGAAGCCGAGGGAGATTCTCTTTACTCAAGGGCTTTCTTTATCAATTCAACTAATAGTCCTGATGAAATTAAGGTTAATTACTATGCTATTGGTTCGGATGGCCAATCGAGCGATACACTACAAACAAGC
>Ga0209931_1000586_pt1 | contig 21637 bp, 17 predicted proteins | sample SalPonR1_B_D1_MG_FD_185697 | JGI IMG/M metagenome (GOLD analysis project Ga0209931, IMG submission 185697) | Salt pond soil microbial communities from South San Francisco under conditions of wetland restoration - Salt Pond MetaG R1_B_D1_MG... ...
AATTAAATAAAAATTCATAGAACATCCATTGAATTCTCAATGGGTGTTCTAAATATGTGACTAAGGGTGATAGCTTTGGAAAACAAAATAGAAATAAACTTAAAAAACACAGAAAAAATATTAGAAAAATATCCTAAGAACAAAAGATATACACTTGCAATGCTTCAAGATATTCAAAGAAACTACGAATACATCCCCAAGGAAGCTATGTATGAAGTCTCCAAATACATCGAATCCCCATTAAATGAAGTATACAGTATAGCCACCTTTTATAAAGCTCTGAGTTTAGAACCAAAAGGGAAATTTGTGATAAAAGTTTGCAACGGAACTGCCTGCCATATTAGAGGTTCTGATAAAGTATTAGATGAAATAAAATCATCTTTAGATATACAACCGGGAGAAACTACAGAAGATGGGCTTTTTTCAGTTGAAATAGTAAACTGTGTTGGAGCATGTGCTTTAGCTCCTGTAATGGTTATAAATGAAAAATACTACGGTAATATGACTAAAGATAAAGTTCATAAGGTTTTGGAAAAAATCAGGAGGGATAATAATGAGCAGCAATAAAAAAATTCTAGTATGTTGTGGTACAGGATGCTTAGCAAACAACAGCTACCAAGTATACGAAAAATTTAAATCTTTAACTAAAGAAAAAGAAATCACAGTCAAACCTCTTGTAAAACCTACAGGATGCAACGGTCTTTGTGAAAAAGGACCCGTTGTAAAAATTTTACCTGATGATATATCCTATTTCAAAGTAAAGGTTGAAGATGTAGAAGAAATTATAGAAAAAACTATAATTAAGGGTAAGATTATAGATAGACTTCTTTATTTTGACACAAATACTAAAACTAAAATAACAGACCATAGAAATGCAACTTTCTATAAAAATCAACATAAAATTGCATTAAGAAATATTGGTGAAATAGACCCTTCTAAAATAGAAGACTATATAGAAAGAGATGGATATGAAGCACTAAAAAAAGTTTTATTTAATTTTAAACCAGAGAAAGTTTTAGATATGGTAGAAGAATCCTACCTTAGAGGAAGAGGAGGAGCAGGATTTCCAACAGGAATAAAATGGAAAACATGTGCAAGTTACGATAATTTTCCTAAATATGTAATATGCAACGGCGACGAAGGTGATCCAGGTGCTTTTATGGATAGAAGTATTATGGAAGGTGACCCTAATACTGTAATCGAAGGAATGATAATATGTGCATATGCAGTAGGTTCAAATCAAGGCTATCTATATATAAGAGATGAATATGAATTAGCTAGAAAAAATATGCAGATAGCAATAGATTCAGCAAGAGAACACGGCTATTTAGGAAAAAATATTTTGGGTAGCAGCCTTAACTTTGACCTGGAAATAGTAAGAGGTGGAGGTGCCTTTGTATGCGGTGAATCCAGTGCTCTAATGGCTTCTATACAAGGAAAAGTAGGAGAGCCAAGAGCCAAATATATTAGAAGTGTTGAAAAAGGTCTTTGGGAACAACCTACAATTCTTAACAATGTAGAAACCTGGGCCAATATACCACCTATTCTTCTAAACGGTCCCAATTGGTTTAAGAAAATAGGTGTTAAAGATAACTACGGTACTAAAGTCTTTTCCTTAGTAGGAAAAGTGAAAAATACAGGTCTCGTAGAAGTACCTATGGGATCATCTCTAAGAAATTTGGTTTTCGAAATAGGAGGCGGCATAATAAATGACAAAGAATTTAAAGCAGTTCAAACGGGAGGTCCTTCAGGAGGATGTATACCGAAAGAGCATCTAGATGTTAATTTAGACTTTGATTCTTTAGATGACATAGGTTCTATGATGGGTTCTGGTGGAGTTATTGTTATGGATGAGAACACCTGCATGGTTGAAGTAGCTCGATACTATATGGAATTCCTATCTGAAGAATCCTGCGGCAAGTGTACTACGTGTAGAGAAGGTATAAAGCTCATGCTGGATATACTTACAAATATTACAGAGGGAAAAGGTACAAAAGAAGATTTAGACCTACTAATAGATATCTGCCATACAGTAGAAAAAGGTTCCTTGTGCGGCTTAGGGCAAACAGCACCAAATCCTGTAAAGACAACTATAGAATTTTTTAAAGATGAATATTTAGAACATATAGAAAACCACAGGTGCCCAGCAGGAGTTTGTAAAAATCTTACCTCCTACCACATCAATCAAGATGAATGTATTGGCTGCGGTATTTGTGCTAAAAAATGTCCTGTAGATGCAATATCAGGAGAACCTAAGAAAGCTCACAAAATAGATCAAAACTCTTGCATCACCTGCGGAGAATGTTATGAAAATTGTCCTGTAGATGCAATAAAAATAGGAGGCGGTATAGTTGAAAGTTAAAATTAACGGTAAGGTACTAAATGCAAAAGAAGGTGAAACAATACTACAACTGGCCAAAAGAAAAAAAATTGAAATACCAAGCCTCTGTTATAAAAAAGGTTTTGAAGATTTAGGAAGATGTAGAATGTGTCTTGTTGAAATAAAAAATGGAAGAAGAAAAAAAATAGTGTCTTCTTGTGCATATCCAGTAAAAGAAAATCTAGAAGTTCAAACTCACACTGAGGAAATTATAAAAATAAGAAAAGATATAGTAATGCTTATGTATTTAAAATCTCCAGATAATAAATACGTTCAAAAATTAGCTGAAGAATATAAAATAGATGAACCGAAAAAATATATCCAAAAAATTAATGACGACTGCATCTTATGCGGTTTATGTGTAGAAGCCTGCAGAGAACTAGGCACAAATGCTATATCAATGGTACAAAGAGGTAGCGAAAAGAAAGTCTCTACTCCCTATGATGATGAATCAAAAGACTGTATAGGATGTGGATCTTGTGCAGAGGTTTGTCCAACAGATGCCATAAAGGTGGAAGAAACAGAAAATACTAGGACAATATGGAATCGTAAATTTGAATTGGTATCCTGCAAAATCTGCGGTAAAAATTACACCACCTTAGAAACAATAAAGTATTCAGAAAAACTTTTAGGCGAAGAAATAGAATACATATGTAATGAATGCAAGAAGAAAATAACCGCTGATACTTTCAAAGAATCATTCAAAAACATTTATTAAAAAGATTTTAACTCTTTAATTTACTTTTTAGAAAAATTTATTTGACATCGCCTTATATTTATATGTTATAATGTCATAGACAATAAATAAAGGAGGTAAACATGGGTGAATTAAAAGGAACAAAAACAGCACAAAACCTTATGACGGCTTTTGCAGGAGAATCTCAAGCAAGAATGAGATATGATTACTATGCTTCTCAGGCAAAAAAAGACGGATATGTGCAAATCAAAAATATTTTTGAAGAAACTTCAGGAAATGAAAGAGAACATGCTAAAAGATTTTACAAGTTTTTAAGAGAGGTACTTGAAGATGAAAAAATAGAAGTATGTACTGATTTTCCAGTAAATTTTCAAGATACCAAGGCAAACTTAAAGGCTGCTGCAGCTGGAGAAAATGAAGAACATAGTGAAATGTATCCTGAATTTGCAAAAATAGCAAAAGAAGAAGGTTTCCAAGAAATTTCCGATGTTTTCACAGAAGTAGGGGAAGTCGAAGAGAGACACGAAGCTAGATTTTTAAAACTTTTAGACAACATTGAAAAAGGAATAGTTTTCAAAAGAGATGAAGTAGTAGAATGGAAATGCAATAACTGCGGTTATGTACATGAAGGAAAAGAAGCACCTGAAGCATGTCCAGCTTGTGATCATCCACAAGATCATTTTGAATTATTTGTTGAAACCTATTAATTAATTATAAAACAAAGGCCGGCTAAAACCGGCCTTTATAATGCACAATTATAATCCAATTTATTATTAATCTTGTTTCTGGTATTAATCCAGCTGTTTCATCTCTTCTTTAACTATACTTATAATAACTATCCATTTCCATATCTAAAATTTCTAATTCGAATTTATCTAAATCTTCACTTTTAGTTTTTCTATATACAAATTCAACATACTCTTTGATTTTTTTCTTATTGTCCTTTTTACTTTTAAAGGAAACATCTTTTAATGCTCTAATTACAGCAATTACTACTGTAATATCTTTGTGTCCGTAGTGCACTATCTGTGTAAATGAATCATGAAGAATCATTTTAAAACTATAAGCTTCTAGTAATACCAATCCTTCCGATTCTTTATCTTCATTTATTACAATATATCCGTCATCTATATTACAGAGCATTCCTAAAAGAACACCTATAATCCTTATACAATGAGTAGCTGTATTGGGATCATTTATACCAGGTGATATAGCTCTCAGTGATACTTCTACTATTTTTTGTATTGTATAGCTAAAGTCCTGTTCTTCTGTTTTTCTATTACCTATAGTTACAAGTCTTTTAATTTTGTTAAGTATTTCTTCTTTATCTTCTAAATCTTCCTGTGCATAAACAGTGAATATCTTTTCATCTCTATTAATAAACTGCCCTATTACTTTTTCAAAGTGAATAATAAACTTTTTCTTGTTTGCTATTGCCGATAGTTCATCATAATTTAATTTCTGAATATATCCACTTTCAACAGCCCTTATGGCTTCATTGTTTCTATACTTTTCTTTATCTATTTCCTTTATTATAGGATTATTTTTTAAGGTTCCCTTATATTTTTTGATTTTCAAAACCGATTCTTTATGAAGTCTATCTATTACATTGCTTGTTTGTATAAAGGTAGCAACACTATTGATAAAAAGAAGAAAATAAACCAGCCCTACAGCTATGTATACAACCCCAACACTTGCAGAAATTACAAGATATCCTTCAGAAGTGTTACGAGTAAAAAGAAGGGATACAATAGAGTATATAAATCCACCTACAAATATACCAAAAGACTGCATAGTATTTTTATTTTTCAAGAAATTTTCCACAACTCTTGGAGAAAGCTGTGACATATACATAGTGAGTACTACCATAGTAGTGGAAAAGGTAAAAGTAGTAATAGTAATAAAGGCACTAGCTATAATTCCGTGTATATCCCTAGCTAATTCAGTACTTGTGAGTAGTATTTCCGGAACACTATTATGAAATTGAGTTAAATATCTTGTATCTATCAATATTATAAAAAAAGCACCTAGCAAGGATATTAGGCCGTAAATAGCAGGATAAAACCATATGCTCCTCAATACCTTTTTAATTCTATCAAGTAATATCATTATTAACTCCTTACATAAATAAATTAACTTTCTTTTAATATTATATCATATTATTAAAAGAATACACAAAAAATGCACCCTTCAGTGCATTTTTTGTGCATTTATTAAATTAGAATCATAATCTATCTTATTATCATTATTGGTACTTTAATATGGTGTACAACTTTATTTGTAACACTACCCAACATAAATCTTTTTCTTTTTTTCATTGTATGAGTTTTCATGATAACTAGATCGTAATCCCCTTTTTCTACTTCATCTAATATAGCTGATGCAGGATCTCCTTCTTTAACAATTGTATCCGTATCTATATCTTTATCTCTGTACATCTGCTTTACTTGATCCAAAAAAGTTGTATCCTTAAACTTTTCATAAAGTCTATCTTCGTTTATAAAACCACCATTATTTAAATCTCTCAAAAGCTCTTTACTGTTGTCCACATTTAACAATATTATCTTACTGTCGAATTTTTTCGCCAATTCAACTGCTTCATCTATAGTAGTTTTTTCTTCAGAATTTTTTTCTACTGGTATAAGAATTTTTTTCATTATTAACATCTCCTCAATATTAAATTCTATATTTTATCTTTCTATTACATATTTACCACAGAGTTTAAATCTTATTCATTAATAAAACCTATATGCCTTTAACATTGAAACTATATCTTATTAATTATATAATGATAGTGATTATTTATATAGGAGGATTAAGAATGTATTTAGAATGTTTTGAAGAAATCAAAGAATTAACCTCAAAAATGGTTGCCATTCCTAGTATTGTCAGAGAACCAAATGGCGAAACAAATGTAGCAAAGAAAGTTTATGATTACTACAAAAATATTGATTATTTCAAAAAATATCCTGAAAGAACTAAAATAGTCAAAACTATCAACGACGAAGTAGACAGACATTGTGCCTATGCCTATGTAAAAGGTACAAAAGGAAATTCTAATAAAACTATTATCCTTATTGGTCACATTGATACAGTTGGTGTGGATGATTTTGGCGAATTAAAAGAATACGCCTTCGACACAGAAAAGCTTCCTGAAAAATTTTTAGAAATAGGTGTAGAAGAGGAAGTAAAAAAAGACATAGAGTCCGGTAGATATATGTTTGGTAGAGGTGCTCTTGATATGAAATCAGGAGTAGCAGGTCATATGTATTTAATTAAATATTTTTCTCAACATCCAGATGAACTTGACGGGAATATCATAGCATATGCTGAATGCGATGAAGAAGATAATTCTCACGGTATTATAACTGGATTAAAAGAATTTATTAAATTACAAAAAAAAGAAAACTTCGAATATATCGCTTGCATCAATGCAGATTACTCAACTGGCTATACCCCTGAAGATAAAAACAGATACGTATATTACGGAAGCATAGGTAAGCTTTTACCTTCTTTTTACGCAACAGGTAAGGAAACACACGTTGGTCAAGCTTTCGGAGGTTTAGACCCTAATTTACTACTTTCAGAGCTAACAAGAATATTCTCGCTAAATCCAGATTTATGTGACGAAGCACAAGGTGAAATAACCATACCACCTATTTCTCTGAAACAGTCGGATTTTAAAGAAAAATATACTGTACAAACGGCTCTAGCTGCTTACTCTTACTATAATTTTTTTACTCATAGTATGTCTCCTAAAGATGTAATAGAAATATCTAAAGAAAAAGCAGTAGAAGCCTACGATAATGTAGTAGAATATTTAAATAAATCTTATAAAAAATACTGTGAAATGAGTAATGTCGAATATAAAACTCTACCTTGGAAAACAAGAGTTTATACTTGGGAAGAATTATATTCAAAATTAAAAAATGAATACGGCGATGATTTTACTCAACAAATAAATACTTTTGCAAATAATTTAAATAAAGAAAACCCAGCCTTAGATTTAAGAGTATTTAGCGTTAAGGTAATAGAGGAGGCTTGGAAGTGGATGAAGGACAAATCTCCAGCTATTATAACTTATTTCTCATCTACCTTCTCGGCAAGAATAGAAATGACTGGTAAAACAAAAAAAGAAAAGGATTTACTAGATGCTGTAGAATCATCTGTTAAATATGTTCAAAAATATGCGGATAATCCAATTAAAACTAGGATGTTTTATCCATATATATCAGATTCAAGTTTTATGGCCTTAAGTGATGATATAGAAACTATAGATAGCCTAGGAAATAATATGCCTGCTTGGAATACAAAGTACTTTTACAATGTAGACGACGTTTTAGCTATAAATGTACCTGTGGTAAATATCGGTACATTTGGAAAAGATGGACACAAAACTACAGAGAGAGTTGATATGAAATACACTTTCGAAAACGTACCAAATATGACCTACAACACAATTTTAAAACTATTAGGATAAAATTAAAAATGCAGTCCACTACAAAATGGACTGCATTTTTTAAGTTTTTTTATATAGCTTTTCTATTTGGTTTTAAATAGTTTAATATTTCTTTAAACATTTCTAAATTAGAAATACCAGTTTTTGGTTTTAAGGCTAGATTTAAGTATTGAGTTTTACCATCAGTTCTAGTCATTGTTCCTTGACTTTCTGCTAGTGTACTAAGTGGAAGTAATACGTCAGATGACTTAGCTGTATCACTTGAAAACATATCAACAGATACAAGGAATTCTAAGTTTAATTCTTCTATTCCTCCTACATCTTCTCCTATTACTACAAGAGACTTAATACTTCCGTCCTTAACCTTGCTAATTATTTCTTTTCCAGATTTAGTGAATCCTAAATTTATAGCTCCCTGAGCATTAGCTCCATCCTTAAGAGCAATAATTCCTCTGTGAGGTTTATTAATCTTTCCAGATTTTTGTGCTATTTCCTTAATAAGATTCTGAACTTCTACTGATACTGATCTTTCATCTACTACAAACATCGGTTTATTAACTCCATTGTATGCCTTAGCTACTTTTAGTGCTTCTTCTGATACTTTTGCTTTTTCATTTTCAACAGCTTCTAGGACTTCTTTGAAAAAATTACCTAGATTAGTCTGATAGTATTCTTCAGTAAACATATCCAATCTTGTGCCTTCTTCTGATATTGATATGTAAGGTTTGCCTAGATTTTTAATCTTTACGCCCATGGGCACAAAATTTTCGTAAACATTACCTACTGTTAGTATCAATTCTGTATTATAAAGTTCTTCGTACTTACTTGTTGAGCCAATCTCATTTTCATTAATATTCAAAGAACCAATCATATCAGTTTCTAAAGTTTCACTTATTTCTTTAACCACATTGAGTTCTTCATTTGTCAATCTTTGTGATACTAAGAACCCTATTGAATCTTTACCATTTATATATTTAATAGATTTTAGCTGGGAAACAATTTCAAGCTGAGCTTCTTTTAATGTTGATCTTTCTTTGTTAACTAATGAAGCTAAAATCCTATCTTTTTTATTGATATATTCAAATCCAAACTTACCGTCTTTACATAGTATTCCATCATCCTTATCTCTATTTGGAGTAACCTTATAAATTTTATCACCCTTGTGTTGATACACAATATTACATCCTAAGGAACACATACTACAGATAGATTCAGTCTTTTCTAGATTTAAAGGTATTTCTTTTTGAGTATTATTTTTTTCTTGGAAAGCTCCGACAGGACATACATCTATGCACTGACCACAGGATATACAGTCTGTGTCTTCAAGTCTTAAATCAAATTCAGGAGCTACTTTCGTATCGAATCCTCTATCTACTAATCCAAGAGCTGTTATTCCCATTACTTCATCGCAGGTTCTAACACATAAACCACACTGTACACACTTATCTGGATTTCTATCTATAAATTCGTGAGTCTGTTCTTCATATCTCTTATGATTTACTCCGTAGTCTTTTTCAGTATCAATTTGATCATCCTGCACATAATGTATAAGTTGACATTCAAAGTAATCCTTACATCCACATTCCAGACATCTAGAAGCTTCTTTTAACGCTTCTTCTTCCGTAAAATATTTAGTTACTACTTCTTGGAAATTTCCTTTTCTATAATCAGCATCCAATACGTCTACTTCCAACCTGTGTTCAACTTTTATATCCTTAAAGTCTTCTTCTGTTAAATCATCCTGTTTTACTATAATAGTATCTTTTTGAGGTATTATTTCCCCTTGGAAGTAGCTGTTTATAACTCTTGCTGCCTTTTTCCCTTGATCTACTGCTTCTATAGCTATACCAGGTCCTGTTACAGCATCTCCACCAGCAAATATTCCTTCAATGTTTGTTTCAAAGGTAGCTTCTTTTGCTTCTATGGTTCCCCATTTAGTTGTATCTATACCTTTTATATTTCCTAAAGTAACTTTCTGCCCTATGGCAGCCACTACTGTATCAGCCTCAAGTTCTTCAAATTCCCCTTCAATAGGTACAGGTCTTCTTCTACCTGAAGCATCTTTTTCTCCAAGCTTCATCTTTTGGCATTTAACACCAACAACTTTACCATTTTCATCAAGAACTTTTACCGGTGATGATAGGAATTTGTATTTTAATCCTTCTTCTCTACCTTCTACTATCTCTATTTCTTCGGCAGGCATCTGTTCTTCAGTACGTCTATATACAACCGTTACGTCAGCTCCAAGTCTTACACTAGTTCTAGCAACGTCCATAGCCGTATTTCCTCCACCTACCACTACAACTTTTTTACCTAAATTTACTTCTTCATTTTGAGTTACCATTCTTAAAAAATCTATTCCACCAAGAACTCCATCTAAGTCCTCTCCTTCACATCTCATACTTGAACTTTTCCAAGCTCCTATAGCTAACAAAGATGCATCATAGTTGTTTTGAAGATAATCTACTGTTATATCTTCTCCAAGTTTTGTATTGTATTTGAATTCTACACCCATTTTTTCAATAAGAGCAGTTTCTTTATCAACCACTTCTTTAGGTAGTCTATATTCAGGTATTCCGTACCTCATCATTCCACCAGGCTTATCCATTGCTTCATACACAACTACTTTTTGACCTGCTTGGGCTAAAAAGAATGCAGCTGATAATCCTGCCGGTCCGGCACCTACTATAGCTACCTTCTTTCCTGTTGCTTCTTTTATTTCAGGCATATATGGTTCTTCCTTATCGTCGTATAAATCAATATCTGCAACAAAAGCTTTTAATTTAGCTATTGATACAGATTCGTCCACCAGCTGTCTTCTACAATCTGTTTCACAAGGATGTGGACATATTCTCCCGATACAAGCGGGTATTGGCAATTGTTCTTTAATAAGTGCTACCGACTCTTTGTATTGTCCGTTAGCTATTAATCCTACATATCCCTGAACATCTGTATTAGAAGGACATCCCATTACACAAGGTGGTCTACAATCTCCTCTGTGATCTGATACTAAAAGCTCAAGAGCTGTTCTTCTTGCAGATTTAGTTCTATCTGTTTTAGTATTAACTACCATCCCATCTCTTACAGGTGTTGCACAAGATCTTACCAGCTTAGGGTTACCTTCTACTTCTACTACACAAAGTCCGCATCCACCATATGCTTCCATTCTTTCGTCAAAACAAAGATGGGGTATATCTATATTATTATCTAATGCTGCTTGCATTAGAGTTCTATCATCAGTTGTCTCAATTTCTTTACCGTTTATATTTATTCTTACCTTAGGCATATTTCCGCTCCTTCCTATTCAACATTTACTGCATCAAAATTACAAACATCGTAGCAGTTACCACATTTGATACATAAATCTTGATCTATTTTATGTGTTTCTTTTACTTTTCCAGATATTGCTTCCGTTGGACAATTTCTCGCACACAATGTACAGCCTGTACATTTATCTGGATCTATTGTATATGTTAATAGTGCTTCACACTTCTTAGCAGGACATTTTTTATCAACAATATGCGCTTCATATTCATCTCTAAAATACTTAAGTCCTGTAAGTACTGGGTTTGGAGCCGTTTGCCCAAGACCACATAATGAACCATCTTTAATGCTTTTTCCAAGTTGTTCCAGTTCATCTAAATCTTCTATTTTTCCTTCACCTTTTGTTATTCTTTCAAGAATTTCAAGCATTCTTTTTGTTCCTACTCTACAGTAAGTACACTTGCCACAGGACTCCTTACAAGTAAAGTCTAAGAAAAATTTAGCAATATCTACCATACAGGTAGTTTCATCCATTACTACCATACCGCCTGAACCCATTATAGCTCCAGTAGCATTAATATTCTCATAAGTTACAGGAGTATCTAATAGTTCTGCAGGTATACATCCCCCTGAAGGGCCTCCCATTTGAACTGCTTTAAATTTCTTATCTTTTTTAATACCTCCACCTATGTCAAATATTACTTCTCTTAAAGTCATACCCATAGGTATTTCTACAAGACCACCGTTTTTGATTTTTCCAGAAAGAGCAAATACTTTTGTTCCTTTACTTTTTTCAGACCCTACTGATGCAAAAGCTTCAGCTCCCTTAGATATTATCCAAGGCACATTTGCCAAAGTCTCAACATTGTTTATGTTGGTAGGTTCTCTCCAATATCCAGATTGTGCTGGGAATGGTGGCTTAAGTCTAGGCATACCTCTTTTACCCTCTAAAGACTCTATTAATGCAGTTTCTTCACCGCATACAAATGCTCCTGCACCTTTTTTGATTTTTAAGTTAAAAGTAAAATCAGTACCTAAAATATTTTCTCCTAAATAATTTTTTTCTTTTGCTTGAGCCATTGCTTTTTCAAGTCTTTCTATTGCAAGAGGATACTCAGCTCTACAGTAAATTATGCCTTGGCTAGCACCTATTGCATACCCGCCAATTAACATTCCTTCAATCAATCTATGGGGATCTCCTTCTAGTACACTTCTATCCATAAATGCTCCAGGATCTCCTTCGTCTGCATTACAAACCATATATTTTTGATTTCCTTGAGAATTTAAAGCTGCATTCCATTTAAACCATGTTGGGAAACCAGCTCCTCCTCTGCCTCTAAGTCCAGAATCTTTAATTTCTTGAACTACATCTTCCTGACTCATTTCTTCTAGTACTTTTGTTATACCTTGATATCCATCATTTTCTATGTATTCTTCAATTTTTTCAGGATTAATAACCCCACAATTTTCCAATGCTATTTTATGTTGTTTTTTTGTATAGTTAGGTGGATTTTCACTTGTATATATTAAATTATCTTCTATTATATTTCCTTCTTTTACATGTTTTTTAACAATTTCTTTTGCTATGTCCTCATCTACAAACCCATAAGAGTAAGTGCCAACATCTGTTACTATATCTACTATTGGCTCAAAAAAGCACATACCTATACATCCAGTTTCTTCTATTTCTACATCTAGATTGTATTTTTTAGCTTCATCTTGAAGGGCTTTTAATACTTTTCTACCACCAGCTGCAATACCACAGCTACCTAATCCAACTTTAATTTTCATTAGTATCCCCCTCAATAACCTTTTTTCTTAAATCTTTGATAACCTTTACAGCCTTACCTGGAGTAAGATTACCATAAGCTTCTCCGTTTATCATCATAACTGGAGCTAAACTACAGCATCCAAGACATGCAACATCTTCAATTGTAAATAAACCATCTTCAGAAGTTTCTCCTGGTTTAATACCTAATTCTTCACAAATAGCCTTTGACACTTCTTTCGAACCATTTACATGACATGCTGTACCTTGACATTGTAAAATTAAATATTTTCCGATAGGATTAAGCCTAAACTGAGTATAGAAAGTTGCAACTCCGTATATAGTCGCCTTTTTATTTTCAGTTTTTTCTGCCAGATAATCCATTGCACTTAAAGGTAAATATCCGTAAATTTCCTGCATATCTTGAAGTACGTTAATTAAATTTCCTTTTGATTTACCGTATTTTTCAATCACAGGAGTAATAAGTTCTAAGTCTACATTTTCATCTCTAAAATTCTTTTTTACTTCATCCCCACTACAATTATCACACATTTAAGTAACTCCTTTCCTTGTTAACAATATCTTTAATTCTATTATTTAATTTAGTTGTTGTCAATTAAATACACGATTTTAAAAATGAATATATTATTTTTATTAATCGTGTTTATTTTATAACCGTGTTTATAATAAAAAAGTACCGAGACTTGTTAAAATATCTCGATACTTTAATTTTGCTTATATTATCTTACTACTAAAATAGGTTTTTTAATGTGGTGAACTACTTTATTTGTTACACTTCCAAGCATAAATCTTTTTTAGTAGCTCCCATTCCGTGAGTTCTCATAATAACAAGGTCATAATCTCCTTCTTGTGCCTCATTGATTATCTCACTAGCGGGATCACCGACTATTTCTTTTATTTCTAATTTCAGCACCCCTCTATCTTTATACTCTTTAATTAATTTATCTTGACTTTTTTTAGTGTCTATTTTTTCTGTCATTATCTCTCTGTCTATATATGCTTCGTATTGAAGTCTGGACACCAACATCTGAGCATTATCTACATGTAGAAAAGTTATTTTACCGTTAAATTTCTTTGCAATATCCACTGCTTCTGTTATAACTTCTTGGTCTTCCGAAAAATTTTCTATAGGTAGTAGAATTTTTCTCATTATTAACACCTCTCCATTTATAATAAAATTCTAAATAATACGATTATTTTATATTCATTATATATTTACCACTATTAGAAGATATTATTCATCATTGAAAATTAAAATAATAATTATAAATAAAGATTCTAAACATCTAGTCCAAATTCCATTTTTTTGCTAAATTTCCCAAATCCTCCACATATGCCCTATAAAAACCATGCTGGATTTTGTAAGTTCTTATCAATTCTTCAGAAGAAAATACATACTCATATATTTCACCCCAAGCTTCATTAAAACCCGCATCTTCAGAAGCTCTTACACTACCGTGATTTGCAAACAACCTGTCTTTATCTATTAAAAGTTGATAATTTGATGTAATGAAAGCATGAGTGTTTGAGAATCTTCTATTCTCTTTTATTGTTCCCTTCTCTTCATTTACAGCATAGTATATTACACTGGATATATTCTTATCCTCTTCTATTTCTACAGTCATTGTTTTGCTTCTAAGTATTCTATTATCAAAAACCATTAAGTCTAAAGTATTAGGATTGTTATCTAAATCCTCAACTTCAAAGGCTGAATGCTGTTCATAAAACCATTTGTCATTATTATCTAAAGATTTAAGTATATATTCTTCATATTCAGTTCCTTCCCATATCTCAGGATCTGCTATCATCCATATTATCTCTTCAGTCTCCATATTTATCTTTACTATAGAAGAGATATCTCTAACTGAAAATATACCTGTATTTTCTTCCAAGTTATAATCCATTGAATTCATATGAGCCCAGTCATAGTCATCGTTGTACTCTTCGTGTACAATAATATTATTAAAGTCTATTTCTCTAAGAATTTTACCAGTATCTCTTTCTACTTCTATTACAGTATCTTCTACATGATCTCTTAGACTATTGGCCAAGATTAGTAGGTTTCCATCTGGAGTCTTTTCAATTATTTCGTGGTGAACTCCTTTTGGTATATCATATATTTTATTTAATTTGCCAAGCAAATCCATTTCAAATATTCTAGTTGCATATTCCCTAAATTCAGTTTCTACCATATTGTAGCCAGACATAACCATATAACTACCATTTTCCATAAAAAATATTCCATGTCCATCGGTTAAGACGTCTACAAACCACCTTATATTTCCCGAAGAATCAAAGGCATATGGTTTTTTAAAATTTCCACCAGTTATAAAAGTCATTCCTTTGAAAATTTCTTCATCACTACCTTCAACTTCTATTGAATTTATCAGTTCTTCCGGTAATTTTTCAGTCTTAATAATAATTTCCTTCTCATTTACTATTATTCCATCTTTCCATAATTGAAGTTTTATTTTGTTTCGACTATCAGCATACAAACCTACTATTGGAACATAATGTTGTTTTGTTTTATTTGTGAAATATTCAATAGTATCTTCTTCTATCTCTCCCGGAACAATAACTTTAACTTCCATATCCTCTTTTGTTGTAAATCCTGCTATAGCTGATAAGGGAGCTGAATCATAAGGATCTACTATTACATAAGGACTATCTAAACTATAATCTCCATTTTCTATTTCGTCTCTAATTTCTCTATTAATTTCTTTATTTTCTAATAAAATAGATTCCTGAATATTCGTATTCTCATCTACTTTTGATGAACTACATCCAGAAATCAATATAAATACAATTATAATTAGTATCGTAAATTTTAACTTCATTCTTTCTCCCTATGATTTCTCTTTTCAAAATAATCTTTTATAAATTTTGCATCTTCAATTTCCAAATCTTTTTCTCCTGCCATAGATTCCAGATGATGAGTAAATTCATGCTTAAGGGTATGCATAAGTTTTTTTCTTAATTCTTCTTTACCTAAATGTCCGTAAACTCTCCTAAAAGAACCGTAGTAAATAGATATATATCTACCCATTACACCTCCGTGGTGATACTGTCCTAATATATAAAGATTGCTTGCTTCTCTTTTTCTATTTTGCTTGGTTTCTGGAAGAAGAATTATACCGCCGTTTAACCTATTATAAATTTGTTGGGGCAGCTCTTCTGCTATTTCATTAAGCATTTCTTCCATCTCTTTTATAGATATCATATTTCACCTGCTATTATCAAAATATAAATTCTTTCCAACTATTGATTTCTTCTTTTCCCTGTTTGTATCCTAGACTATAACTATTTTCTAATTTTTCATAATCTCTTTCCTTATAATCCACAGGCATAGTTTTAGGATAAACTAAATAAGCTTTACCTTCTTTTTCCATTTTTTTTAATTTATCTAATGTTTCATTATATACAATATGCCTTTCCTCCATAGCCTTTAATAATTTTGGGTACTTTCTGTATAAAACTTTCATGAATGCCATATTTTTCTTAGGTCCCTTTTTATATCCTCTTTCTCTTGTAAGAACAACAAAGAATTTGTCATATCCGTCCTCTATAGCTATATCCAAAGGAATTCCACCTGCTATTCCTCCGTCTATATAATACTGCCCCTTAAAGCGGGTTGGAGGCATAAAAAAAGGTAAAGAAGACGAACACCTTACTATTTTCATTAAATCGGATATATTCTTTATATCATCCCTGGAAAAATACTTCTGTGTCCCTGTTCTTCTATTAAATGCACCTATTCTTATCTTTGCAGGATTAAGCATAAACTTTTGAAAATGAAAAGGAAGAGAAGCATCTTCAAGACATGCTTGTTCATATAAGTACTCCGATCTAAAAAATCCTTCTCCTTTAAAAAATGATTTCCATCCACCAAAGTTTGGATCCTTTACAAAGTCCACAAAAGACTTTTTTGTTCTTTCTTTATCTCTAGAAATATAATTCACGGCATGACTAGAGCCAGCAGATATACCTGCTACATAGTTAAAGTATATTTCATTTTCTAAAAGTATATTTACAATTCCAGCAGTGTAACTTGCTCTCATTCCACCGCCCTCAAATATCAATGCTGTATCTTTAATATTATTTTCAAGATTCATTTTATGTCACCTCTAAACAAGTATATATTTTTAGTATCCAGGCTTACCTAATAATTGAAACATATTTTTCTTGTAAGCTTCTACTCCTGGTTGATTAAATGGATTAACTCCCAATAAATATCCACTCATACCGCATGCTTTCATGAAAAAGTAAAATAAATATCCAAGGTTATATGTATCTATCTTAGGTATATCTATCATAATATTTGGTACACTACCATCTAAATGTGCTTTTATTGTTCCTTGCATTGCTTTTTTATTTATATAATCTAAAGACTTTCCAGCTAAATAATTTAACCCATCTAAATTATCCTTATCTTCTTTTAATATTATTTCTTCTTCTGAGTCATTTACATTAATAACTGTTTCAAAAATATTTTTTCTACCATCTTGTATATACTGGCCCATTGAGTGTAAGTCTGTAGTAAAATTAAGTGATGTAGGAAAAATCCCCTTGCCATCTTTACCTTCTGATTCTCCAAATAACTGCTTAAACCATTCTCCAAAGTAAAACAATCTCGGTTCGTAATTCACAAGTATTTCTATTGTCTTATCTTTTTTGTAAAGCAAATTTCTTACTACAGCATATTTATAGGCATCATTATTCTCAAGATTACTATCAGATAAATCATTAAAGGCATCCAATGCTCCACTCATTAATTTTTCAATGTCTATTCCAGCAGCCGCAATTGGTAATAATCCAACTGGAGTTAATACAGAATATCTTCCACCTACATCATCGGGAATCACAAAACTTTCATACCCTTCTTTATCCGCTAAAGTTTTCAAAGCCCCTTGGCTTTTATCTGTAGTGGCATAAATTCTTTCTGAGGCCTTATCTCCGTATTTATTTTCCATAAGCTCTCTTAATATTCTAAATGCTATGGCAGTTTCTGTAGTAGTTCCGGATTTTGATACCACATTTACAGATACTTCTTGATCTTTTATATTCTCCACTAAATCATTAATATACTTAGTACTTATATTATGACCAATAAAATGTATCTTTGGTCCCTGTCTTTTTTCTTCTGGCAACTCATTACAAAAAGTATGATTCAGCATTTCAACAGCTGATCTAGCACCAAGATATGAGCCACCTATACCTGCCACTATAAGTACATCTGAATCTTCGCGAATTTTTTGTGCTGCTTTTTTTATTCTTTCAAATTCTTTTTTATCGTAATTTTGTGGTAAATCAACCCAACCAACATACTGCGAACCTTCACCAGTACCTTTATGAAGCATGTCATGGCAGTTTCTTACCTTTTCCTGTGTTTTGTATACATCGTTAGCATTTAAGATGTTTAAAGCTTTGGAATAATCTATACTTATTTTTTTCAAATCTATCCCTCCAAAATAATTCACGTATTGTATTTATTATATTTTTTTGAAAATACTTACAGAAATACCTTCTATAAATATATTACCTTCTTCTTCTTTTTCTTCAAAAATGTTTTTCCACTTGCCCTTAGGCAGTTCTATCTGCTTTTTATCGTAAGAAACATTTACAGCGCATAATATTTTTCTATCCCTATATTCTCTGAAATAGCTAAATACAGAACTTTTACAAAAGTAAGGTTTCCATATACCTTTTTTTATAATATCTGAGCCTTCTCTAAATTTAAATATTTTTTTATACCAATTTAAAAGCTCTTTATTCTCTCTTCCCCAAGGATATGTTCTTCTACAGTATGGATCTCTAAATCCTTCTAGCCCTGTTTCATCACCGTAATATATACATGGAACTCCGGGAAATGTAGCTTGAATAAAGGATGCTATTTTCATTCTTTTTAGAGCTAATTTGTATTTGTCTTCTGAAAGTGTAAAGTAAAATGCATCTTCTTCGCTTATTTTTCTTCCCTTTGGAGCATCTCCAAATACCGTCAATGCCCTTACTGTATCGTGGGTTCCTATTAAGTTCATAAGAGAATAAAAATACTCCCTTGGATAATTTTCAAAAAGAGACATTACTCTTCTTAAAGATTCCTCTCCACATATATTTCCTAAAATGAAATTATTGAAAATCCTTCTATATGGATAATTCATCACAGAATCAAGTTCGTTTCCTAAAAGATATTTTCTTAATTCTCCATAGCTTTCCTTGTTTGATGCATCTTCCCAAACTTCTCCTATTACAATGCTATCAGAATCTACTTTTTTAGTTTCTTCCTTTAATATTCTTATGAATTCATCAGGAATTTCATCAGCTACATCCAGACGCCATCCTTTAGCTCCTCGTTTTATCCATCTTTTGGCAATACTTTCTTTATCTGTCAACATATATTCAATATATGAAGGATGCATTTCATTTACGTTTGGTAAATTTTTAGTACCCCACCAGCATTCGTAATCATCAGGATAATCATTAAACCTATACCATTCGTAGTATTTGGAATCTTTAGACTGATAAGCACCTACAGTATCGTATCTTCCCATTTTATTAAAGTATTTACTGTCGTATCCTGTATGACTGAAAACTCCATCCAATACTAGGTTAATATTGTTTTTTTTACATTCTTCTATCAATTGATCAAAGGCATCATTTCCACCGAATCCTTTATCAACCTTCTCATAGTCTCCAGTATCGTATTTGTTGTTACTATGAGCTTCGAATATTGGATTTAGGTAAATTATTGTTACACCTATTTCTTTTAAATAACTTATCTTATCTTTTATCCCTTGAAGATTTCCGCCATATATATCCCAGTATATTATTTCGCCTTTAGAATTTTTCATATATTTATTTTTTTCGTACCAATCTGTATATTTAATAAAACCTTCTCTACCTTCGTAAAGGTCATTATCTCCTGAGTTATTAAATCTATCCACAAATATTTGATACATTGTACCTTCTTTGTACCACTTAGGAACAGATATATTCTTTTCGTGTACTGTTATTTGATAGGGTATGGGATTATTATCGTATATTTTAGCTTCTCCACCTAAACCCTCTTCTCCATTTCCCATATATATTGTTTTATCTTCTAAATGTATTATAAAATAATAGAAAACAGCACAGGGTTTATCCAATGCCTTGAATTTAGATTTATATACATTAAATTCATCCTCTGTGCTATCTATTTCCATATCCATCTTCTTTTCTTTTCCATCACAGGTTGCAAAGAGTTCACAAGAAGCTTTTATACTTTCCTTTATTCTTATGCTTAAACTTATCTCTGTTTCAGTCTCTACTGCCCCAAAGGGATATTTGAATTCTTCCTTTTGAGAGTTAAATACAAAGTCCATAATTTCACCTACTATATTTTCTTATAAAGTTCTATATATTTCTCTGCTGATTCATTCCAACTGAACTTTGTTTTAAATGCATTTTTAACCAATTCTTCCCAAGCTTCTTTATTCTTTTTATAGATTTTAACAGCTCTTTTTAGTTCGTGAAACATTTCATGTGCATTATATGTTCTAAATACAAAGCCATTTCCTTCTTTTGTAGATGGTTGGAATTTAGTTATGCTATCGTTAAGACCACCAATTTTCCTTACTAAAGGTATTGTTCCATATTTTAATGCTATCATCTGTACAAGTCCACAAGGTTCTATCCTTGAAGGCATGAGCATTATATCACTTCCTGCATATATTTTAGATGCCATTTCGCTATTAAAGTCGATGATTACAGAAGCATTATTAGGAAATACAGAACTTATCTGTTTAAAAGATTTTTCGTAATTTTTCTCTCCTGTTCCAAGTACTACTAAGTTAACATCTAAATTCATAATTTCATACATTACATGGAGGATTAAGTCGATTCCCTTTAGTTCATCTAATCTTGATATTACTCCTATTAAAGGTTTTTCGTCATTTTCTTCTAATCCTAATTCTTTTAAAAGCATCATTTTATTTATTTTCTTTTTCTTTATTGATCTAGTATATTTTTCATATATAGCTTCGTCTTTTTGTGGGTTGTATACATCATAATCTATACCGTTTAGAATTCCAGACATTTTTTGGTTATTGTCTTTTATTACATCCTGAAGACCTTCTCCAAAATATTCATACTCAAGTTCTTTAGCATAAGTTTCTGAAACTGTATTTACCCAATCAGCATTATATATTCCTGCCTTCATAATATTTATGTTGCCTTTATACTCAATATCTCCAGTTATCTCTTCTGGTTTTAAACCTAATATTTCATAGGCAGTATTTACTCCATATATTCCCTGGAATTTAATATTGTGAATTGTAAGCAAGGTTTTTAAATCTTGATAATGTACTTTATACTGCTTATTTAACAAATAAGGAATTATCGCTGTATGCCAATCATTACAGTGTAAAATCTCCGGCCAAAAATCAAATTTTGGTATGAATTCTAAAACTGCTTTAGAAAAAAATATAAATCTTTCAGCATCATCATAATGTTTGTATAAACCTTCTCTTTCAAAGTAATAATCATTTCCTACAAAATAGTAAATAACTCCATCTCTTTTTAATTTGTATATTTCTGCAGTTTGTTTTCTCCAGTTAAGTTCTACTTTATATTCTCCTAATTTTTCCATATCTTTTTTAAATACTTCAGGTATATCTCTGTATAGAGGCATTATAACTCTAACATCCTGCCCTTTTTTGTTCATCATCTTTGGTAGCGAACCAGCTACATCGCCTAATCCTCCACTAGCTGCAAAAGGCTTAACCTCTGAAGCCACAAATAAAACTTTCATAAAATCGCCTCCTATATTACTGAATCTTTTTTGATAAGCAGTGGTTTTTCTTCTGTACCTTTCAAAACCTTGCCCTCTGTTACTCTAACATACTTATCAAGTATTCCGTTTACTATCTCTGTATTTTTCTCTATTACGCAATTTTGCATTATAACACTGTTTCTTATAACTACACCCTCTGCTATAGTTGCTTCTCTAAAAACTATACTATTTTCTACGGTTCCATTTATATGTGCACCACTAGCTATAATAGAGTTTAGATC
>Ga0209931_1000588_pt1 | contig 21630 bp, 21 predicted proteins | sample SalPonR1_B_D1_MG_FD_185697 | JGI IMG/M metagenome (GOLD analysis project Ga0209931, IMG submission 185697) | Salt pond soil microbial communities from South San Francisco under conditions of wetland restoration - Salt Pond MetaG R1_B_D1_MG... ...
GTCCGCCAGGGCCACGAGCCGTTCAGGGCCTTCGCCTACCGCGACGGTTATCCGGCCTTCTACATCCAGCTGTTCGCGGCCACCAACGCCAACACCGTCGATATCATGACCGAGCTGAAGAAGCGCGTCGCCGAGGTCAACGAACAGAAGCTGCTGAACGCGGAGCTGGAATTGATTCTCAGCTTCGATTCCTCCGAGCACATCAAGCGTGCGGTGGCGCTGGTTCAGGGGAATCTCGGGCTGGGCATCGTTCTGGCCATGGGCCTGCTCTACCTGATGCTGCGCGGCTGGCGCTCGACGGTGCTGATCGCCATCACCATCCCGGTATCGCTGCTGGCAGCGCTGCTGGTACTCGACCTGCTCGGGCGCAGCCTCAACATCATCTCGCTGGCCGGCCTGGCGTTTTCCGTCGGCCTGGTGCTGGATGCCGCCATCGTGGTCCAGGAGAACATCGTGCGACTGCTGCAGCACGGTAAGCCGTTGAAGAAGGCAGTGATGCAGGGCACGACCGAAGTGGCGCCGGCGCTGTTCGCTTCCACGTTGACGACGGTGGCGATCTTCACCCCGATCGTGTTCATGCAGGGCGTGGAAGGGCAGCTGTTCTTCGACCTGGCGGTGAGCATGGCCGTGGCCGTGTGCGCCTCCATGCTGGGCGCATTCTTCCTGGTGCCGGTGGTGGCCGGCATTTTCCTGCGACGCAAATCCGACGGCGCTCAGCCGCCGCGGTTCTGGCACCGGCTTTCGCGACGCTATCTCGCACTGACCGGCAACGACAGGCGCGCTGTGCTTTGGCTGCTCGTCCTCGGACCGGGCGCGGCGGCAGTGATCTGGGCGCTGGCACCCGAGACCGACTTCCTGCCCGAAGCCAAATGGGAAGGCATCATGACCGTGTTTTCGGTGCCGCCGGGCGCCAGCTACGAGACGCTGGAAGACGAGATCGGCAGCACGATCATGCGTCGGCTCGAGCCCTACCGTTTCGGCGGCAAGTCGCCTGCCATTCGTGGCTACAACCTGGCCATGGGAGAGGGCGGCAAGGTGCTGTTCGTGTACCCGGAGAACCCGGTCGAAGTGCAGGAAGTGCTCGATCTCCTGAGTACCGAGATTCTTGTGGGCTTGCCCGACACGCGCGCGTTCTCCTTCCAGTCCTCGCTGCTGAGCCTCAACATCGGCGGCAGTCGTTCTGTGTACCTGAACTTCAACGGCGAACTCGACGACGCTTCTCGGCAGGTGGCAGTACAAACCATGAAGCGCATCGGCAGCGAAATCCCCGGTGCGGGATTGCGGCCGCTGCCCGGCTTGAAGGCGGCGCAGCCGCAATTGATTCTGCGCCCCGACGATCACGCCGTCGCCGAGGCCGGTCTGGATCGCAGCCAGGTCGCCGGCATGGTGCGCGCGGCCACTTCAGGCCTGTACGTGGGCGAGCAGTTCGACGGCAGCCGGCGCCAGAACATCATTCTCAAGGCGCCGCGCTGGGCAACGCCCGAGCAACTCCAGGCCGTGCCCATGGCGACACCGCGGGCCGGCGTGCAGACCCTGGGTCAGCTGACCCGCACCGAGCGCCAGGCGGGCCCGACGCAGCTTCGCCGCTACAACGGCGAGCGGACGTTCACGCTGGCAATCACGCCGCCAGCGGACATGTCGCTGGAGGCAGCGCTCGAAAAGCTGGCGCCGATCATGGCCGACGCGCAGGCACAGGTCAGTTCGGGCATCCACCTGATGCTCTCGGGCGGTTCCGACGACCTGGCCGACACGATATCGACCATGGCGTGGAACTTCGCCTTCGCCGTGCTCGTGCTGTTTCTGCTGATGGCCGCCCTGTTTCGATCGACGATCGACAGCCTGGTGGTTCTCGCCTCCATGCCGATGGCACTGGCCGGCGGCGTGCTGGGCCTGCGCGCGCTCAACCTGTTCACCTTCCAGTCGCTGGACCTGCTGACCATGATCGGTTTTGTGATCCTCATGGGCCTGGTGGTCAACAACGCGATCCTGCTGATCGATCGCGCCCGACGCGGAATTGCGGACGGTCTTTCGTCAGACGAATCCATTCGCATGGCCGTCGAAACCCGCGTTCGACCGATCTGGATGAGCACGCTCACCTCGGTGGTCGGCATGCTGCCGCTGGTGCTGGTGCCCGGCGTGGGCAGCGAGATCTACCGCGGCCTGGCCGTGGTGATCGTCGGCGGCATGCTGACCAGCACGCTGTTCACCGTCGTCTTCATGGCATCGGCGCTGCGGCTGATCGCGCGTCTGCGCGAGCGGCGTGGCGATGCCGGGCTCGAATCCGCTATCCAGCAGTTCTGATCAATCATCCTGAAATTGTCCTCAAACGGAGTCATCGCCATGAACATCGCCAATCGCATCATGAACATACTGTCTTTCGCCCTGTTGGCCGGCGCGCTGCCGACCGCCCCCATCCTCGCCGCCGAGCGGCCCGTGGTTTCGGTCGTGACGGTGGCCGCAGACGAGGTCAGCCCGACCCTGATGGTCACCGGTACCGTGCAGAGCCGCTCCGACTCGGCCGTGTCGGCCGGCATAGCCGGTTCGCTTACATGGGTGGCCGAACCCGGTACACGCATGGTGCGGGGCGAACCGATTGCCCGGCTCGACGAGCGCCCCTTCCAGCTGGCGGTACGCGAACTGGAGGCGAGGATGAACAAGAAGCAGATCGAGATCCGCCGTTTCGAACGCGACCTGGAACGGTACCGTCTCTTGCACCAGCAGCAGTCGATTTCGTCGCGCGACCTCGACTCGCTGGAGGCCGATCTGGGCATGGCGCGTTCGGATGCCGAACTGCTGCAGGTCGAGATCGACCGGGCCCGAGAAGACCTGGCCAGGACCCGAATCGTCGCACCTTTCGACGGCATGGTTACGCAACGCTTCCAGCAACAGGGCGAGAGCGTCACGGCGACACAGCCGGTGGCCCAGCTGATCAGCACCGAATCACTCGAGATTCGTTTTCACGGACCGCTGGCGCACAGCGAATTGCCTTCTGCGGTGGGAAGCCTGCGCGTGCATTGGGGTGCGGGCAGCGCCGAGCTGGCCGTGCGGGCGACCGTGCCGGTCAGCGACGAACAGTCGCAGAGCTTTGTGGGCTTTCTGGCGGTGCCGGCCTCGATGGCCTCGAAGTTCCGCATCGGGCAACTGATCAGCGTGGCAGTTCCCACCGCGTTGCCTTCGAAACAACACATCGTGCCGCGCGACGCCCTGGTGCTGGGGGAAGAGCATATCCGCGTCTTCGTGCTCGACGAAGAGGGGCGGGTCCGGGCGATTCCGGTCGAGGTCGGCGCCGATCATGGTGATTTTGTCGCCGTGGAGGGTTCGCTGGCGGCCGGCCAGCAAGTGATCGTGCGCGGCGCGGAATCCATTCGCAGCGGCGACCTGGTGACAGTGCTTTCACCGGAGGAATTTCCGGTGACCACCTTGAACAGCCAGAAAGCTTCCTAGGAGACTGTCGGATTCAACCGATCGTAGCGAGGAAAAGTCCGGTTGGAGCCAGATTTTTCGATCTTCTGAGGCGAATAGTGGGACTATTTAACGAAAAAGAGCGGAGAATCTGGCCCAATCCGGCTTTTACGCAGTAGATCAGCGTTAAATCCGACAGGCTCCTAGTAATTGAACCCGGGATCGCCTGCCCGCCGCGGCAGGCGATCGAGCAGGTCGGTAAAGCGGGGATCGTTACGCAGGGGCAGGTAGACGGGATCGACGTTGAGCAGCAGCACCTGCGGCTGACGTTCATCGATCGCCTCGTCCAGCCAACGGAAGGCTTCGTCGTGGCGCCCGGCGAGAATCGCGTAGCGTGCCCAGCTCATCGGCGGCACATAGTGACCGATGTTGGCCTCGAAGCGTTCGTCGAGCAGTCGTCCGAACAAAGGGGCCAGCCCCTGTTGCCGGTAGAGTTCTGAATACCGGCCGATCTCTTCTTCTTCCAATCCGGCCTTGCGCAATAGCGCGGGCAGCTGTTCGAAGGCCAGTTCGTCGTCGCCCAGCACCAGTGCGATCCGGTGCAGCATCCGCTGAACATAGTCGGACTCAGGCTCGCTCGTCATCAGTCTCCGCACTTCAGACAGCGCGCGCTCCAGTTCGCCGCGCATGTAGTAGACATACGTCATGTTCACGAACTGGTACCAGGCGGGATTGGCCTCTCGCAGGCGCTCCAGTACGTCCTCGGCACGCTCGAATTCCCCAAGCGTGAGCAGAAACTCGCTGTAGGGCAGGTAATTCATCGGGTCGTCCGGCTTGAGCGCGATCGCCCGCAGGTAGGCTTGTTCGGCCAGCTCGATGTTCCAATCGGCCAGCAGGTAGAGCTCCGCCTTGCGCACCCAGGCCCGGGCATTGTCGGGATCGAGTTCGATGACGCGGTCGAGCAGCGCATGTACTTCGTCGGAATAAAGTTCGATGTCGAGGTGGCCGGCGAGGCCGCTGAGATCCAGCTTGGCCTCGGCGATCCCGAGGTAGGCTTCGACCACGCCGGGCTGGCGCTCCAGTACTTCTCTGAAGTCGGCAATGGCCTGGCGCAGAACCTCTGGCTGCTCGCTGTCGAGCTGTGCCTCGGCCCGTTCGAGCAACGGGCCGATTTCACTTTGCGCGGCCTCTTCGGCCGGTATGGCCGGAGACGGTGCCCGGTCAAGGCTGAACCACCAACCCCCGATCGCAGCCAGTAGCAGGCCGACTGCGATGAAGGCCGAAAGCTGCCACCGGCCCGCGCGCGGTGGCGCGGTTGCGGCGGCGCGTTCGGGATGCACGGCGGTTCGACGAACGTCGGGTAGCCAGAGATAGCCTGTGCCGGTCACCGTGCGGATGTACTTCGGCGCGGCCGCCCGGTCGCCCAGCACGCGTCTGAGCTTGCTGACCGCAACCGAAAGGCTGTCCTCGTTGACGATGCGGCCCGGCCAGATCTCCTCCATCAGCCAGGTCTTGGTCAGTACCTGTCCCGGCCGGCGGCAGAAGGCATGGAGCAGGTCGGCGACTTTCTGCTCCAGGATGATGTCCTCGTCATCCAGGCGCAATCGAGCCTCGCGGGGCGCAAAGGTGGCACTGTCGAAAACGTACTGAACCGGGTTGTCCATGAAGAATCTTGGTGTCGGGCGCGCGCCATCGAACGATGGTCGGAACCCGCAATGATAGTCGAGTCTCTTCGGTGATGCCCTTCCGATATCGCCCATGCGTGCTGCGGCAGACAAACAGGGAAATCTACACCTTTCCCTCAGCGCACGACTTTGTTGCCGAGGCCGGTAGAATCCAGCGAAGATTCGAGGGCGCTGCGAGCAGCCCGCCTGTTCCCCCGCTCACCTGCCGCGGGGGGGGCGAGCTAGTATGCGATGGCGAGACATTCCGATCGTCATGCCACGTCTCGCCCATGAGCAAGGAGTTGTTGATGATCCGCAAGGTTCTGGTTGGCGGTCTCATGAACGGCTTCAGCGCGCAGTATGCGTATGTTCTGCCGGACCAGGTGCTTTCCGATCCAGTGCCGTTTGGTCACTCCAGACAAGCGAGCTGAAACGAGGCGGAGCGCCCGCAAAAGACCCGTTGCCTCCGTGGCCATTCAACAAGAGGTTTCCTGGTTAACCCGGAGCGAATCCGTGATGTGTGGATGGGTTCGTGCTTGAATTGGCGGCGCATATCACCAGCTTTCAGCGTCACCGGCCATGACCAGATAAGTGTGTTTATACTTATTCGGGGCTGTGGAGTATCGATCGCGCTGGTGATCCAGTCATCCGATGCGATGACACGACAGTTGTCCCTGATTCTGAATGCCGCCGGAGAAATAGCGCCGTAACCCGACATACGAAATCTCATGGAAAAAATCCTCCAGCCGCTCTTCGAGCTTTCACCGTTCACGGTTTATCTTCTGATCGGCGTGTTCTGCTGGACCGAGGCCGCATTCTTCCTCGGTTTCGTGACGCCGGGGGAACTCGCCGTGGTGACCGGCGGAATCCTCGCATCGCGCGGCCAGATAGAGATAGACATACTGCTGGGCGTCGTCGTGCCGGCGACAGTTGCGGGCAACGCCACGGGCTTCTACCTGGGTCGCCGCTGGGGCAATGGATTGCTGGAATGGGCGCCGCTCCAGAGGTTCTTCGGCGGTTCGATTCGAAAGGCGCAGGACTTCATGCTCCGCAGAGGCGAGTGGGCCATCGTGCTGGGCCGGGTCTCTACCCCCACCCGAATCATCGTGCCGTTTCTCGCCGGCGCTTCAAAGGTCAGCTATCGCCGTTTCGTACTTCTCGATTTGCCGGCGAGTCTGATATGGGCGGTCGTCTGGATCACACTCGGATTCGTGCTCGGAGAGTCCTGGGGAATCATCAAGGAAGTGAGCGGAACAGCGGCGCTTCTGGTCTTGATCCTCTTTCTTGCGGGCGTCGTCATTCGCTGGGTGGCCGTCTGGCTCGCGGCGAATCAGCGCCGCGTGCAGGCCTTGTTTCGCTTGACGCTTCGGACGACGGGCACTCGTGCGCTCGCGCGCACGCTTGCCCCCGGATTCCGCTGGCTGGGGCGGCGGCTCAACCCGCGTGTAGCAAAGGGGCTGAGCCTGACGATCTGCTTTATCGCCCTCCTGGGCGCAATTGCAGGCATCGGATTGATGTCCAGTCAGAATCAGGTGGCGCGCGGATTGGCGGTTATCGACTTTCCTGTACTGGAATGGATGGGCGACACCCGAACCGAGAAGGCGGTTTCGATCGCACGCAGCGGGCTCCGCGCATTTCACTGGCCCGGCGTCTTCGTGATGGCCGTGCCGCTTATAGCGCTTGTTTTCTGGCGTGCGGGATGGGCCGCGGCGCTTCGGATCGGCTTTGGTGTCGTCGGCGCTGCCGGAGGCGCATCTTTCCTCGACAGCATGGTGCTCGAAGGCCATGTACCTGGTGCTGAGTACCCGTCGGTACCGGTCGCCGTCTCAGCAGTGCTGCTGGTTCATACGACGGCGCTCACCGCTAGAACGCTGGGTTGGGAGCGCGCGGTCGCCTGCGCCGGCGTCGGCACGTTCATTCTCTGCACGGTGGCGCTGGGAACGGTCGTGGCCGGATGGGCCGCGCCTTCCGGTATTGTCCTGGGGCTGGCCCTGGGCATGGCCTGGGCCACCGCGCTGGAACTTCCCTGGACGGTCTTGCAGTCGGAGCGCATTTCGCCGAAGGCGGATCAGGGCGATCCGGCCTCTCACCGTCCAAGCGAAGGTCCGCCCGGGTAATTTCTTTGCTTCCTCGGCGCAGATAAACCAGAAAAACCGAAGTGGAACTGTCGCTGCGGGTCCGCATCGCGAAAGGGCGTGTGTTCGCGATAACACTCAGCCTGACAACCTTGTTGTTTTTATCCCCGGACTCTCCCTGCCGATGGTGTTGCTCCTCTTCGTCGTGCTTGTGCCGCTTGCGCGGTTCATTATCCGGCGGCTCGTCGTCCCGCCGACAGGACTACAGGTTGACCAGCCAGTAGCCGAGAAGGACGAAGACGCCAGCCGTCGTCAGAAGCGAAATCAGGGCGAACAGACCATCTCGTGCGATCAGCGCGACGCCGAATGCGCACAGCGCAATTCCTGCCAGGTTGGCGCTGAACGGAATCAGTTCCAGCACCGGCATCACCAATGCCACGCCAAGCGTCGCCGCGCCAATGGCGCGAGTGCTGGTCTGACTGACAAAGAATTCCAGGCGTCGGCGCGTAAAGCGATCCGTAAACCGGGCCGGCCCCTGGACGAACTTCAGCGTTTTCTCGAGTCGTGCGCGAGAGATCGAGCGTTTCAGCAAAAAACCAGGTAGCCAGAAGTGCTGACGGCCAGCCAGCAACTGCATCGAGGTTATTGCGACCAGCACAGCAGCCAGCGACGGCACGCCGGGAATGTCGCCGATGAGCGGGACGAGCACGACGATACCGGCGAATAACAATATGGTGCCGAACGATCGACGCCCAATTTGCAGCAGCACGGCTTCCAGATCGACCGGGTCGTGGCCGCCGTCGATAAGATGTATTCGCTCGACCAGTTTCTGGAGGCCGTCGATGTCGTCCGACATGGTGCCGTCTCTCGTCCGGGCTGGTTCGGGAAGGGCCTCGTCTTCGCGCTTCATGTGTCGGGACTCCAGATGCACGGGTCCGATATGTTAATGTAACTAAGGGGAATTTTTCCGAAACAGACCTCTGGAGGACGACCAATGGCCACTGCAACTGACAAGGAACTTCAGGAACTCAAGGAAGAGTTCGCTGCACTGAAAGGCGAGCTGTCGGATATCGGTAATACTGTTTCGCAACTTGCGCGCACCGCAACCGGTGAGGGGCGGGATCGAATTCGCGCTGCGGCCGAACATTCGCGCGAGCAGGCTCGCCACACGTGGGGAGCATTCGAGAAGGAAGTCGAAGAACGCCCGATGACGAGCATCGCGGTTGCGCTCGGCATTGGCTTCATACTAGGTAAATTGCTCGACCGCTGAGCCAGACTGACGGTTGCCCAATCCCGCAATGCTGAAAAAAATGAAAAAACGTGTCGAAACCGGTGCGCTGGTTACGGCGCTGGTTGTGCCATTGGGCCTGTGCGTCTTTGCGTTTCTCGGCCTTGCCGGGTACTTCGCATTCCGGGAACACCTGCCGCCCGATCTGGCCGCGCTGGTGACTGCGGCATGCGGGATCGTGCTGATCGCTCTCATTTTCCTTATCGCCCGCATCGGCGGTGCCGGCAGCGGGTCGTCGTCCCGTCGAAGGGGGCGTGGCGACAATGATGTTGAACTAGGAGAGGATCTGGAGAATTTCCTGCGTGAGCATGCCGACCCAGTGGTGGGCGACTGGGTCCGGAAAAATCCTGACAGGGCTGTCGTGACGACGCTGGTGCTGGGTATTGCGGCGGGTTATAGCGGGCAGCTTCGGCGAGTGCTGATGGATATGTACGCACGCTACGCCGAGTCCGAGACGGTGCGTCGATCCCGACGGCGGGAATGAACGGAAACAGGTGTCCTAGAAGAACAGGTCAAGAACCGACCGGCCCTTTGCGGGGTCTTCGCCTTGTTTGAACTCATTCGGAACAACAAAATCACGCTCGCCCAAGCCAAGGCGGAGCCTCCCGCAAGGGCGCCGTCGCGTCCGTGCAGAGGTATTCAGAGGTTCCCCGGGTAAATTTCGCTTCGTGCGCCCCTGCCGGGTTGGCCTTGCGGCCCGGCATGGCCCGGTGACATTCGGAGATGGATGTCATAATCGCCACCAATGAAAATTCCCGCCCGTTTGAAACCCCTGGCCGAGGACGGCCTGATCGACGAAGTGCTGCGCCCGCTCAAGAGCGGCAAGGAAGCCGACGTTTTCGTCGTGCGCTGCGGCGCCGAGAAACGCTGCGCGAAGGTGTTCAAGGAAGCCAACGTGCGCGGCTTCAAGCAGGCTGCCCAGTACCAGGAAGGTCGCAGCGTGCGCAACAGCCGGCGTGCGCGGGCGATGAACAAGCGCACGCGCTATGGCCAGAAGGAGCAGGAAAAAGCCTGGTTGAACGCCGAGGTCGACGCGCTGTATAGGCTGTCGGCCGCCGGCGTGCGAGTGCCGCGTCCGCACGGTTTCGTCGACGGCGTGCTTCTGATGGAACTGATTGTTGATGAGGATGGGAACGTGGCGCCGCGGCTCGACGGTATGACATTCGGCAAGGAACAGGCTCGCGACTATCACGACCGGATCATTGCTGAAATAGTCCGCATGCTGGCCGCCGGCCTGATCCACGGCGACCTCTCGGAGTTCAACGTGCTGGTCGACGGTGACGGTCCGGTCATAATCGATCTGCCCCAGGCGGTCAATGCCGCGGCCAACAACAGCGCGGCAATGATGCTTGTGCGCGACGTCGACCGAATGAAGCGTTTCTTCGGAAAATTCGCGCCGGAACTGCTGGCGACCGAATACGGCAAGGAAATGTGGTCGCGCTTTGCCTCCGGCAATCTCGATGCCGACAGTACGCTGACCGGCGCCTACCAGCCGTCGGGCGATGACGTGAATCTCGGCGAACTGATGGCCATCATCGACGCGGCCCGGGAAGAAGAGGCCGAACGGCTGGAGCGAATTCGGGAAGATGCTTCAGATGAACTGGAAGGCTACTGAGCAGCCGCTTGCTCAGGCCGTTCCGATCCAGTTTGCACTGCGCCTGTCCCTTAGGTCGGGTTTTCGAGACGTAGGTGCTGCATACGCTGCTGCTGGCCATCGGAATCGGGATGGACGCTCCCGCCTGAACAACGCGCCCGCGGCGTGGATGTGCGCGGGCCCGGAGTTTGTGCCAGAATTGACAGCGCTGTCCATATCGAGAATCCGACATGTCCCGAAGAGTCCCGTTCGTTGTGTTACTTCTTTTTCCTTTCGCGGTTTGCGCCGGGTGGGAAGTGCAGTGGATCGAGCGCTTCGACGGCGACGGTGTGAACTGGGACAACTGGACGGCCCAGACGGCGGCGAACTACAACAATGAAGTCCAGTGTTATACCGACGACGATTCGTCGGCGCAGCGAAACTACGAGGTTTCGGGCGGCACGCTGAAGATCATTGCCCGGCGAGGTGCTGTCGATTGCCCCGGCCTCGACGGCCAGTTCAAGTCGTGGACATCGGGCCGGCTCAACAGCAAGGACAAGCGGGAATTTCTGTACGGCCGCATCGAGGCCCGCATCCGTTTCCATAATCTGGAGGGTGGTACCTGGCCGGCATTCTGGATGCTTGAAAACCGCATCGACGAGCAGCCGATCGCCGGTGACGACGACAACGTCGGCTGGCCCAACCCCGGCGCTTCGGAGATCGATGTCTGGGAGTGGTTCGCCAATGAGCCCGACAGCTACATCATCAATTTTTTCAACAATTTCGGTTTCGCTTGCGGGTTCAAGCAGACGCACCCGTATGCCGGCGGTCCGGCCGATGTTCTGGAGTGGCACACCTACGCGATGGAATGGACGGCCGACGGAATCGATTTTTTCATGGATAACGAAATGGTGGCCTCCTACAACATGGTGGGCTGCCCGGTGTATGAAGAGCCGATGTTCGTATTGTTGAACGTGGCGATGGGCGGCAACCTTGGCGGTGCGATCGATCCGGGCCTGGACAAGGCGACCCTGGAAATCGACTATGTTGCGCATTGCCAGCAGTCGGCGGACAGCGAATCCGATACCTGCGACGAAACCACCAGCGGCGCGTTCCTGTTTGATCGCGCGCAGGATACCGACGGCCAGTGGGTAACCGACGCCCCTGCTTTCGTCGGGAATGGGCAAGGCTTTTCGCTTGACTACATGGCATTTGCCGACCTGATTTTCGTCGCCTGGTTTACTTATGTCGATCCGTCGATTCCGGACCCGGACGAAGGCCTTGACCGGGTCGGAGCACTGGACAACCGTTGGCTTACCGCGCAATTGGCCATCGAGGGCAACGTGGCTACAGGTCCATTGTTCGCGACCACCGGCGGACGCTTCGATTCGCCGCCGCAGCCCGGCCAGGAGACCGTCGAGGTCGGTACCATGAGGGTCGAGTTCACGGCCTGTGATTCAGCGATCGTCAGTTACGAACTCGACGGTGGAACCCTGGCGCGTGAATTCCCCATCGTGCCACTGGAAAGCCGCGTGAACGGTGATTTTCAGTGCGAGAGCGAAAGGATGGCGGCACGCTGAGACTGGCCGGGCAGGCGCGGCCAAAGCTCCAGCCGTCTCTTTTTGCCGGGTGTCCAGCTGATCCGATATCCAGTCGAACTCGATCAGGGGAAAGCGGCGCTGTCGTCGATCATGCGTCGTCCTGCACGTCGAATAACGCTGCGCGCCCGGGATAGAAGTACTGGAAGTAGCGCGGCGTGAGGTCTGCACGCTCATGCGGCCTTTGTCGAGCTGTGCGGCTTCCGGCGCGTCGGCGTCGATGAAGAGCGCTTCGACCGGTACCGCGCAGGTCTGGAACGAAACCGCTCCGACGACGCGTACACCAGGTCAAGCGCCCAACTTCGATCAACGCAATGGCGGCGACGGCATAGCCTGACCACTCGAGAATTGGAGCGATGACGTGTTTGCCGTGCTGGAGGAAAGTTGGGCGCGCCAGGCATGATCCGTCGTCATGTTGCATTGCCCGGACACAAAGTCCAGGTGCCCGGCCGGCGCAGAAAATTGCATCTACAGCGATCTGGCTGGATAATGGGCGTTTTCACAGGTTGGAGAGTTGCAATGCCAAGATTCTTGTTCGTCCTGATCCTGCCCCTTCTGGCCGCCTGCCAGCAAGCCGATGTGCCCGAACCTGCCGCGCCGACGCCCCAGGCTGTTGAACAGGCGCAGTCGGAGCCCGAGTCACCGCAGGTCGATCCGAACGAGACCGCTACCGAGCGTCTGGCACGAATTCTCGAAGCACAGCCCGATCCGGTGAAGGCGCGCTATGACCAGCGGCATCCAAGGGAAACGCTTGAGTTTTTTGGTATCGAGCCTGGCATGACGGTGGTCGAGGCATTGCCGGGCGGGGGATGGTATACCCGCATCCTGCTGCCATATCTGGGTGCCGAGGGCCGCTTGATCGGCGCGAACTATGCGCTGGAGATGTGGCCGTTATTTCCGTTCGGAACCGAGGCGTTCATGGTCGAAATGCGCAGCTGGCCTGAACAGTTCGAGGCGCAGACGCAACAGTGGTGCGCCGGCGATTGCGCCTCGACCGACACGTTCTGGCTCGGCTCGATGCCCGATCGGATGGCCGGCACGGCCGACGTAGTGACGTTCATCCGCGCGCTGCACAACCTGGCGCGGTTCAACGAAGAGCACGGTTATCTCGACGCCGCGCTGGCCGATGCCTTCAACGTTCTCAAGTCCGGCGGTACTTTCGGCGTGGTGCAGCATTGGGCTCGCGACGACATGCCCGATCAGTGGGCTGACGGCGGCAGCGGTTACCTGAAAAAGGAATTCGTCATCGCCCAGGCCGAAGCCGCCGGTTTCGAGTTCGTGGCCGACAGCGACATCAATGCCAACCCGAACGACCAGCCGAGCACGGAAGAAGTCGTCTGGCGGCTGCCGCCGTCGCTGCGATTGCCGGAAGACGCCGAAAATCCCGCCGCATTGCGTGCCGAATATGAGGCCATCGGCGAATCGCATCGCATGACGCTGAAATTCCGCAAGCCCTGAAGTCCGGGGGGGTGGCGGTGCGTACCCGCTCACGCGCCGCCATAGCCCTAGAATCTTGGTGACCCGATCATTGAATCTGCGTAATATCCAGGTGCGCTCTGGACCGCCGGGCCCGAACCGCGATCAGGCCTAAGGAATCTCTGAAGAGGTTCTCTAACCGATTACTTTTCGGTACTCCGGCTGCGGATATTGCGGGTGCTGACGCTGCCGCTGCCGTCGTCGACCAGTTCGAAATCGTCTGCACCATCCACGTCTATGCTCCCGCTGCCGTCGCTTACGCTCACCTTGCCCCCGGCGTCTTTTATCGAGATGCTGCCCGATCCGTCGTCAATGGACACGTTTCCGGAGACGCCGGTGACCACGATGCTGCCCGAGCCGTCCTCGACTACGACGCTGCCCTGGATGGTGGAGACCCGAATACTGCCCGAACCGTCATCGATATCAAGGTCGCCGATCAACCCCTCAACCCGGATGCTGCCTGAACCGTCGACGATGGTGACGTTGAGCATTTCGGGGACGGTGATCGAGAGATCGATCCGATCGCTGCCGCCGAGCGTGGAGGCGGCGTCGGCGACAAGCCGGGCCCGGTTTCCGTCCCGCAGGTCCAGGGTCAAGGTGTAGTCATCGTTGGCCGTAGTCTGGTATATCTCGGCTCGAACCTGAATGGCGTCAGCGTTTTCGTCTCCGTTCAGCGTGAGCGAGCCTGCGCCGGCGTCGATTTCGAATCGGCCTCCATCGGCAATCCGTGTCTGGAGCTCGCGAGTTTCCTGCAGGGTGGGGGAAGACATGGAGCAGGCCGAAGAGAACAAGGCTGCAGCGACAATGGTTGCCGCTCTGTTCTTCGAATCAATAGCAAGCATTCGGTTTCTCCTATTGGAATCGGGTTATTTACGATGAAGGACCACTCCCAATAGCTTACGACAGTTCAAGCCGGTTTCCTGCTGCAAGCGCGCATCCGGGGTCGCAAGCAGCCTCGTTTGGAGCGTGGCGTATTCAAGACATCCCTTTGTTACAGTAAAGCAATGACATATTATTTTTGGAAAAAAGTTGGTCGCTGCGCCGTGCTGGCGTTCATTATGTTCTTGATCACGGGCTGCGCGGCTCGCCAGGTGCAGGATTCACTGGTCGGCTCGACTGCACAAAAGCTCGTGACATACAGCGTTGATGATCTTGCCGCCGCTTTGCCCGAGCAGCACTTCGACAGATGGTCGGGAAAGAGAATGCGGCTTGACAGCAACTTTCTCTCGCATCCCGAAGTACAAACGTATGCGGACCGGCGAATTGCTGTGGAACTGGCCAGGCGCTTCGACATCGAAGTTGTCGATGACGCCGTTTTCGCCGATGCGACCCTGAACATTTTCTATACCTCCCTGGGTACCAACCGAGATACCAAGGGGTTCTTTCTGCCGCTCGGGTTCATACCCGGAATGGCTGCCGATATGCGCATCAATATTCTTACGCTAGAGCAGTTTCAGGGCATAGCCGAGCTGTACTATTTCGTTGGTGAAACCGGCACCGAGACCCGCGGCCGCGTGATTCAGGCCCGCACCCGCAGCGATGCGGTGGGTCTGCCGATCGTCACCATTCCGATCAACAACATTGATCGCGTCGACTGATCGCACCGCCTGATGGTCGAATCCGTGCGGGTGGCTGAATATTCGTACAATGCTCCCCACGGCACAAACCGTCGATCATGCCTGGCTTCACCGACAAGCCCATGGCGTCCGGCGGCAATGGATGCAGGAGCGTAGATTTTTTCCGGGTACCAGTCACGGGGACTTGATGGAGAAAGTGAGCAGGAAATCCATGTCCGCGCCCTGGTGGAAGCCCCGTGAACTGACGCGGGGCAGCCGCTTGGTGCTCGCGCTCGGTCCGATGAAAATCGAGCTTGGCCATGGCGACGGCGAGTGGCTGCTGTGGTGGCAGGCCGACGCCGAGGAAGATCGGGCCGGGCGGCCCAGGGTGGCTGTGCGCCGGGGGCTTCCCGAGGAGGTCCACGAACGCTTCGTCCATGATGGGCCCGGCCGGCAGGTGACGCTGGCGCCGGTGCTCGGCGATCGCCCTGTGGTGGCCCGGCCGCGGCAGCCCTTGTACCTGTTGAGCAAGCAGGAAGTCACGTTGTATCTCTCCACGCCAATTTTTCTGAGGATCATGGTGGGTTCGCCGCAGACGATGCTGCGCGAACTGGCCTCGGTCCGGCTATCGGACACCTGGTTTGGCCCATCGACGCGGATCGGTGAGCTTTGCTATGCCAACCGGACGCACGCTCGGCGAAACCTCGGCAATATCCCGCTGCGACCGCACCGGGCGATCACGCCGCTGAAGATACGCAACAACGCGCTGGAGGCGTTGCCGCTCGACAAGATCAGCCTGCCGGTGCCCATTCTTTCGCTGTACGGTGCCGAGGACGGCAGTCTCTGGACTCAGCAGGCCACCCTGGTCCGGGAGGAGGTTTCCGACCTGGCTTCGGTACGGGTACAGACAATGAAGGAGAACGTGGATCCGCACGGCAGGCCGCTGACGCGTATCGCGCCTCCACGCCAGGAAAGCGCGATGGCGGTCGTTCGCGCGTTCGGCACGTTATTCCAGGGTTTTTAGGTTACCTAGAAGATGCTCGAGCAACTGCAGACACTGATCACGTTGGAAAGCGCAGCCAAAGGGGGCCGCGCATTGTTCCTGGTGGCGCTGGGGTTGGGCCTGGCGGTGCTGCTGAGCCGCCTGCTTCAACGCGTCATGCGCCAGCGGGTGACGGTTCACGTCGCGCAGATCCTCCGGCGCGTGGTCTTTTACACGGTGCTGGGCCTGTTCGTTGCCGCGGCGATGACCGAGCTGGGTTTCAGTCTGACGGTTCTCATGGGCGCGGCCGGCATTCTGACCGTCGCAATCGGATTCGCTTCGCAGACGACCGCGTCCAACCTGATCAGCGGCCTGTTCCTGATCGGCGAACACAGCTTCGAGGTAGGCGACCTGATTCGCGTCGGCGAACTGACCGGCGAGGTGCTCTCGATCGATTCGCTTTCGGTCAAGCTCAGGACGATCGACAATCTGTTTGTCCGGATTCCCAACGAAACGCTCATCAAAAGCGAGGTCACCACGCTGACGCGCTATCCGATCCGGCGCATCGATGTGGCGCTCGGCGTGGCCTACAAGGAAGATATCGAGCGTGTTCGCGACGTGCTGTTGCAGGTGGCCGACCAGAATCCGCTTTGTCTTGACGAGCCCTCTCCGCTATTCATCTTCACCGGCTTCGGGGAATCGTCGCTGAACATCCAGTTTTCAGTATGGGTTGTGCGGGAGAATTTCCTGGAACTCCGTACCGCAATCAAGGCAGAAATCAAGCGGGCATTCGACCGGGCCGGCATCGAGATCCCGTATCCGCACCGGTCGCTCTATGCCGGCGAGGCGACCCGGCCATTTCCGGTGACTGTCGTCGAGAACAAGTCGGCGCCCGGTCAGGCGGATTCGGATTCGGCGAAGGACGATGGGGCCTGACCTGGGGGTTTCCTACTCAACGCGCTCCATTCGGTCCGACGCGCCCAGTGACACCACGCGACCGTCGACGGTCCTGAATTTGCGTTCGCCCAATTCCTTGCGCCGCACCTGGTAAATCGTGCGCTCGCCGGAACGCGTGTCCAGGACTTCCACCTGAACAATTGCATTCGCTTCCTCGTAGCGCATCCACGAGATGCCCGCGGCAGTCAGGATCATGATTGCGGCAAGCGAATAACCGACCACCATGGACGTCGTAGGGCTCGAAGATCCCGGTGTCGCGGGAGGTCTTTCGGCAACGGTTCGCGATTCGCTGCGGGCGCGCTTCATGCGTGCGATTACAATGACGATCGCCGCAACCACAAGCGTGACTAACATTTGTTTGGCCATAGTCGGCACAGAATAGCAACATGTTGTGCGCTCGGGGATGCCGGTCGGTCTCTGGAATGGACCGGGCAACTGGCTGAATGATCGGCGCGCAGCGTTCCTGGCCCGCTTCGGAACGAAATCGTGACGACGTTCCTGTTACGGTAAGAATGTATTCACCGACTGAGGAGACAATCATGACGAGCAAAGTGCTCAAAGGCGAGAATATCGAAAGTGGTCCCCTGGGCGATCTGGAACTGGCGCAGGGGGAGCGCGTCGGGCTTCGAATCTGGCGGGACTACGTGACCGAAACCAAGACCGAGCGGACTCGGCCCTACGAAATCGTGGGCTACGTCGCCAAGGGTGAGATTACCCTGGTGGTCGACGGACACGCGGCCGAACTTGTCGAAGGCGATTCATTCGTGATCCCTGCCGAGACCTCTCATGCTTACAGTATTGCAATGCCGGCGACGGTAATCGAGGCCACGGCGCCGCCTGCCTCGCAAGCACTGTCCTGATGAGATCAAGCCGTCCCTCCTTGAAGCGAGGGGCGGTCAAGATTCAGTTTCCGGATCTGTCAGCTCCTTCAGGGCCGTATACAGGTCGGTACACGGTGCGAGCGTAAATCCGGATTTTCGCCGGATCGGGCTGCCTCGCGCCTTGACGCCACATTCAGTGCCGGCTGTTAATCTTGGCTCGAATTCATGACACCGTTTCTTTTAATTGTCGAAGCGAAAACACATTCGCGAGCCCGGAGCGTTAAAGCGTTTCCGCTTGATACTGGGCATTACCGGTTGCGCCATGGCTTTGTTCTTTTTTGCATGGCTGGTCGTAGGCCTGGTGCCCGGCATACCGACCATGGTGGACGCATTCGGAATGGCCGGAATGCGAACACCTGCCTCGATTACCATCGCGGGACTCTTGCTTGCCGCCATCGGGTTTTTTGAAGCTTAGGAAGGAACGCAAGCGACAGGCAGGTGCGCAAGCGCGGTGTTTTTTTAAGGAGGAATCGCATGTTCAAATTGTCAGATCTTTTCATTCTGCTGGCCGTGGCGGTTTCATTCGCCGTGTCCGGTTTTTTCTGGTTCAACGGCTTTTACCAGCACGCCCTGTTCACTGCGATCTGGGTGCCGTCCATTTTGGCATTCGGAATCTATTTCAAGCTCGCCAGCCTGGCGGCAAGGGAGGAGAGCGATGAGTGAATCGATGTTTTTTGCGATCGCAGTATTCGTGTTCGTCCTTCTGGCAACAGGTCTTGTTCTGACCGTGATCGAATTCCGCACCGGTTCCCCGCGACGGCAGCAGCAGCGGGCCGAAAGACGAAAAGAAAAACGTGCCCTGCGCGATGCCGACATCGAGTCCGACGATTGACTCGCCGGCTGCCAGCCCAGGAACCGATCTCCGGCCAGGTCTGCAAAGCCCTGGCGTCATATAATTGACGGCGGTCCTTGAGACACCTGGAGATTCCGATGAAACACGCGCAGCCGGCGGTATTGGCAATTAGTCTGGCTGCAACGGCATGCCTGCTGTCGGCAGGCTGCCGAAGCGATAGCGATGGCGCTGACAGTCGCGACGGCGGCTTGCTGCTCAACCCGGCGTTCGAGCGCGGCGCCGATGGATTCGTGGCGTCGTGGGCTTTTGGCCAGCACGCTGGCGAACGCTCTTACAGTTTCGATATCGATGCAGACACCCTCGTCATCGAACGTGTCGGACCCGAGCCTTGGGGCCAAGCCATGCAGACGCTTCCCGCAACCGGTATCGCGGGCCGAACGCTGGAGTTTTCGGCGGAAATCTCCGGCGTGTTCAGCGATCAATCCGGCGCGCCATTGTCGCCGACCGGTCTCGGTGTGAGAATCAACGGAAGACGCCCGGGCCTGCCCGCGGCTCTGGACGATGCGATTTTATCCACGCGTCATGGGGCACCCGCCATCGGCGCGGGCGATCATGGCTGGACTATTCAGCGAGTGGTGTTTGAGGTGCCTGAAATTGCCACCGAGATACAGCTGTCGTTTCGACTGGCACTGGACGGGACGTTGCGCGTGCGAAATCCGCGCCTGGTCGATTTCACGCCCTGATCAGATCGATCGAATCATCCAGGACCCGGCGGCCGAGTGGGGCATTGAAAACACGGTCGATCACACGCTTTGAAAGTTCGCAGTCGTAGCTGTAGATTCCACCTGGCCGAAGGGATTCGGGATTGGTCCTGAGCAGTTCGGCTGCCGCCTTTCCGGATCGTTCGGGCGTGCTGCTGTCGGGAAGCAGCTTGGCGAGTATGGGCAGAACGTAGTACCAGCCAAATTTCAGGAAACCCGGCGCGGTTCTAGCCAGGTCGGTTCCGGGCATCAGCCCGGGATCGAGACAGATGAACAGGGTCGTGTTCGCCGCATGGCGGCGTGCCAGTTCCACGGTTGAAACCATGTTCAGGAATTTGGTCGTGGCATAGCGGTCGCGGCCAAGCTGGGCCATCTTCGTGGAACTGTCCAAGCCGGCAGCGCAATCGGCTATGGACTGGAACTGTTCACCGCGAAATCCGAAGGGCATGGCTGTCGGGTGGCGAGGATTGTGCGTGCCGCTTCCGATGAACATGACCCGGCCGCCTTGCAGCGCGCTTTCGAGGCCGAGCGTCAGTCGGAGCGCATTGAGATGATTGACCGCGAAAGTTTCTTCGATGCCGCCGTCGGTGTAGCGCGTGGCATCGGCGAACTGCACGCCAGCGTTGTTGACCAGGCCGGCAATTGGTCCTTCCCAGTTTGCGGTGAATGCGTCGACGCTGTCCGGGTTTGCGAGGTCGAGCTCGAGCGCCCGCACATTGGGGCCAATCTGCTTTGCGGCATGCCGTCCGCGTTCCATGTTCCGGACTGCAAGCACCACCCGGACGCCAGAATCGCCCGCCAGGTGACGGGCGATCTCGAAGCCAAGGCCGCGGTTGCCGCCGGTAACGATAAATGTAGTCATTCCACCCTCACCGATTGCCGAATCAACTGCCGAACGTATCGATACCCGGGAAACCTTTGATCAAGTACGCTGCTGGGCTGTCTCAGTCGACCATCATCGTATTCGAATGGCCGGGCAAGCCGCAAGGTCCCCAAGATCAACGCACACGGGAGTTTTCACGGTCGACAAGGTCAGTGTCGAATGGGCGCGTCTTGAGTTCTTCGATCAGCGCATCCTTGCTGTGCCAGAGATCGTTGATCCATCTGCGGAAGCGGGCGCGAAACTCGGCGTCGTCCTGGTAGTCGCCGCCAACCAGCTCGGCGGGAATAGTGATGCGCCTGACGTGCACGCGAATGTATGCAACGCGATCCAGCATGAAGTCCGCGACGCTCGGCGGACCTTCCGGGTAATGGATGCTGACATCGAGCAGCGCGTCGAGTTGCTCGCCCATCGCCGAGATCACCAGCGAAGGGCCGCCGGCATGCGGGCGCAGCAGATTTCGATATGCCGGCCGCTGGCGTTGATGTTTTTCTCGGGTGTTGATGGCGCCTTCCGGAAAATTGACGATTGTGCTGGGAATGCCCTTGAGGTTTTTGCATTCCCGCCGGGCCGTTTCCAGTCCCTCGCCGCGCATTTCAGGATGCCTTTCCAGGTATTCCTTCGAACGGAACCGGACGAAAGGATATTCAAGCGCCCAGAATGCGATGCCCAGCAGCGGCATCCAGATCAGGCTGCGCTTGAGAAAGAACCGGTAGAACGGCAGCTTTCCACAAAATGCCCAGAGCAGAGCCGGCACGTCGATCCATGACAGGTGGTTGCACAGCAGCAGGTAGCTGTGCTTGCGGTCGAAATCGGTGTCACCGGTAACCTCGATGCGCGTTTTGTAAGAGATCCGGAAGCACTGGACGACGATCAACATCCAGAACTCTGCGATACCGACGACGGTTCGCCGGCCGACCCGTCGCACCATCGAGAACGGCAGGAGAAACTTCGCAAGCGCAGCGACGAGCATCGGGATGATCAGCACGATCGTTGCCGCAAGGATAAGCACGGGTGCGAGCGGGACGCGCAATAAACGCATGCGTAGGATCGTTCATCTGGTCGGAAGATTCAGATGATGCCAGCCATCGCGCGGCGAGGTGAGGCCGCGTGCAGATTCCAGCAGCCGGGCGAATCAGCCGGAGTTTTCCAGGCCGAATATTAACTAAATATATATTAGAGAGACGCCATATTTATTGATCTTGCGCAAGTGGTTGTCGCCGCGTTCGCGCTAAATTGCTAGATGCCGCCTGTGGCGGTCGGTAATTGACCCCTCGCGTCGGACTCTGTCCCGGAGACACGACCATGAAAACCCCATTCCAAACGAAAATTCCTATCGGCATCGTCATGAGTGTCGTACTGATCGGCAGCTTCCTGTTGACTGCAGCAGCGCTGGCCCAGCCGGTCGACTGGAACACGGCAGTCAATGACAACGAAGAGGCACCGGACGGGCGCCCGGGCTCGACGTTCTTCAGCTACAACCAGCCGTCCATGAATGACGATGGCATGATCGTGTTTCGCGCGCGGACGCGCGTCGGAACGGGCAGCTCCGTGACGTCCGGCATTTATCGACTGGATCTTTTCGGCGGCGCCATCGAACGGTTGCATGTCCGCGGCGATGCCGTGCCCGATCCGAACAATACGCTTGTCAACGGCGAACTGGCGGCATTCAATGATTTTCCGTCCACGCCCCGTATCGACCCCAACGGCACGCTCGCCGCGTCGCGCGGCCAGCATGCGCCAG
>Ga0209931_1000591_pt1 | contig 21604 bp, 17 predicted proteins | sample SalPonR1_B_D1_MG_FD_185697 | JGI IMG/M metagenome (GOLD analysis project Ga0209931, IMG submission 185697) | Salt pond soil microbial communities from South San Francisco under conditions of wetland restoration - Salt Pond MetaG R1_B_D1_MG... ...
ATCTGGAGGCGCCCTGCAGTTCGACCCGTGGTCGCTTTTGCAGGGCGAGCTGAGCCCGGCTTCGGTCCGTCTGCGCGGCGTCCGTTTGCGCGTGGAACGCGATGCCCAAGGCGACTGGCGCCTGCTTGGTAGCGAAGCCTTGCATGAGCCGCGCGCCCGGGACACAAGCTGGCCGGTAATCGCGGAACTCCCGGCCGGGCGGCTCGAGCTCCAGGATCTCGAGATCGAGCTGGATGACCGGCAGCGGGATCTCGGGCCCTGGCTGATGCAGGTCGACCAGCTCGACCTGGAAATCGACGGCGCGCAGCTGAACTTGTCCGCCGACGGGCGGCTGCCCGAAGCGCTGGGCGGCGGCTTCGCGCTTTCGGCGAGCGTCAGCAGCCAGGATGCGCGGGGCCGCCCGAGCGACTGGCATGTCGGTCTCTCGGTCGACAGGCTGGACCTGGCGGCAGCGCGTGAGCTGGCCGGGCGGCATGCCGCAGTCCCGTCCGGAGGCGCGGTGGACGGCAGCTTTTCGGCATCCGCGGATTCCGACGGCCTGGCGCGCGTCGCGGGCGAGCTTTCGGCCACGAGCCTGCGACTGCCGGTGCCCGCCACCGTGGCGGCCGACGCCCCCGCGCAAGCCGACTACGAGCAGCTCGGCGCCAGCTTCGAATGGCGCCGTGGCGCCTTCGGCTGGGAGCTCGAGCTTGCCGGCCTCACGGTGGAGCGCGGCGACCGGAACTGGCAAAGCGAGCGGGTCGCGCTGGCGTTCGAGGAAGCATCTTCCGGGGCGGAAGGGCGGGCCGGTCGTTACCGCCTGAGCGCTGACCGCCTGCGCCTGGAGGATCTCGTGCCCGCGGCGCACTGGCTGCCGGAGAAGGCGCGCTCCAGGGTGCTGGCGCTTGCACCGCGCGGCATGCTGTTGCAGCTGGAGACTCATGTCGGATGGCCGCTGGCTGACGCCCGGGCGCCCGGCTTTCGCATCGCCACCCGCTTCGAGGACCTGGCGCTGGCGCCCTTGCGGCCGATGCCCGGCTTGAGCGGGCTCTCGGGCAACCTGGCGGGCGATTCCGACGCAGGCAGCGCGCAGCTGCGGGGCAGCGGCGCGCGCGTCGAGTTGCCCTGGTTGTTCCGGGACGCCATCGCCTTGCGGGAGGCGGCGCTGGAGCTGGAATGGAGCCGTGACCCGGAAAGCCTCCGGCTGCGCGTCGCCAGGCTGGAGGCCGCCAACCAGGACGCCGCGGTCAGCGCGAGCGGCCAGCTGGAGATTCCGGGGGACGGCGCCTCGCCGCGCATCGATCTGGAAGCAGTGGCCCGCGATGTGCAGCTGGCTGCGGCGCCGCGATACCTGCCGGTCGCGATCATGCCGGAACGCGTCGTGACCTGGCTGGATAGCGCGCTGCTCGCCGGGCGCGTAGCTGAAGCGCGCGCCGTATTCCGCGGCGCGACGCAGGATTTTCCTTTTCGCGATGACGAGGGACTGTTCAAGGTCGAGTTCGACATCGCCGACGGCCAGCTCGATTTCCGGCCCGGCTGGCCTTCGGCCGACGCGCTGGCCGCGTCGGTGCGCTTCGAGAACGAGGGGCTGTGGGCGGAAGTGCAGGAAGCGCGGCTGCTGGAAGTGAAGGCGGGGCCGGCCAGCGTTGCCATTCCGGATCTGCGGCAGGGCCGGCTGAGCATCGAGGGCGAGGCACGGGGCGAGCTGGGCGAGTTCCGCCGCTTCGCGCTGGCGTCAGACTTCCTGGAGCGCATCCTCGGGCGCGGCCTGGCGCCTGCCGAAGTGCGCGCCGGAGAGGCGTCGGCGGAGGTCGACCTGCTGCTGCCCTTGCGCTCGATCCGGGACACGCGAGCCGTGGTGGACCTGCAGATCAGCGGCGGCACGGTCGCCTACGGTTTCCTGGGCGAACCGGTGCGCGACATCGACGCGCGCATCAACATCGACAATGCGCAGGTGAGCGCGCGGGAAATCAGGGCCAGCCTGGCGGGCGAGGCCTTCTCCGCGGACATCACCGTGCTCGAGGACGGCGCCATCCGCCTGGCGGGCGGAGGGGCAATCGATGCCGGGGGGCTCGCGCGCGTGCTGCGGCTGCCCATCGACACCTGGGCGCGAGGCACGACGGATTGGCGGGCTCAGCTGCAGTTCCCCGCGCCCGGCAGCCTCGCTCCGCTGGAACTCGCATTTTCCTCGCAGCTCGAGGGCCTGGCAATCGAGCTGCCGGAACCGTTGTTCAAGTCAGCGGAGCAGGCCCGCCAGCTGCGCGTGAAAGCCGCCTTTCCGACGGCCGGGCTGGTGGACGCCGAGCTGGAATGGGACGACTCGCTGCGTGTCGACGCAAGGATCGACCGCTCCGGGCCGGAACCCGTGCTGCTCGCGGTGCCCGGCGCCGTGGAGGGCGAACCGGCGGGGCTCGCTTTCAGCGGCGCGATCAGGGAACTGGACCTGGGCGCCTGGCTGGAGCTGGAATTCCCGGAAAGAATCGACGCGAGCGGCCTGCCCGCGCAAATCGCCGGGGGACGCGTGCTGATCGGCCACCTGGACGCGCCCTGGTTACCGTCCGACGATCTGCTGCTGGACGTGGCTCGCCAGGCGGATCACTGGCAGGTGGAGCTGAATGCCATGCGGGTCGAAGGCACGCTGGAAGTGCCGTTTGCGCTCTATGGGGATGAACCGTTGAGGGCCCGGCTCGGCCGGCTCTGGGCGGACAGCGGCCCGGCCGCGGCGCAGCAGTCGTCGTCCGGGCAGCCGCCGGGTGATCGCGCCGAGCCGGCGTCGCTCGACCCCGCCCGGGTGCCGCCGCTGGATATAGAGATCGAGGATGCGCGCTACGGGGACATCCGCCTGGGCAGCGTGTCCGCGCGCGTGCTGCACGAGGAGGACGGTTTCGAGCTGATCGGCCTGGAGGGCATCGGCGAGGGCTTCATCATCCAGGCCGAGGGCAGCTCGCGCCTGTCCGACACGGTCGACCAGTCGCGGCTGGGCGTCACCATAGAGAGTGACGACGTGGGTGCGACGCTCGAGTACATGGGTTTTCGTCGCAGCATGGATGCCCGGCAAGCGAGTTTCGAGGCCGACGTGCGCTGGACGGGCGGATTGCGCAGCGACTGGCTGGCGGCGATCGAGGGAGAGGCGAGCATCCTCATAAGGGACGGGACGCTGGTGGGCGTCGAGCCCGGCGCGGGCCGGGTCTTCGGGCTGTTGAGCGTGCAGGCATTGCCGCGACGGCTCGCGCTCGACTTCAAGGACGTGTTCGGCGAAGGCACGGCCTTCGATCGCATCCGGGGCGACTTCCGCTTCGAGGACGGCAGCGCGTACACCGACAACCTCGTCATGCAGGGGCCGGCCGCCGAAATGGTCGTGGTGGGCCGGATCGGGCTGGTGGAGCGGGACTATGACCAGAAAGTGGTGATCGCGGCGGACCTGGGGCGCACCCTGCCGGTGGCGGGCACCGTGGTGGGCGGACCTGCCGTCGGCGCCGCGCTGTTCCTGCTGTCCGAGATCCTCAGCAAGCCCTTCGAGACGCAGGTGACTTATCACCTCGGCGGATCGTGGGAGGACCCGGTGGTCGAGCGGTTGGGCAGCGGCGCCGTGCCGCCGCCTGGAAACGGCGGACGCGATGCGCGCGAGGGCGGCCGCCCATGATGCCGCGCGTCGCCGCCGTGCAGATGTCTTCGGGTCCCGACCTGGAAGCGAACCTCGCCCAGGCCGAAGTCCTGCTGGAAGAGGCGGCGCGCGCCGGCGCATCGCTGGCCGCCCTGCCGGAGAATTTTTCCTTCCTCGGGCGCAGCGAGACGGACCGGATCGCCCGCGCCGAGGCGCCGGGCGACGGCCCGGTCCAGGCCTTCCTCGCCTCGCGCGCGCGGCAGCTCGGGCTGTGGATCGTGGGCGGCACCCTGCCGGTGCTCGAGCCTGGAGAGTCGCGGCCGCGCGCGGCCAGCATCCTGTATGACACCGACGGCGCGGCGGTGGCGCGCTACGACAAGCTGCACCTGTTCGATGTCGGGCTGCCCGGCAGCGACGAGGGCTACCGCGAGTCCGCCGGCGCCAGCGCGGGCCACGGGGCCGTGGTGGCCGCAAGCCCCGCCGGGCGGCTCGGGCTGGCGGTCTGTTACGATGTGCGCTTTCCAGAATTGTTCCGATCCATGGCGACCGCGGGCCTGGAGACGATCTCCCTGCCGTCGGCGTTCACGGTGCCCACCGGCCGGGCGCACTGGGAGCTCCTGCTGCGGGCCCGGGCCGTGGAAAACCTGGCCTTCATGCTCGCGCCCGCCCAGTGGGGCGAGCACGAGGGCGGCCGCAGGACCTGGGGCGATTCCATGATCATCAACCACTGGGGCGAGGTGCTGGCCCGCCGCCGGGAAGGCATCGGCGTGATCGTCGCCGACCTGGACATGGAGGCGCAACGCGAGGCGCGCCGCCGCTTTCCCGCGCTGGAGCACCGGCGACCGCCGGAGGCCCTGCGCCCGCCCACGGAGAAGGACGAATGAACGACAACGCCCCTGCACTCATAGCGGACCGGCTGCTGGGCCCCGCCGGGCTGGAGCAGCGCGACCTCGACCGGCTGCTGGGCCGCATCATGGGCCGCAACGTGGACGCTGCGGACATCTACCTCCAGGCGCTGCGCCAGGAGGCCTGGACGCTGGAGGACGGCAAGGTCAAGGACGCCAGCCACGTGATCGAACAGGGCGCGGGCATACGCGCGGTCAGTGGCGAAAAAACCGGTTTCGCCTATTCGGACGAGCTGCTGATGCCGGCCTTGAGCGCCGCTTCCGAGGCGGCGCGCGCCATCACGCGCGAGGGCGGCACGCGCACCGTTGCGGCCTGGCGCGCATCCCGGCCGACGCCGCTGTATCCCGACCTGGACCCGCTGGGCACGCTCAGCGATCCGGAGAAGATCGCGCTGCTGGAGCGGCTGGACGCCGTGACGCGCGCGGTGGACCCGCGGATTCGCGAGGTGGTGGTCAGCCTGGTGGGCGTGCATGAACTGATACTCGTGGCGGCCAGCGACGGCACACTGGCCACCGACGTCCGCCCGCTGATCCGCGTCAACGTGATGGCCATCGCCGAGCAGGACGGGCGCCGCGAGCAGGGTTTCGCGGGCGGCGGCGGCCGCTTCGGCTACGGCTGGCTGACCGACGACGCTCATGCCGAGTCATTCGCACGCGAGGCCGCGCGCCAGGCGCTGGTCAACCTGGAAGCCATCCCCGCGCCGGCCGGGACCATGCCCGTGGTACTCGGGCCGGGCTGGCCGGGGGTGCTGCTGCACGAGGCGATCGGCCACGGCCTGGAGGGCGATTTCAACCGGCGCGGTACCTCGGCCTTCGCCGGCCGCATTGGCGAGAAAGTCGCTTCGCCGCTTTGCACCGTGGTCGACGACGGCACGCTGCCGGGCCGCCGGGGCTCGCTGACCATCGACGACGAGGGCACGCCTTCCAGTTGCACCACGCTGATCGAGAACGGTGTGCTCAAGGGCTACCTGCAGGACAAGCTCAACGCGCGCCTGATGGGCACGCACTCCACCGGCAACGCGCGGCGCGAAAGCTTCGCCCACCTGCCCATGCCGCGCATGACCAACACCTACATGCTGGCCGGCCCGCACGATCCCGCCGAGATCATCGGCAGCGTCGAGCGCGGCCTCTATGCCGTCAACTTCGGCGGCGGGCAGGTGGACATCACGTCCGGCAAGTTCGTGTTTTCCGCCAGCGAGGCCTACCTGGTGGAGAACGGCCGGATCACGGCGCCGGTCAAGGGCGCGACCCTGATCGGTAACGGCCCGGACGTGCTCACGCGGGTGTCCATGGTCGGCAACGATCTGAAGCTGGACGCGGGCATCGGCGTCTGCGGCAAGGAAGGGCAGAGCGTTCCGGTCGGCGTCGGCCAGCCGACGCTGAAGGTGGACGCGCTGACGGTCGGCGGGACGGGCTGAGCGGCGCCTGCCGACACGGGTTTCAGCGAGGTCCGGCGCGTCTCGCCCGGTACGCCTCGGCATGCTCCACCAGCGCGCGGAACAAGCCCCGCTGGCGACGCAGGAACAAAAGGAATTCGGGGTGCCACTGGACCCCGAGCAAGAAACCGTAGGACGGATCCTCGACCGACTGCACGATTCCGTCCAGGTCGCGGCCGGATACCCGCAACGGTTCGCCGACGCGATCGATGGCCTGGTTGTGCAGGCTGTTGATCTGGCAGCGCTCGGCGTCCAGCAGTTCCGCCAGCCAGCTGTCCTGCTCGATGCACAGCGTCTTGAGCGGCAGCACCGTCCAGCGGTTGGAGGTCTTGCTGCGGCGCGAGGCGAGTTCCTGGAACAGCGTTCCGCCCAGTCGCACGTTCAGCAGCTGGGCGCCGCGGCAGATTCCCAGCAGCGGGGTGTTGCGTTCCAGCGCGGCGTCGATGATGGCGGACTCGAAGGCATCACGGGCCGCGTCGTGGCGGGGCTCGACCTCCGGCTCGGCGGCGTAGAGCACCGGGTCCACGTCGTGCCCGCCGGTGATCACCACGCCGTCATAGTCGAAACCGCGCATGTCGCTGTCCGGGCGCAGCTGCACGGGCCGCGCGCCGTAGCGACGCAGCGCCAGCGACACCAGCAGCCGGGGCCCGAAGGCGCCGCGCTGGGGCCCGGTGACCGCGATCAGCGGGCCAGCCATTGTTCCGACACCCGCTTCGCCCAGTCGCCCAGCCAGCGCTTCAGGGGCTTGTCCAGGAAAGCCGAATAGGCTCTGCAGCAGGCGTCCAGCCGCGGGGCGTCCGCGGCGAGCGCTTCCACCTCCAGCCAGTCATCCCAGGCCACGTGCAGGCCCCAGCCGGGTTCGTGAACCTGGCAATCCGGCAAGCGGTAGTGAAAGGCCGGTCGCGGCTTGATCAGCGGGTCCATGGTGACCGATCGCACACGTTCTTCATCGAGGTGCAGGAACAGCGGCAACAGGTCCAGCGCCCGGTTGCGCGTCGGGTTGAAGGCCAGGTAGTCGTCGATCAGCGTCGCCAGGTCGGGCGCGTAGTCCTCGCCGATGACTCTGCGCACGTAGCCTGCCGGGAAAGGGTCGATGTAGCTGGTGATGCGCCGCGTGAGATCGATATCGGCGCGCATGAACAGCCACTCGTAAAGGCACAGGAAAGCCCGCAGGTAGGCGGTGATCACCGCGGGCTTCTCGCTGGGCACCTCCGGGTTGAACTGCAGGCTGAAGGCGTAGCCGACGCTTTCCGCGCTGCCCTTGGCGCCGGCCTCGCGCAACAGCCCGATGAGCTCGTTGATCTCGCCCAGGCGCTGCATCGGCAAGGGCGGCCCGACCAGCTCCATCGGCACGACCAGCTCGGCGAGGGTCTTCAGGAGGTCCTCGGCGGAGTCGCGCAGCTCGCCCAGCAGGTCGTCCGCCGCCCGCTCCCGCTCTCCCAGCCGGCGCAGGAACTCGAAATCCAGCTCCACCGCCCAGTCGCCCGCGGGGTCGCCGCTCAGCACGCGCCGGTAGCGGCCGTCGGTGGAGATGGACAAGCCGAGGTGCCGCGCCACGATCTCGGCGATGTCGTTGAGCTCGAGGCCGATCATCTCCAGTTCCACGCCGACGCGGCGCGGCTCGCCGCGGGCGTTGGTGCGTCGCCGGGGCAGGCGGATGCGGGGCGGGCTCTTGTTCATCGGTGGGGTCTCTTGCTGCCTTGCCTGCCGTCACTCTCCGCGGGCGGCGCCGTCGAGTCGCCGGTCGGCGCCTCCCCGCCAGCCGCCTGCATGCCGCTCGACGCCATGCAGCCCGCTCTCCAGGGGCGCCTCTTGCACCCGGTGCCCGCGGCGCTCCAGCGCGCTGTGAAGCGCGGCCGGTGCCGCGCCGGCTTCCAGTTCCAGTCGCCCCTCCGCGTGAACGAAATTGGGCAGATCTATAGCTTCCTGTATCGGCAGCCTCCAGTCGAGCACGCCGACCAGCGTCTTCACCACGTGGGCGATGATGCGCGGCCCGCCGCGCGCGCCGATCGCGAGGCGCACCTCGCCCTGCGCATCCAGCACGATCACCGGCGACATCGAGCTCCGGGGACGCTTGCCGGGCGCCACGGCGTTCGGGTGCGTGCGCTCGCCCAGCTGTGGCTCGAAGGAGAAGTCCGTCAGCTGGTTGTTCAGCAGGAAGCCGCCGACCATCATGCGGCTGCCGAAAGGCGCTTCGATCGAGCTGGTCAGCGCCACGATGTTGCCGTCGGCATCGGCGACCGTGAAATGCGTGGTGCCGCCCGAGAGAGGCTCCGCCGGGATTGCGCCGACCGGCGCCAGTCCCGGAACCGGCTGCCCCGCCTGCGGCTGCGGCATGGCATGCCCGGTATCGATCATTGCCGCGCGCTCGCGCAGATACTCGCGGTCCAGCAGGGCCACCGTGGGCACTTCCGTGAAGGCCGGGTCGCCCAGGTAGCGCGCGCGATCGGCGAAGGCCAGCCGGTGGGCCTCGGTGATGAGGTGGACGGCCTGTGCCGAGCCGGGCGTTTCGCCGGAAAGGTCGAAGCGTTCCAGCATGCCCAGGATCTGCAGCACGGCGATGCCGCCGGAGGAGGGCGGCGGCACGCCGCAGACCGTCCAGCGCCGGTAAGGCGCGCACACGGGCGCCCGCCGCGTCGCACGATAGTTGCGCAGATCGGCCAGGGTCATGTCGCTCGGCCAGGGGCGACGCCGCGCGGCGCGCTCGACCAGCGCGCGGGCGAGAGGGCCTTCGTAAAGCGCGCCGGGGCCCTCGGTCGCCAGCAGTCGCAAGCTCGCGGCGTAATCTGGGTTGCGCAGGCGGGCCGGCTGGTCACCGGCCGGCGCGACGAATTGGCGGCGTGTATCCGCAAACAAGCGCAGCGAAGGATCGCGCCGGCTCATGCGCTGCAGGCGGGCGGGCATCGGCATCCCGTCCTCCGCCAGCCGAATGGCCGGCGCCAGCAGCGCGTCCCAGGGCAGGCGGCCGTGCTCCGCATGGGCGAGGCCGAGCATCGCCACCAGGCCCGGGACCCCCACGGCACGTCCGCTCGGCACGGCGAACCACTTGGGCGCGGGCCTGCCAAGCAGCGTGAAGCGGTCGGCCTCCGCCGCGGCCGGCGCGGTCTCGCGGCCGTCGTACACGGTGACGCGGGCTTCGGCGGCGTCCCGGTACAGCAGGAAGCCGCCGCCGCCGGGCCCGGTCTCCTGCGGCTCCACCAGGCCGAGCACCATCTGCACCGCGATCGCGGCGTCCACGGCATGGCCGCCGCGGCGCATGACTGCCAGCCCGGCTTCCACCGCCGCGGGATGCGCCGCGGCGACCATGAAACTTTCCGCGGTCTGCGCCTCGGTGGACAGGGGATGGCGGTCTTCCGCCGGAGGATCAGCCGGGCCGCAGCCCGCCAGCAGGCCGCAGAGGAGCACGCCGAGGCAAGGCGCGTTCCGCGGCACGGCGACCGAAAGAATGCTCAATCTCCCTCGCGGTCGTCCTGCAGCGAGCCTTCCGCTTCCTCGAGTTCTTCTTCATGCTCGGCGTCGCGGGCGGTGGGGCCCTGGCCCGGCACCCAGGTGCTGGCGCCGTCGAAGTCCCCGGCGCGAAACAGGAGCTCGTGATCGCCGATGATAAAACGCTCACCGTCCTTCAGCGTGCGGCGCCGGATTCTCTGGCCGCCGAAATAGACGCCGTTCGTGCTCTTCAGGTCCTCGATCACGGCCGAGCGCGGCCCGAGGGTGAACTGGGCGTGATGGCGGCTGACGAAGCGGCTGTCGAGCTGCACGTCGTTGTCGGCGGTCCGGCCGATGACGAAGCGTCCCCGGCTGAGAGGGTATTCGCGCTGTTCCTCGCCTTCGCAGGAAACCACCAGCCGGCCGGCGGTCTGGCCGCCGAAATCGTAGCCGGTGCGCAAGCGGTTGGTGCGGCTGGCATAGTCCGTCCACTGCAGTTCCTGGATCGCTTCGCGTATCTCTGCGGGCCCGACCGTCTCGCGTTCCTCGCCGAAGGCGACCAGCATGGCCGTGTCGCACAGTGTATTGATGAGGCGCGGAACGCCGCCGGTGTACCGGAAGACCAGCGGAAATACTTCCGGGTCGAAAATCTCTCGCTCGGCGCCTGCGATCTTCAGCCGGTGCAATACGTAAGCGCCGGTTTCCGGCTCGCTGAGCGCCTTGAGGTGGAAGCGCAGCCGCGTGCGTTGCGCCAGCTGCTCGAGCGCCGGGGAATCCAGGGTCGCGTTCAGTTCAGGCTGGCCGGTGAGGATGATGCTCACCACGCGCCCCGCGCCGGGCCCCACGTCCGACAGCATGCGGATTTCCTCCAGCACGGTCGTATCCAGGTTTTGCGCCTCGTCGATGACGATGACGACGCGGCGGTCCTCGGCCAGCAGTGCGCGCAGTTGGCTGCTCAGCGTGTCCAGCAACTCGGCCTTGCGCATGTTGAAGGGGCGCACCCCCAGCTGCACCAGCAGGCTCTGCAGGAATTGCACCGCCGTCAGCTGCGTCTGGTGGATGCGCACCACCGCGACGTTCTCCTCCAGCTCGCCGAGGAACTGTTCCAGCAGGGTGGTCTTGCCGGCGCCGATTTCGCCGGTGACGACCACGAAGCCGTCGCTGAACCACACGGTGGATTCCATGTAGGCGCGCGCGCGGGCGTGCTGCTTGCTGAGGAACAGGAAGCGCGGGTCGGGGCTGAGCCGGAACGGGTGTTCCTTTAGGCCGAAGGATTCGAGGTACATGACTCGGTCTGTAAGGGCGTCCCGGAATGCGGACTCAGCCAATCACTATAAGCGGCAAACGGCACGGTGCAAGTGATGAGGTTCATATTTCAGCACAGCCGCAGCAGCGCGGACAGCGCCTGGTCGCGCTCGGCGGGGCTGCGGCGCACCACGGTGCAATGGCCGAGCTTGCGTTTCGGGCGCGCGCTCTTGCCGTAGTCGTGGAAGTGCGCGCCTTCCACCGCCAGCGCCTGTTCGAGGGCCGGCAGGCGGCCGATGAAGTTCACCATGGCCGCGTGGCCGGTCGCCGCCGTGGAGCCCAGCGGCAGGCCCAGGATCGCGCGCACGTGGTTCTCGAACTGGCTGGTCACGGCGCCCTCGATGGTCCAGTGGCCGGAATTGTGGACGCGCGGCGCCATCTCGTTGGCCAGCAGGCGGCCGCCGGCGAGGAAGAACTCCACGGTCAGCACGCCCACGTAATCGAAGCGCGCCAGCAATGCCTGCAGGTGGCGCTCGGCCTCGGCTTGCAGCGCGGCATCCGTCCAGGGCGCGCGCGTCTGGCGCAGTATGCCCTCGGCATGCGTGTTCTCGGCCAGCGGCCAGAAGGCGACCGCGCCGTCGCGACCCCGCACGCCCACCAGCGACAGCTCGCGCTCGAAGTCGACGAAGGCCTCCAGGATGGCCGGCACCCCGCCCAGCGAATCGAAGGCGCCCTCGAGCTCGTCCGGCGTGTCGAGGCGCCGCTGCCCGCGGCCGTCGTAGCCCAGCCGCCGGGTCTTGAGGATCGCCGGCAGGCCGATTCGCTGCGCGGCCTCTTGCAGGCCGGCCTGCGAATCGACGGCCGCGTGGGCGGTGGTGGGAATACCCAGCGACTCGAACAGGCGCTTTTCGCCCAGCCGGTCCTGCCCGGCGCCCAGCGCGGCCGGCGGCGGGTAGAAGGGCACTTTTTCCGCCACCGCCTCGGCGGCCTCCTGCGGCACGTTCTCCACGTCGAAGGTCACCACGTCCACCGAGGCGGCCAGCGCGGCGAGGGCGGCGGGATCGTCGAATTGGCCCGGAATGATGCGGCCGACCTGCGCGCCTGGCGCCTCCTCGTCGATATCCACGAAGACGAAGCGCTGGCCCAGCGGATAGCCGGCCAGCGCCAGCATGCGCCCCAGCTGGCCCGCGCCGATGATGCCGATCTTCATTCCGGGGGTTCGGCGGCGGGATCGGGCGCGGCGAGCACCTTGCGGGTCTGCTCGGCGCGATAGCGATCGAGGGCGGCCAGGATTTCGGGACGGCCCGCCGCCGTGATGGCGGCGGCCAGCAGGGCCGCGTTGACTGCGCCCGCGCGCCCGATGGCGAGCGTGGCCACGGGCACGCCCGCCGGCATCTGCACTATGGAGAGCAGCGAATCCAGGCCGTTGAGGGCCTTGGACTGCACCGGCACGCCCAGCACCGGCAGGCTGGTCTTGGCCGCGGCCATGCCCGGCAGGTGCGCGGCGCCGCCGGCGCCGGCGATGATCACTTCCAGGCCGCGCTCGCGAGCCGTGCCGCAATACTCGAACAGCAGGTCCGGCGTGCGGTGGGCGGAGACCACGCGCGTCTCGTGCGGCACGCCCAGCGCCTCCAGCGTTTCCGCCGCGTGCCGCATCGTGCCCCAGTCGGAGCGCGAACCCATGATGATGCCAACCAGGGTGTTCATCGGGCTATTCTAGCAGCGCCGGCGGCGCTGCCGGTCCCCCCTGCGGATCGCCCGCGTCGCCGGACGCCTCGATCGCGGCCCGCACCATGCGGAACAGCCGCCTGGGGGCGCCGCTGCGCCCCTGGCGGGCCGCAGCGGTCGTCTCGCCGAGGCCCTGCGCGTCCACCGCAGGGAAGGCGTCGGCAAAGGCGAGCACAGCGGCTTCGCCCTCGTCCAGCAATCGATCGCGCCAGTGCTCCGCCAGGCGGAACAGGCGCGCGGCGTCGCGGCTCGGCCGCTTGCGGGCCTCGATGAAAGCATGCAGGGGCGCCGGGTCCACCTCGCGCATCAGCCGGCCGATGAACTGGCGCTGGCGCCGTCGCGCCTCGTGCGAGCTGATCTGCGGCAACTCCTCCAGCGCCAGGCGCAGCCGGTCGGGCAACTCGAGCCGGTCGAGCGCCTCCGGGGGCAGCGCGGCCAGTTCCTCCCCGAGCGACTGCAGCGCGGCCGCCGCGCGCTTGCGCTGGCTCTTGCTCGGCCCGTCTTCGCCCGCCGCATTCACAGCGCCTGCTCCAGCGCGACGATCAGCCGGTCCACCTCCGCGGGCGTGTTGTAGTGCGCGAGCGAGACGCGCACCACGCCGCTGTCGCGGGCCAGGCCCAGGGCTTCCACCAGGCGGGGCGCGTAAAAATGGCCGTGACGGATACCGATGCGGGCGCGGTCCACCCGGGTGACCACCTGCTCGGGCGAGTGTCGCGCCGGCACGAAGGAAACCGTCGGCAAGCGTCCCGGGTCGGTGTCGCGCGCGCCGATGATCCGCAGGTCGGGACGGGCGTCCAGCCACGCGAGCAGGCGCCGCGTCAGCGCGCGCTCGTGGGCGATGATCGCTGCGAAGGGCTCGGCGTGGTGACGCGCGCCCAGTTCTTCCAGGTACTGCGGCACGGCGGCGGCGCCCCAGGCCAGCTCGTAGGGCCATGCGCCGGGCTCGAGCCGCTCGGCCGCGGACGGCGCGTTTTTCCACTCGTGGTTGAGGTTGTGATGCAATTCCGCGGCTTCCGGCGAAGCGCACAGCAGCGCGCAGTGCGGTCCGAAGACCTTGTAGAGGCTGAAGGCGTACCAGTCGACGCCCCAGGTGGAAAACGCGAGCGGACGATGGGGCGCATAGGCGACCCCGTCCACGCAGACGCGCGCGCCGGCGGCATGGGCGCGCGCCGCGACTGCGGCCAGGTCGAGCTCGCTGCCGAGCAGGTTGGAGGCGTGCGTGCAGCAGACCAGGCGGGTCTTGTCGCTCAGCAGCTTGTCCAGGTCTTCGGGCTCCAGCCGCATGCTGTCGGGCCGAATACGCCACCAGCGAATGCGCACGCCACGGGCCTGCAGGCGCAGCCACGGGCCGATATTCGCCTCGTGGTCGGCGTCGGTGACGATGATCTCGTCGCCGTCGGCCAGCCCCGGCGCGAGCGAGCGCGCCAGGCGCGACAGGAGCGAGGTGGTGGAAGCGCCGATGGCCACGCGTTCGGGCGCGGGGATCGCGCCGCCGCCGCGGGCAAACAGGCCGGCGAGGGCCTGTCGCGCTTCGACTTGCAGTCCGTCGGCCTCGGCGGAAGGCCCGTAGCTCGCGCCCAGTTGCACCGGCCAGCGCCGCAGGTACTCGCCGATGCGGTCAGCCACGGTATCCAGGGTCGCCGATCCGCCCGCGTTGTCCATCAGGGTCCAGCCCTGGTGCAGCGCCGGGAAGCGGCTGCGTACCCAGTCGAGGTCCAGCGAAACAGGGGCCGATGCGGTCATGGAGGGAGGGTCCGGGCGGAGGAAGGCGATGATATCACGGGGGTTTGCTACACTGCGGCGCCCACCAACGAGCCGTCAGCGGCCCATGGAAACCAAGCAATGTCATCGGCGGATCTAAGCGACCTGGAGGGCGCGCGCGCCCGGCTGGAAACACTGGCGGAGGAAGCGCTGGGCCTCGCGCGCGGCGCCGGCGCCTCGGCCGCCGAGGTCGGCGCCAGCCTCGCCGGCGGGCTCTCGGTCACGGTTCGCAAGGGCGAGGTGGAGACGCTGGAACACCAGCGTGACCGCGGCTTCGGCGTCACTGTCTATTTCGGTCAGCGCAAGGGCAGCGCGAGCACTTCGGACCTGGCGCCCGCGGCCGTCCGCGAAACGGTCGAGAAGGCCTGCACCATTGCGCGCTACACGGCCGAGGATCCCTGCGCGGGCCTGCCCGACCCGGAGTTCATCGCGCGCAACCCGCCGGATCTTGACCTCGATCACCCGTGGGCGATCGATGCCGACCAGGCCGTGGCGCTGGCGCGCGACTGCGAGGCCGCCGGGCTGGACGCGGATACGAAGATCTCGAACACCGAGGGCGGTTCGCTGGGCACGCACCGCTCGCTGCGCGTGCACGCCAACAGCCACGGCTTCACCGGGGGGTACGCGAGCACCAGCCACAGCCTGAGCTGTGCGCTGATCGCCGGCAAGGGCGACGGCATGCAGCGCGATTACTGGTACACGACCGCCCGCCGCCCGGAGGACATGGAAGCGCCCGAGGCGGTCGGCCGGCACGCGGCCCGGCGCACGCTGCGCCGCCTCGGCGCGCGCCAGCTCTCGACACGCTCGGCGCCCGTGCTGTTCGTTCCGGAACTGGCACGAGGTTTTCTCGGGCACATGCTGGCCGCGATCCGCGGCGGGGCGCAGTACCGGCGCTCCAGTTTCCTGCTCGACGCCGCCGGCAGCCAGGTGCTGCCTGCGTGGATGAGCCTTGACGAGCGTCCGCACGTGCCGCGCGCGCCCGGTTCGGCTCCCTTCGATGCGGAGGGCGTGGCCACCCGTGACCGCAGCCTGGTCGAGGCCGGGGTGCTGCAGGGTTATATCCTGTCCACCTACTCGGCGCGGCGGCTGGGCCTGCAGACCACCGGCAATGCCGGCGGCATTCACAACATCTACGTGCGCGGGGACGGCCAGCGCGACTTCGATGCCCTGCTGCGCGAGATGGGGCGCGGCCTGGTGGTGACGGAGTTGATGGGCCAGGGCATCAACCCGGTGACCGGCGACTACTCGCGCGGCGCGGGCGGGTTCTGGGTGGAGGGCGGCGAGATCGTTCACCCGGTCCAGGAAATCACCATCGCGGGCAACCTCAAGGATCTCTACCTCGGCATACGCGCGGCCGGCTCGGACATCGATCGTCGCGGCGTGATCCAGTGCGGTTCGCTGCTGCTCGACCGGATGACCATCGCCGGGGACTGAGGCCGGCGCGTTCCGGCTAGCTCTCCGCTTCCGCTTTCGTTTCGTCTTCCTGCACCAGGTCGGCCAGGGTGCGCCCTGACAGGGATGATTGCTCCTCGTCGCGCAGCCGCCGCATCAGCGCCGCCACGCGCGGGTCGCCGCCGGCCGGATCGGCGCCACGCACTGCATGAAGGATTGCCGCCAGCGGGATTGCGTCGGGGTCACGGCCCGGCACGAAGGTTTCTTCCTCTGTCCTCAGCAGCAGGCCCTCGCTCTCCAGCCGGTTGGTGACCTCCTCCAGCGCGCGCGCGGCGCAGGCCAGCGACTGGGCCAGTGCCCCGAAATCGCACTGCTCGCCGCGGCGAAAGGCGAGACCCACCTGCCGCATGACGCCGAACGCGAGGCTCTCGGCCTGCGCGATGGAGAGCTTCAGCTGGTCGCGCCCCCAGCGCAGTCGCTGCGGGTTCTGCGCGTAGAAGGCGACCTGGGCGCCCAGCAGCAGCACCAGCCAGGAGAGGTAAAGCCACACCAGGGCGATGATGGCGATGGCGAAACTGGAATAGATCGCCGCGTAGCGCGTGGAGCCGACCACCACCGAGGCGAACAGGGAGCCGCCCAGCGTCCAGGCGGCGCCGGCCAGCACCGCGCCGATGAGTGCCGGGACAAAGCGCACGCGTGTATTGGGGACGAACATGTAGACGAAGGCGAACACCATTACCACCAGCACGAAGGGCGCCAGCCGGCTGACTGCCGCGAGCAGAGCGCCGAAAGGCTGGACCTCGGTGATGGCCTGCATCACGTCGCTGGAACTGATGGTCGCCAGCAGCCCCATCGCGGTGACCATCAGCACCGGGCCCACCAGGATCACGCTGAGGTAGTCGCTGAAGCGCCGCGCCAGGCTGCGGGAGGTCTGCACCTGCCAGATGTAATTGAAGGTGTCTTCGACTTTCTGCACCATTGAGATGACGGTGAAGATGAGCAGCGCCAGGCCGATGCCGCCCAGCACGTCGCCGCGGACGTTCTCGACGAAAGCGATGACCTGGTCGGTGATCTCGGCGCCCTTCTCCCCCAGCGGCGCGAGGAACTCGTAGAGCAGGGGCTCGATCTGCCGATGCGCGCCGAAGCCCTTGAGCACGGAGAAACTGAAGGCGAGCAGCGGCACCAGCGACAACAGGGTCGTGTAGACCAGGCTCATGGCCCGCAGTGTCAGCTGGCCGTCCGAGAGGTCGCGCATCACGGCATAGACGAAGCGCGCGGGCAGCAGCAGCAGGCGTCGCGGCGTCGCGCCGGGCGTGGCGGGTTCGCCCCACAAGAGGTCCTCGATACGCGCTTGCAGGCCGGTGCTCATGTGGCGAACAGCGCTTCGTCGCCGGTAAGGCGCCGGTAGGCCTCCCGGTACTTGGCCGCCGTGCGGGCGATGATCTCCGGCGGCAGGCGCGGACCGGGCGCCCGCTTGTCCCAGTCCAGCGTCTCCAGGTAATCGCGCACGAACTGCTTGTCGAAGCTCGGCGGGCTGGCGCCGGGCCTCCACTCGTCGGCAGGCCAGAAGCGGGACGAGTCCGGCGTGAGGACCTCGTCGATCAGGTACAGCGTGCCGTGCTCGTCCAGCCCGAACTCGAACTTGGTGTCGGCGATGATGATGCCGCGTTCCAGCGCGTAGGCGGCGGCCTCGCAATAGATCCGCAGCGTCAACTCGCGCACCCGCGACGCGAGTTCGGGGCCGACCAGCTCGACTGCCCGGGCGTAGTCGATGTTCTCGTCGTGCTCGCCGGCCGCGGCCTTGGTGGCCGGTGTGAAGATCGGCTCCGGCAGGCGCTCCGCAAGTTGCAGGCCCGCCGGCAGCGGCACGCCGCAGACCTGTCCGCTTGCCTGGTAGTCCTTCCAGCCCGAGCCGATCAGGTAGCCGCGCGCCACCGCCTCGATGGGCAGCGGCCGCAACCGGCGGGCCACGCAGCTCCGCAGGCGGTAGGGCGCGGGATCCACGCCGGCGGGCAGCACCTCCTCCAGCGGCCGTTCGAGCAGGTGACCGGGCAGCAGCGCGCGCGTGCGGCCGAACCAGAAGGCCGCGGTCTGGGTGAGGATTTTGCCCTTGGCGGGGATCGGGTCGGGCAGTACGACATCGAAGGCCGACAGGCGATCCGTGGCCACGATCAGCAGCGACTGGTCGTCTACGGCATACACGTCGCGGACCTTGCCGCGGTGGACGAGCGGCAAGCCGGCCAGGCCGGAATCGAACATCGCGCCCATCAGCGACAGTCCAGCGGCCGACAGGCGGCGGCCGTGCTGGCGACGTAACCGGGTGCTGGTACCATTGGCGTTCCCGTGGAGGCACAGGCCGTGAATCCCCGAATTCTCCCAGCGGGCCGCTGTGCCCGTCAAATCCGTCGGGCGGTTGCGCGCCGCCGCGCCGCGCGCACATGAACTGGGCGGGCAAGCTGGCGGGCGTGGTCATCGGTTCGCTCGCCGGGCCGGTGGGGGCGGCCGTGGGCCTCTTCCTCGGGCACCAGCTGGACCGCGGCATGAGCGGCGCGCGCAACAGCGGCGCGGCCCGTTTCGAGGGCGTCGGCGAGGTTTTTTTCGAGACCACCTTTGGCGTCATGGGCCACGTCGCCAAGGCGGACGGGCGGGTCAGCGAGGCGGAGATCCAGGCCGCCCGCGGCATCATGAGCCGCATGCGGTTGAACGAATACCAGGTGCGCGAGGCCATCCGGCTGTTCACCGCCGGCAAGGCGCCGGACTGGCCGCTGGAGGCCGAGCTCGGGCGGCTGCGCCAGGCGCTGGGCACGCGTCGCACCCTGCGCCGCGCTTTCCTGGAGATACAGATGGAAGCCGCCCTTGCAGAGGGCACCCTGGGCGCGGAGACGCGCGAGTTGCTGTGGCGGGTGGCCTCGGCGCTGGATCTGAGCCGCGTGGAGATGGCCCAGGTGGAGGCCCTGCTGCGACTCGGCCGGGGCTTCGGCGGCGAGCGGCAGGCCGCCGCGCCACGGCCCTCGGCGGAGGACGCCTACCGCGTGCTTGGCGTCAGTCCGGACGCTACCGACGCGCAGGTGAAACTGGCCTACAGGCGCCTGATGAACCAGCACCATCCCGACAAGCTGCGCTCGCGCGGCATGCCCGAGTCGATGATCCCGGTGGCCGAGACCAAGACCCGCCAGATCCGCGCCGCCTGGGACACCGTGCGCGCGGCGCGCGGGATGCGCTGAGCCGTCGCCGGGGATTCGGCCGCGACCGGCATTGCGGTAGAGTGTCGCGGCAGTCATTCCTCACCGGGACACCGCCATGCTCGACTACCGTATCGCTCCGTCCATCCTGTCGGCGGATTTCGCGCGCCTGGGCGAAGAAGTGGACGCCGTGCTGGAAGCCGGCGCCGACATGGTTCATTTCGACGTCATGGACAACCATTACGTGCCCAACCTGACGATCGGACCGATGGTCTGCGAAGCGCTGCGCAACTGGGGAGTCACCGCGCCCATCGACGTGCACCTGATGGTCAAGCCGGTGGACGGACTGATCGAGTCCTTTGCGCAGGCGGGCGCCAGCTGGATCACTTTCCATCCCGAGGCCAGCGAGCACGTGGACCGCAGCCTGCAGCTGGTCCGCGACCTGGGCTGCCGCGCGGGGCTGGTGTTCAACCCGGCGACGCCCCTGCACTGGCTCGAGTACCTGGCCGACAGGGTGGACATGGTGCTGATCATGTCGGTGAACCCGGGCTTCGGCGGGCAGAAGTTCATACCCGCCGCGCTGCGCAAGATCGCCGCCGCGCGCCGTTTCATCGACGAGCGCGAGTTGCCGATCCGCCTCGAGGTGGACGGCGGCATCAAGGTGGACAACATCGCCGCGGTGGCGCGCGCCGGCGCCGATACCTTCGTCGCGGGATCGGCCATCTTCGGAGCGGGGGATTACGGCGGCACGATCGCCGCGATGCGCCGCGAGCTGGCGGGCGCGAACGTCGACACTGAAGCCGACTGAAGCCGGCGCCGCGTCAGCTGCTGCTGCGCACCCGCTGCGGCGGGCGGACGCCGTGCACCACGATGGTCTTGCCGCGCGCGCGCAGCAGGCCCTGTTCCTCGAGCACCTTGAGAACGCGTCCGGCCATTTCGCGCGAGCAACCCACCAGGCGCGACAGCTCCTGCCGGCTGACCTTGATTTGCATGCCGTCGGGATGGGTCATGGCGTCCGGCTCGGAGCACAGGTCCATTATGGCGTGGGCGATGCGCCCGGTGACGTCGACGAAGGCCAGGTCGCCGAGCTTGCGGTTGGTACGCTCCAGGCGCGTGGCGAGCTGGGTGGCCAGTTCGAACAGCAGCTGCGGGTTGTCGGCCGCCACCTGGCGGAAACGCGCGTAGGTCATTTCGGCGAGTTCGCAAGCGGTGCGGGTGCGCACCCAGGCGCTGCGGGTGGGCTGCTCGTAGAACAAGCCCATCTCGCCGAAGAACTGGCCCTTGTTGAGGTAGGCCAGCACCATTTCGTTGCCGTCCTCGTCCTCGATCATGACCTCGACCGAGCCCTCGACGATGTAATAGAGGATGTCGGGCAAATCGCCGGCATGGATCACGACGGTCTTTGACGGCACCGAGCGTATTCGGCACAGGCCGAGGAATCGACTCATCGCGGGGATTTCGTTGCCGCTCACCGGGGACTCACCCATGCGCTCGCCTCGTTGCTGCTTATGTCAAACGCCTTTTGGCGCGCCCACTTTTAACTCACGGGGCAGGCGAGGGCAAGCCGCGGCTGGCCGGCCGGGGTCATCAGAACCAGTAAGCGGTGCGGGTCATGACCCGGGACACGAGGGTCATCAGGCCGCGAGCCGGCGCCGGCAGGGGGTGGCCGCCGGCTTCCCGCGCCTCGGCGCCGTGGCGCGCCTCGTCGCTTTTCATCTGCTCGATGATGGCGCGGCTGCGCTGGTCGCCGGGCGGCAAGCGCCCCAGGTGTTCCTCCAGGTGGTTGATCACCTGGTCTTCCGTTTCCGACACGAAGCCCAGGCTCCACCGGTCCCCCGCCAGCCCGGCGCCCGCGCCCAGCAGAAACGCGCCCGTGTACCACACCGGGCCCAGCCGGCTGGGCCGGTCACGCAGTTCCGCCAGCCGGTCGTCGCACCAGGCCAGGTGGTCGAATTCCTCGACGGCGGCCTGTTCCATCTTGTCGCGCACGGCCTCGAGCCGCGCGGTGAGCGCCTGGCCCTGGTAGAGCCCCTGCGCCATGACCTCGCCGGCGTGGTTGACGCGCATCAGGCCGGCGGCGTGGCGGCGCTCGCGCTCCGTCATCGCCTTGTCGGGCAAGTCTCCCGCCGGATTGGGGCGGGAGGCGGGCGGGGGAGCGGCGTGCACGGTGCGCAGCGCCTGGTCCAGCTGGTCGAAGACCCGGTCGAGCGGGCTGAGCTTGCGCGTGTTCATGTTGCCGATTCTAGCGCGGACAGCAGCAGCGAGCTCGGGTGCAGCACGGGCACTGCCAGCCCGGCGCGGGCCAGGCCGGCCTTGAAGTGCATGGCGCAGCCGACATTGCTGGTCACCAGTACGTCCGGCGGGTCGCCGGCAAGCGTCTCGAGCAGTGGCGCGAGCAATGCGTCGGCCATCGCCGGCTGGCTGAGGAAGGTGTCGCCGGCCGCCCCGCAGCAGCCGGCCGGCAGCGTGCGCAGCTCGATGCCCGGCAGGCGTCGCAACAGCTTCTGGGTCGCCGGCGCCGTGCCTGTGACGTTGCGCTGGGTGCAGGGGATATGCAACGCCACCTTGCGGCGAGGCCCGCCGCGGAAAACCAGCGGCGCCTCCGCCAGGAGCTCGGCCGGGTCACGGACCCGCGCCGCCAGGGCTTCGCCGGGCTCCGCCGCCAGGCGGCCGTATTCTTGTAGTGTGGCGGCGCAGCCGCTCGCGCAGGCGACGATCGGCCCTGTGCCGGCGAAGGCCGCCAGGTTGCGCTGCGCCAGGCGGCTCGCGATGCCGGGTTTGCCGGCATGCAGGTCCATGGCGCCGCAGCAGCCCTGGCCCGCCGGCGTCCGTACCCGCCATCCGGCAGCCTCGAGGAGCCGGCGGGTATCGTCCAGGCTGCGGCCGTCCACCGCGCTGCCCACGCAACCCAGGAACAGCTGCACTTCTTCGGCGCCGCGCGCGCGG
>Ga0209931_1000592_pt1 | contig 21592 bp, 24 predicted proteins | sample SalPonR1_B_D1_MG_FD_185697 | JGI IMG/M metagenome (GOLD analysis project Ga0209931, IMG submission 185697) | Salt pond soil microbial communities from South San Francisco under conditions of wetland restoration - Salt Pond MetaG R1_B_D1_MG... ...
AATATTAATATCAAGGAATCTAATTAAACCAATAACAAAATACCAGGTAGCATAATTCGCTACCTGGTTTATGAAACTAGTTCTTTTTTTCTTCACCAACACCATTTGACAAAGAACCGAAAATTCTAGTTATGGCTGTTATTTTTATTCTATATGCATTTAACGTTCCCGTTAAAAAGCTTTAATTTAATTGAGCCATTCTCTGGAGAGTTTTTTTTAGCTACGGTAATAACTTCTTTTGCTGTTACACAGCATTCTTTAGAAATATAGTCAAGTACATTCGTAATTCCTGCACTATTAAACTCCTTACCGTTTACACTTTCGATTTCTCCGTGGTTAATTCCTAATTCTAGATAAGTAGGATAGTCTACTTTATGAGTCATTGTCATGATTTTCACCTCCGAAAAAAATAAATATACACAATGACGAATATTTATTTAAAATTATGACTACATTATACACCATCAAAATTTAGTGTCAATGGTTTTTAATAAAAATAACAATGTTTTTATATTTATACACAAAATATTATGTAAAAATATTATAAATATAGTTACATTCATTTAATAAATGATGTAGAATAAGAGTGAGAAGATAGGTCAAAGTTTAAGAGCATCCAAAAGGAGCAAAAGATGAAAGAATTCTTTAAAAGCGTTTATGTAAAAGCTTCAGTAGCGTTGATAATAAGCGGTATGATTATAATACTATTTTATAACATTATCAATGAACCTGAAGGGGTAGGGGCTGTAGTAAACGCCTTTAACAGAGTAATGATGCCCATATACATTGGACTTATATTAGCTTTTATTATGTGCCCAATATATAACAAGCTAGTAAAAGGTATATTTTATAGAATGTCTTTCGCATTTACAACAGATCACAAAGCATTTGTGTATGCCCGAGCTATGGGAAGTTTTATCGTTTTGGTCATAATAATTGTAACAATAGTAACTGTCCTTTTAACTATAGTTCCCCAATTGATTAATAGCATTGTTGGACTTATTGATGTAATGCCTGAAAGGCTAGAAACTTTTCAGCTTTGGGCAGAAGAAAATTTGGGGCAATTTCCCCAAATAGCGAAAAGTATCAATGACTTTGCCAATGCGAGTTCAAACACAGTTATTAAATGGATTGAAACTAACATTTTAAGAGGCGAAGGCGGAAGCTTGGCTATAGAAGTCTCTCTAGGCATATTGAATACAGTTAAAGGCATTATCAATATATTCATAGGTATACTATTATGCTTGTATCTTTTGAATTATAAGGAAAGGCTATTTGCACAAGCAAAGAAAGCTTCAGTATCAATATTTTCCGTAGCTAGAGCGGAAGCTATTCATGAATTTGTTACAATTACAAACAAGACTTTTGTAGGGTTTTTGGTGGGAAGAATTATAGATGCCTTTGTCATAGGGGCGATTACATACTTATCAATGAGGCTTTTCGTACTTCCTTATCCGGTGTTAATAAGCGTACTTATAGGTGTTACAAATGTGATTCCGTTCTTCGGACCATTTATTGGAGCGATACCAGCATTTTGCATTATATTTTTGGTAGACCCTGTACAAGCTTTCTATTTCTTTGTAATGATACTATTAATTCAGCAGCTAGATGGAAATGTAATTGGACCTAAGGTTGTAGGAGACGCAATAGGATTATCTAGCTTTTGGGTAATAATTGCAATACTCTTAGGCGGTGGAATGTTTGGGTTTGTTGGTATGTTCTTAGGTGTACCTATATTCGCAATAATATATACATATGCAGATAAAATTTTGAAGAAAAAATTAAGAAGAAAAAATATGCCAGATCATACAGATGATTATTTGGCATATGATAAATATGGTGTTAATAAGGAGGCTTTATTTAGTGATAAGAAACATGACTGAATTGGGAAAATTGGGAATTAAAGAAAAGAACATTATAATTGATGCTCCTATGGGGGAATATACTTCATTTAAAGTCGGAGGAACTGCTAGTGTATTAGTTACAGTTGATAATAAAGAACAGCTTAAAGCTTTACTAAGGTATATCAATTCTAATGAAATGAAATATATCTTAATTGGAAATGGTTCAAATTTACTTTTTACCGATAAGGGCTATGAAGGAATTGTGATTAAGCTAGGAGATGGGTTTAAAGAACTTAGATTAAGTAATGATACGATTACCGCAGGTGCTAGCTTACTGCTTTCACAAATTAGCAATTTTGCTATGGAGAATGATTTATCAGGAATCGAATTTGCATCAGGCATCCCGGGAACTCTAGGAGGAGGACTGTTTATGAATGCAGGGGCTTATGGTGGAGAGCTTAAAGATGTTATTATTACTGTAAATGCGATTAGCTCAGATGGTAAAAATGAAATGGTTTTTAGCAATGGTGATATGGAATTTGAATATAGAAACAGTCTTATGCAGAGAAAAGATATGGTTGTGACATCTGCGGTAATTAAGTTGAATAAAGGTACTAAAGAAGAAATAAAGAAAAAGATATTAGGGTTTACAGAAAAACGTAACAGCAAACAGCCGGTAAAATATCCTAGTGCAGGGAGTACGTTCAAAAGACCTATTGGTGGCTATGCCGCCCAATTAATTGATGAAGCAGGCCTCAAAGGCCTTACAGTGGGAGGCGCTGTGGTTTCTCAGAAACACGCAGGCTTTATTATAAATGATGGAGATGCAACGGCTACAGATATAATTGAATTAATTAGATTAGTGCAAAACTATGTATATGATGATTCAGGAATAATGTTAGATCCCGAGGTAAGAATTATTTAGGAAGGTGATACTATGTTTGAAAATTATGAGCTAATTTATGATCATCACACTCATACAATCTATTCCCATGGTAAAGGCGATATTGAGGATAATGTAATAATTGCCAAGGAAAAAGGTTTAGCTGAAATAGCCATAACTGACCACGGCCCTGGCCATCATTTTTATGGTTTAAATAAGGAAAAACTTCCCGAAATGAGAGAAAAGATAAGTGGTTTAAAAGAAAAATATCCTGAGGTTAATGTGCTTTTAGGCGTTGAGGCTAACATTGTTGACACAGGAAATTATCTAGATGTTTCTCATGAGGAATTTAAGGAATATGATTTAGTTATTGCTGGATATCATTATGGGGTTTCAAAGGGACATATATTTAATAACTATATTAGTTCCCATGTTGGGTTTCCTTCGGGAAGCATTAATGCTCTTAGAATGATCAATACAAATATGACAGTAGGAGCTATTTACGAAAATAATTTAGAGATTATTACACATCCAGGTGATAAGGGGTATTTTGACATAGAGGAAATAACTAAAGCCTGTGTTGATAACGATACCTTGGTTGAGATTAATAATAAGCATAGACATTTAAGTGTTGAAGAAATCGAAATAGCAGCCAAGTATGACGTTAAATTTGTAGTTAGCAGTGACGCCCATAGGCCAGAATATGTAGGGAGCATTGATGGTTGTCTTAAGAGGGCTTGCGAAGCAGGACTTGATTTTGAAAGAATTGTTAATATAAGAAAAAAGCATGATTAGGAGATAAGATGGAAGTAGTAATTATTACGGGGCTATCTGGTTCAGGAAAAACTAATGCTTTGGATTGGTTTGAAGACCAAGGTTATTATTGTATTGATAATATGCCTCCAGCTTTAATTAAGAATTTTACTGAATTGATTGATTTAAAAAAAGTTCCAATAACAAAGGTTGCCATAGGCGCGGATATTAGGGGCGGCGAATTTTTTGATACATTAGTATCCGTTCTAGAAGATCTGAAAAAAAACAAAGAGATTGATAATAAGGTTTTATTTACGGAAGCATCTGTAGAAACTTTGATAAGAAGATACAACGAGACTAGAAGAAAACATCCGCTAACTGGTGGTGCCGCTACTAAAGAGGTAATTCAAAGGGAAATTAAAATTTTATCGGAAATAAGGAAGCAATCTGATTATGTAGTAGATACTAGTAATATGAAGGTTTCTGAATTTAAGATTGAAATGAGCAGAATTTTCTTGAGTGAGGATGGGGAAAATAAATTTACTATTAACATCTTGTCGTTTGGATATAAATATGGGATCCCTCTGGAGACGGATATTGTTTTTGATATGAGGTTTATTCCAAATCCTTTTTATATTAAAAGCCTTAAAGATTTAACGGGAAATAATAAAAAGGTTTATAATTATGTGTTTAAGCACCAAGTTACAAAGGACTTTACTGATAGTTTAGAAAAAATGATAGATACCATAGTACCAGGCTACATCAATGAAGGAAAATATCATTTAAATATTGCATTTGGTTGTACAGGAGGACATCATAGGTCTGTTAGTATGGCCAATTACTCAGCTGAATTATTTAAAGGCAAGGATTGGCGAGTCACTTTGAAACACAGGGACTTATAGTGAACCGTTTGAGGTTCATAAACTTGCATCAATATCTTTTAGTAATTGCTGACTAACTATCATATTTCTTGAATTGGAATATTTTGAATGCTATAATCATTATAGTTTGATAATTAATTAATTATAGATGAAGGAGTAAGATATGGAAAAATTAATCATTTCCGCTTGTATTAGCGGAGCAGAAGTTACTAAGGAGCAAAATCCAGCAGTTCCTTATACTGTAGAAGAAATTGTAAGAGAAGCTAAGTCTGCATACGATGCAGGAGCAGCTGTAATTCATCTACATGTTAGATGGGATGATGGTACACCTACTCAAAGTAAAGACAGATTCCAAGAATGTGTTGATGCGATTAAAGAAGTATGTCCTGACGTAATTGTTCAGCCTTCAACAGGTGGTGCGGTTGGAATGACAGATGAAGAAAGATTACAGTCATGCGATATTACTCCAACGCCAGAATTTGCAACTTTGGACTGCGGTACGGTTAATTTTGGTGGAGACGAAATCTTTGTGAATACTGATGATACAATAATGAATTTTGCTAAAATCATGAAGAATAAAGGAATCAAACCAGAATTAGAAGTGTTTGACAAAGGTATGGTTGACAAAGCTATAAAGGTAGACAAAAAGGGTCTTTTAGAGCATCCACTACATTTTGACTTCGTTCTTGGAGTACAAATGGCAGCTACATTAAGAGATTTGGTTTTCATTTCTGAATCACTGCCAGAGGGTTCAACATGGACTGCCACAGGATTGGGAAAAAATGCATGGCACATCGCTGCCGCAACTATTTCCCTTGGTGGACACGTTAGAGTTGGATTTGAAGATAACCTATACTTAGAAAAAGGAAGACTTGCTAAGAGTAATGGAGAAATGGTAGCAAAGGCAGTAAGTATTTCTGAAATGTTAGGAAGACAAGTAGCTACTCCAGCAGAAGCTAGAGAAATCCTAGGATTGAAACCATTAGTTTAATTAATTGATTAATGAGCTCCGAGTTTTTCTCGGAGCTTTTTTTGGAGAAAATATGTCGTTTTCAAGTGAAACAAAAAACGAATTAGCTAGAATAATACCTGAAAAGAAGTGTTGTATGCTAGCTGAAATATCAGGATTCATGAGGGTGGCTGGAAGCTTAAGACTGGTAGGTAGCGGGAAGTTTAAAATAGTTGTAACCACAGAAAACCCAGCAGTTGCAAGGCATTATAAGACCCTTATTAAAACCTATTATAACATTGACTCTAAGCTTGAGATTGGGGAATCCAATTCTCCAGGAACGTCAGGTTATAGTTATTCTCTTACAATTAGACCTGAAGATAGAAGCGATCTTATACTAAGGGAAACTGGTATACTACTGGTTAAAGAAGGTGAAGATTATATTTCTGATGGAATTTATTTTAACAATCTTCGAAGTAAGTGCTGCAAAAAAGCTTACTTAAGAGGAGTATTTTTAGGTTGTGGAAGTATAACTAATCCAAGCAAGAGCTATCAAATGGAATTTATTACTTCTAGCAAGCGTTTTGCGTTTGACTTGAAAAAAATAATTACCTCGTTTGTGGATCTTAATGCAAATATTGTAACTAGACATTCTAGTTATGTAGTATATATTAAAAAAGCCAGCTATATAAGTGATATGTTAGCTATAATGAAGGCATATAACAGTATGCTTGAGTTTCAAAATGTCATGATTAATAAAGGCATCAGAGCAGATGCGACTAGAATGGCTAATTGCGATAATGCCAATTTGGACAGAGCAATCATGTCTGCTGAAAGGCAGCTTATACAGATTAGAATAATCGAAGAAAAGCTTGGTCTTGAAAATATTCCCAAAGCTTTAAGGGATTTGGCTTTAATAAGGAAAGAAAACCCAGATGTTAATTTAACTGAAATAGGAGAGTTGTTAAACCCTCCTATAAAAAAATCTGGTGTAAATAAACGCTTTAAAAAGCTAGAAGAAATTGCTAATAAGCTTAATTAGTATATACACTAAGTCCTACTAATAGACAGCTTTCAGTGAATGGCTTGCTGTTTTCTCTAAGATAAGTTAGAATCTCTTCACTTTCAGCTCCTGGCTGAATAACAATATTCTTATATTCTTTTTTGCATTCCTTTATTAATCTTAGCCCCTTGACTGGATGTATGCATAAATCTATTACATCTATTTCGTCAGGAACATCATTTATACTTTCGTATTCTTTGGGAACTGAATAAACAGTATATCCCTTTTCTAATAATCTTTTCTTAATTATGTATGCATATTTTTCTTCGCTTACTGTGTTTCCCACAACGACGAAAACCTTTTCTTTCATAGTTTCTTGTAAATCCATAATATTACCCCCATATTAATTATTATTGAATTAATTAATTATACCATAACTTTAACTATTTGTTGCAAATAAACGTGAAATAAGGTAATATAAATACATATATGAGTAAATAGATATACGTAATGAATTAATTGGAGGAGAAATGGCTAAGACAAATAGACAATCAAGGAAAACAAAAGCAAAGATAAAAAATGCTCTAATGGAGCTTATGGGGGAACAAGAACTTTCTAAAATTACCATTAATGAGCTGACTGAAAAAGCCGATATTAGCAGAAGAACCTTCTATTTACATTACACTGATTTTAAGGCATTGCTTAGTGAAATTGAAAGAGATAATATGGAATTGGTGCAAAAGAAGGTTATGGACAAATTAGTGGTAGAAGGAAAATTGGAATTACTGAGTTTTTATACTGCACTAAATGATATTATCTTAAAGGATAATCAATACTATATTTCTGCAAGTAAATCTGCATATTCCTTATATGTCTTCAATAAAATTGAAGAATTAATGATAGCTGAAATACTTGAAAAAGATGAGAATATTAAAAAACCTATTAGCAAATCAGATATGATAAAGGTTAAGTTTTTCATAATGGGATCCATGAAAGTTTTTTGGTCATGGTTAAGTGAGGGAAAGCAAATGCCTTTAAATAACCTAGTAGAAATTATTGAAGAAGGTTTTGAAGAAGGATATAAAATTTAACTAATTGGAGGAAGTATGAAATTTACAGTAATTTATTTTAGCAAAGACGGTCATACGAAGGAAATGGCAGATGAAGTTGTTAAAGGTGCATCTAAAGTTAAAAAAATTGAAGCGAAAGCATTTTCATTAGATGAAATTGATAAAGATTTTGTGGATGAAAGTAAATGTGTAGTATTTGGCACACCCGTATATCACGCAGGTATTTGTTGGCAGATGAAAAAATGGTTCAATGAAGAAAGTAAAGATTATAACTTGGAAGGTAAGTTGGGTGGTGCATTTGCTACTGCGGCATTTGTTCAAGGGGGATTAAATACAGCATGCTTAGAGCTCACTCAGCTAATGCTAGTCAAAGGTATAATGGTATATTCCAGTGGATCTGCACTGGGGCAGCCTTTCTTACATATTGGAGCCACATCTATTAATGAAAATTCGGAAAGAGATAAGATGCAGTTTATATCCCTTGGAGAAAGACTAGCTAATAAAGTGGTAAACATATTTAATGATTAAATTATAAGGCTAACTATGACCTGTGCTAAAAAGTACAGGTCTTTTATTAAAAGAAAGGTTAACTATGGAAGGTTTGAATAGCTCATATACATCATTATTAATAATAATTTTGTTGGCTACGTTTGTGCCTTTGGTGCTTAAAAAACTTAAAAGAATAGCCGTACCTAGCGTTGTAGGAGAGATACTTGCAGGGGTAATTATAGGTAAAAGTGGTTTTGATATAGTGCATGGTGGTACAGAGCTTGATTTCATATATAGTTTTGGCTTTGCATTTTTAATGTTTTTATCTGGATTGGAAGTTGACTTTTCCCTATTAAAAACAACTCAAACAGATTGCAAATACAAACTTATAGATAAGCCAATATTTGTTGCCATGGCAATATTTCTTGGAACTTTAATTATGTCATATGGGTTTTCATGTATATTAGTTTACTATGAAATGGTGACTGATCATCTTCTCGTGACTTTAATACTAAGTACTACATCTCTAGGTATTGTAGTTCCTATACTTAAAGAAAAAGGAATTATAGGCCAAAGGTACGGACAAACCATACTAATGGCATCACTTATAGCAGATTTTGCTACAATGGTAATGATTACTATATTAATTGGTGTTAGAACAGAAGGTGATAGTAAAAGTATATTCTTAATAATGATATTATTTATTGCTTTCTTCTTGATATATAATCTTGGTAAAAAATATCTTGATTACGACCTTATTAATGAACTATCTAATACAACGGCACAAATCAAAGTAAGGGGTTCTTTTGTCCTTATACTGATATTTATAACGTTGGCAAATGCCATAGGGATGGAAATAATTTTAGGAGCATTTTTAGCAGGTGTTATTGTTTCCTTACTAGATGACAAAGAAGCTTCTGATTTATATATGAAGCTTGATGCCATAGGATTTGGCTTTTTTGTACCAATATTCTTTATTATGGTAGGCGTATCATTTGACTTGAAGGCAGTACTGGGAGACCCAAAGATATGGATATTTATGCCTGGTATTATAGTAATGCTTTATTTAGTAAAGATAGTGCCGTCGCTACTACTTGCTAGAATGTATCCCATCAGGAAAACTATAGCGGCCGGTTTTTTGTTATCATCCAGATTAAGCTTAATAATTGCTGCCAGCGCTGTTGGGCTTGAGATGGGAATAATAAAACCCTATGTAAATTCGGAGATTATACTGGCAGCTTTAATAACTTGTACATTCTCCCCTATGATATTTAACAAGATGCTTCCTTACGAATGTGAGGATATAACAAAGAGAGTATTTATAATTGGCTCTGGTAAGGGCGTAGAAATGTTGGTAAAAAGGTTAGAAGAGCAAGATGCATATATAACTGTACTTGTTATGAATAACCGCTGCGTGGACGATATCCCGGACTGTGCTGATAAAATTGAGATTGGCAATCCATTAAGTATTGAGTTTTTAAAGTCTACAAACTTAACAGATGCTGATTCAGTTGTAATTGCTGTAGAGGATGAGGGTGTTAACACAGAAATTTGTAGAATCTGTAAGAACTACTTCAGTAAAAATAATTTGATATTGCTTTCAAATGTAGATCATAAGTCAAAGGGGGAAACGTTGTATGGTGCCCAAAGAATATCACCTGACTTAGCAACAGCAGCACTAGCTCAAAGCTATATAAACAACCCAAGTACATATAACTTGTTGTTTACTGAAAGTGATTTTGGTATTATCGAAGTTGAGCTAAATAACCCTGATTTATTCAACACTTCATTAAGCAGAGTTGTATTGCCTGGTAATAGCCTAATACTTTCAATTAAGAGAGGGAAGGACAAGGTAATACCTCATGGTTCCAATGTAATTGAGCAGGGAGATGTGCTCATAATAGTTGGATCTAAAGAGCATATGGAAGAAGTTAAAGCGTTAATTGCTACTCATTCTTGCGCAATTAATGTATAGGAATATTGGAGGTCAGTATGAATAAAATTTATGATCCTTTTAATCTGTTGCATGATAAAAAGTCTTATAAAGTAGAGCCTCCTGGTACTCTTACATATAAGGGTAATTATGGTGACGTTAAACCTTCAATTGAATGTATAGAATATGATAATAGTGAAACTAAGAGTTCAAAGGTTGAGGTAATAGGTGATAAAGTTACTGATGATAAGGTATATTGGTATAATGTGGTTGGTCTTAGCAATGTTGAAATGATTCAACAAATCGGAAAGTCCTTTGATATACATAATATGGATCTTGAAGATATTGTTCATGTTTCTCAATGGAGCAAAATTGAGGTTAAGGAAAATTATAACTTTTCTGTGCTAAAAATGATATATTTAAGTAACCAAAAGATTATTCATGAGCATCTGGCAATTTATCATAAAGGCAATATGATTATAACTTTTCAAGAAACCCCAGGTGATGTATTTGAAAATGTTAGAGACAGACTAATCAGAAACCAAGGAAGTATTAGAAATAAAGCAGGTGAGTATCTCTTTTATTCACTATTAGATGCCTTAGTAGATCAGTACTTTATTGTAATTAATAAAATATCATCTGACTTTATAGATATTGAGATGAAAATTTTAGAAGGCGATAAGCGTAGCAAAGAAAAAGTACATGAACTTAGAAAGGAACTTCTATATTTAATAAATTCTGTAACGCCTATGAAGGATTCTGTGACATCCCTTATAGAAAATGGAAGAATCATTATTGATGAGGACTTAGAACCTTATTATGGAGACTTGGATGAGCACCTTAATCAAATTTCGGATTCCCTAAAGGCGTATAAGGAGATGACCAATAGCTTGCAAGAAATGCATGCAACTAATGTCAGCAATGATATGAATAAGATAATGATGACATTAACGATATTTTCCGCCATATTCATTCCTTTATCATTTTTGGCTGGTGTTTTTGGTATGAACTTTCATTATTTCCCTGGGCTTGATATAAAGGCGGGTATTTATATATTCATGTCTGTATGTGTAATTATAGCTGGTGGCATGTTGTTGTTTTTTAAATCGAAAAAGTGGTATTGATAGGAGAGTAAATGAATAAAGAAGATATTATAGAAATAGAAATAACAGATATGACGCAGGATGGTAATGGTATTGGGAAATATGACAATTTAGTTGCATTTGTTTCCGGAGCGCTTTTAGGCGATGTGGTAAAAGCCGAAATTACTAAGATTAAGAAAAATTATATTTTAGCAAAAGTAGTTGAGGTCACAAAGGAATCAGAGTATAGAGTGGATAATCCTTGTAAATATGGTGATTTGTGTGGTGGCTGCTCATTACTTAGTATTAAGTATGAAGGCCAACTTAGATTAAAAGGAAAACAGGTTAGGGATAAGTTTATAAGGCTTGCAAAGCTTGATGAACCTAAGATAAACCCAATCATATCCATGGATGAGCCTTATAGGTATAGAAATAAGACAACTTTTGCAGTAAAAGGCAATAATGTTGGCTTTTATAAAAGAAAGAGCAATAGTTTTGTATGTAATACTAAGGAATGCATGATACAAAGTGAAGTGTCAATGACTGTTGCAAATTCAATTAGAAGGTTTATATTAGAAGATAATATAAAAGATGGCCTTTTTGAAAGTGCAACTGTAAAAATTGCAATGGGAACTGGCCAAGTAATGGTTGTATTTAATATATCATCCAAAGGTATACCAAATTATGAAAAATTAATAAAAATAATCGATGATGACATGGATAGCTTAAATAGTTATTATTATTTTCAAAGTGCAATAGTAATAAACAATAAGGGTAACAGCACTTTACTAGCTGGCACCAAGACTATAACAGATAATGTGTTTATAGGTAGAGAATTAGAATTTGAAATATCAGCAGAGGCTTTTTATCAAGTAAATACTGAGCAGATGATAAAGCTTTATGAAAAGGTAAAGGATTATGCTTCCCTTACAGGTAGTGAAACGGTGTATGATTTATACTGTGGAGTTGGGACAATTGGACTTATGTTAGCTGATAAATCTAAATTTGTCGTGGGAATTGAATCAGAAAAAGAAGCTGTTCTAAATGCTAATAGAAATGCTACATTAAATGGCATTGTAAATGCCATTTATAAAACAGGCAAAGCGGAAGACGAGCTTCCGGAATTGATTAAGGAAAGACCTTGTGATGTAGTTATCTTCGATCCCCCAAGAAGTGGTTGTGATGAGTCACTGTTAAAAACAATAGCAGAAGCAGAGGCAAAGAAGATAGTCTATGTTTCTTGTGAACCGGCGACATTAGCGAGAGATATAAAGATACTGATAGAATTGGGCTATGAATTTATAGAGGCTACACCAGTAGATATGTTTCCGCATACTATGCATGTCGAGACCATAGTAGCACTATACAAAATAGACTAATCGTATTTGCTCAAATACCGCTAAAAACCAAGCTTTTCATGTTTAAGACGGACGTCTTGAATTATCGCAATAAGGAACTGAAAGATGAAATAGTCATAAGGCTAGGCTTTTGGATGTGAAATGTAGGGACATAAGAAATTGAATAATGAATGTGAATCCACTGGTGCAGAATCGGTGGATTTTTCTTTTTGGAAAGACTTTAAGATTTTAATAAAACAGACCTCAATAGAACAGCTAACCTGACAACAAAGCTCTTATGTGGTATATTTCTAACATAAAGATAAAAATAAACCACATAGGAGTTTTAACGTGAAAAAGAAAAATAAATTTGGATATCTTAGTTTATTGGGGCTATTAGGTTTCTTGGGATTTGTTACAGATCATAATTTGTTGTTTTTGTTCTTTGGATACTTTGGATATGCATATTATTTTAACGTGATTGCAGATGAAATGTTCAAAGAGCATTTATTAAAAGCTTCTGCCATATCTTTTTTTATATTATTGTTTGTCATGATGATAACAATAATATTAGTCACAATAACAAGAAATATGGAGTTTGCTCACTGGGGCCTATTTTTAGGTTTTATAATCGGGAACCTTACTTTTGTAGTTTTTCATACTATTTATGAAATCAAGGAAAGCAATGGTGCCAAAGATGAGAATATTTAAAACTAACATTAAGGCATATAGGGCGAAATTTGATATGACACAGGATGATCTAGCAAAGACAGTTGGTGTAAGGAGAGAGACGATAGGTAATTTAGAGAACGGAAGATATAATCCATCTTTAAAACTCGCCATGGATATTGCTAAGGTATTTGGCTGCACCGTAGAAGACATATTTGAAGTTGTAAACAATGGTTAAGGTGTTACTGGAAAGGAAGGTAGTGTTAAATGAAAAATAAATCTCTTATATTAAAAATTATAATTCCTGTAGCCATAGGCCTCTTGGTTGGAAGGTTCGTCACACCTTTGTTTGGTGTGGCGTCACCATGGGATAGTATTGCTGTAAGTACGGGCATAACAATTACTTTATTCATAATTATTGAAAGCATAACGAGTAAGTTAACAAATGGTAGAACAAGCACTGTTCTCATGGGTGAAATTAAAAATCTTCATAAAGTTAATAAGAGTGAAATCCGGCAAACGACCGCAGTTTTAGCAGATGCCTTTAAGGAAGATCCGTTGTTTAAAATATTATTTGGGGATGCTGTGAAAAATTCACATAAATATTCCTTGGTCGCTAAGTTTATGATTAGATATTGTTATAAATACGGTGATGTCTATGCATCTTCAGAAAAATTTGAAGGGATTATGGCAATCACTCAAGACGAATATTCCTATATGAGTTTATGGCGCATGATTAGAAGTGGTAGTATTTTTCCATTTCTTTCAATTGGCTTTAAATCTTTTATGAAGGTAGCCGGTGCACTCAGTCCTATGGATGAGGAAAGAAAAAAACACATGAAAAATATGTCTTTTGTCTATTTGCAAATTATTGGCGTAGCTTCGGAAAATCAAGGAAAAGGACATGGAGGGAAATTACTTAAAGAACTCCTAGCCATGGCAGATGAAGCCAAACTTCCAATTTATTTAGAAACAGAAACAGAAAGCAATGTTCGTTTATACGAGAGGTTTGGTTTTAAGACCCTTGAAGAAATGAGCTTACCGGTTATTAATCAACCCATGTGGACCATGCTAAGGGAGGATAAAATTGATTGATAATTTTTTTGATAAACAAAGGGTAAACACTGGAAGACAAAATGAACTTGATATAGCAAGAGGGTTAGCTGTTTTATTCATGATTGCTGTTCACGTTTTAAGAAGTTTTTAAAAGGAGATAGTTATATATTCTTTTGGGGGTACAATTGTAAATGCTCTTGGTGGGCCGCCTGCCGCTCCTGTATTTATGTTTATTTTTGGGGCGGGAATTGTATATTCAAAAAAATCTAATTCTAAAATATTATTAAAACGTGGTTTGCTCATTATTATTGCTGGATATCTACTTAATTTGATTCAAGGATTTTGAACATTGACATAAATTCTTCGGATATTTTCACTTATCATCATCAGGATATTTTTGATAGTATCATTATTTTATTCTTTGTGTTTTTTTGGATAGGACTTATATTTTTTCTATCGAAAGGATTTATTGGGATTTTAAAAACAACCATTGTAAGATGGAGCAGAAATGTAGCCACCATATATTTTATTCATTGGGTATTGATCACGTGTTTATTATCTTTAAATCTAATTGGCATGAATTCCCTAAGCTTTCTGCCAACCATCGCTTTGTTTTTTTGTATTGTAATAGCTAGTGATATTCTCGCTAGTGTTTATGTTAGGCTAATAAACATTTATAAATCAAGACAATCAACTTAAGCAGAATTGTACTGGTTAATTGAATTTGCATATTGGTTGTTAGATAAAGGAGGATCATTCATCATGAGAAAAATAAACCCATTTACATTCTTATCTCTGTTTAGTCTTTTTGGTATTTATGGATTAATTATTAATCCATCCGATTTATCCAAACTCAACTACCTATTATATTTGCTCTACTTAGGATATCTATTCGAGAAACCAACAAAAGCGTTTTATCAAGATATCCAAAAAGCAGCAGCAATTTCATTTTTTATTGTGTTGATTGGTACATCATCATCATTGATCGTCATCTATTTCACAGGAATTGGATATGATTTCCTTGAAATCGCTTTCTGGACAGTATCTTCAAGTATGACAACCATATTGGCGGTAACCTATGGTTGGATCAAAGATAATAGAAAAAGACGAAATTCCAGATGAGTTGTCAACCATAAAGGATAGATTGAATGAAAAAAGATCATACAATCCAATTTGAATGCATAAGTTTGGTTGTTAGATAAAGGAGGCAAATATGATTTTTCCGTTTAATTACAATAAAGAATTAAAATTAGCAGAAGTTGGGGGTAAAGCTAAAGCCTTAATTCAAACAACAAATGCAGGTATGCCTGTACCAGAAGGGATTGTCTTGTCCGTGTCGTTTTTCCATGAGTGGCTTCAAGATATAAAAGCGTCAGAAGTATGGAAAGTAATGCTTCAGGATATATCAAAGGATCATTGTGACAAAGTGAAAACTTTAGCAGAAGAAAAAAGATTTACAAGGACTCAAAAACAAATTTTTGAAGAGAAACTCATGGCTTTAAATGGCCAAGTTTTTGCAGTTCGTTCTTCTTCACCTGAAGAAGATTTAGAAGGTAGTAGCTTTGCGGGGATGTACGAAACTTATTTGGGCGTTATAATGGATCAGTTAGAATTGGTTATCGCCAAAGCTTTTTCTTCATGTTTTGATTATAGGGTGATGGAGTATAAGAATAAAAACCACATTGATTTAGGAGACACCAGTATTGCCATCATTGTTCAAAGGCAGATTGCTTCGGATGTCAGTGGCGTTGGTTTTTCTCTCAACCCTCTTAATAATTGTTTTGATGAAGTATATATTAATGCGTCCTTTGGCCTTGGAGAAGCAATTGTATCTGGTATTGTAACACCTGACACCTATATAATTGATAGTGTAAAAAAGAAGATCATTGAAAAACAGGTTAAAGAAAAATTGATTTCGCTGTGGCTACGAGATAGTGGTGGCATTGAAGAAAAAGTTAATGATCAACCAAATAAACAGGCTCTGACGGATCAGCAGATTCTGGAGCTTTCTACCTTGATTAAAAATTGTGAAAAACACTATCAGAAGCCCATGGATATTGAATGGGCTTTTGAAGATGGAAAGCTATACTTGCTTCAGGCTAGACCAATAACGACGTATATACCATTATTTCCAGAGATGTTAACTGAACCTGGACAAGGAAAAAAACTTTATATGGATCATATTGTGATTACCCAAGGTTTTCAAAAACCAATGTCAGTATTGGGACTTGATCTATGGGGACCAACAGTTGAGAAGTTAGAGTTGGGTATTTTTCCTGTTGGTTTTGAAGGATTAATGCTCAACATTCATGGGAGACAATATATTAACATATCTAATATGTTAAAAGCAATGGGTTCAAAAATAACACTCACTTTATTGGGCGAATATAATCAATCAGTAAAAAGAACTTTAGAGCAGATCCCCCTTAAAGGCCAGTATAAAGCAAAAAAGAAAACCAAGTTAATGAATGTATCAAGAAAGGGGTTATTCAGGGTCGCCTTTATGTCCATACATGGTTTATTTCAAGCATATAAAGATGTGGATGCTTTTTCTGACAAATGTAATCGGATTAATGAGGAGACATTTAAACTTCTAAAAAAAGAAGTCGACAAGCATTTTGAGTCTTGTCATAGCCTAGAGCAAACCCTTGATTATTCAAGAAATATCTTGTTCGAGACAATGGAAGATCAGAAGGCTATGATAGCAGCTATGTATGCCCTAAGCAAGCTGAAAAAAATATTCGATGGTGATGAAATAGCTGGCGAAATTGGGGTTTTGGGTATGGGACTATCTAATAATCCAACGGATCAGATGGCAAACGCCATGAAGGCCCTTGCTTCACATAAAGAGTTTAAGGCAATTGGTAGTTACGATATATATAAAGAAAAAATAATAAATAGAGATTTCACTGAATCATTTTTAGAAATATATGATCATTTCATATACGTCTATGGTTCTAGAGGATTTGGGGAAATAGATGTTGCAAACATGAGAAATGCAGAGAATTATGAAAGTTTCTATTCACAACTGAAAATGATTGATACAAGTGGTGTGAAAGAAGAAAGATTTTCTGAAAAAAGGCACATAGCATATGAAAAACTTTTGAACTGTGCTAGAAGTAAAAAGAAAGAAAAGAAATTCAGAAAATATGCGGATACGTATCAAAAGCTTTTCGGTTATAGAGAATGGCCCAAATATTTATTAACAGTTTATGTAGAAAGTATTCGAAATATTGCCTTATCCATAGGTGAAAAATGGGTTCGTGAAAGAAGATTAGATAATATTCAAGATGTTTTTAATCTTCATGCAAAGGAAATTGATTTAGGACTCCAAGATGATGGGCTAGATTTGAGGTGCCTCATAGAAAAGAATTTGCATCAATATATACGTGTAGAAAAAGTAAAGCAGTGGCCCATTATTAACGACAGCCGGGGAAAGATATTTGTTGAGAAAAGAGTGTCTGAACAAGGAGACCTTTTAGGTGATGGTGTTTCGGCAGGAATTGTCCGTGGTAAGGCGAAAGTAATGTCAGATCCTTTTGAGAAAAATTTGGAGCATGGTGAAATACTTGTAACCAGAGCTACAGAACCATCATGGACTCCGATTTTTATAAAGGCTTCAGGTATTGTATTAGAAATAGGGAGTACACTACAACACGGTGCAATTATTGCTCGAGAATATGGTTTGCCATGTGTTTGTGGTATTGTGAATGCGACAATAGCAATTAAAGATGGAGATATTATTGAAGTTGATGGAACTAATGGTATTGTAAAGATATTGAATAATGAACAGGTGTAGATGGTTCTAAAATAGGATATTAACAAAATATTTTCGGCACCCCCCTATCTATTTTCGGCTTAATAGATAGGGGGGATTTTTTTATACTTTTTTTTGGTACACCCCCTATGATTTTTGGGCTAATAAGTGAGGAGTAAGAATTAAAATGCAAAATGAATAGACCAACCCCCTCGAAAAATCGGCTTATAAGTATAGGGACAAAAAGGAGGTAAACAAATTGGAACATGAAAATGAACTGAAACTCATCAACATGAGTGATGTTGAGGTAACAGAAGTGAAATGGTTATGGAAGCCTTATATTCCCATTGGGAAAATCACTATTATTCAAGGTGATCCAGGAGAGGGTAAGACGACCATGATTTTGGCAATTGCATCAGCAATGACGACTGGTGCTATATTGCCTTTAAGTGAGGAGGCGCTAGAATGGAGCAATGTTATTTATCAGACAGCAGAAGATGGCTTAAGTGACACCATTAAACCATGATTATTAGCAGCAGGTGCTGATTGTACCAAAGTGATCGTAATTGATGAAAGTCATAAGGAGCTGACTTTATCAGATAAGAGAATTGAAGAAGCCATTATAGAGACGAGTGCTCAGCTGTTAATAATTGATCCCTTACAGGCTTATTTAGGTTCTGGTGTAGATATGCATAGGGCAAATGAAATCAGACCTATTTTCAAAAATCTTTCTAGTGTTGCAGAGAGAACGGGCTGTGCCATTGTTATTATTGGACATATGAATAAGGCTGGTGGCACAAAAGGGCTTTACCGTGGACTGGGTTCTATTGATATTACAGCTGCCGCTAGGAGTGTTCTCTTAGTAGGGCGTGTAAGAGCTGATCCATCTATTCGTGTCATGGCTCAGATTAAATCAAGCTTAGCACCTGAAGGCAAGAAGATTGCTTTTAAGCTAGATGAAGAAAATGGCTTTGCTTGGATAGGAGAATATGATATTGATCTGGATGAATTGCTTGGTGCTAGTTCAACGGAAAGTGTTCTTAAAAGAGCTGAAAAGCTGATTAAAGAAGTGCTTGATGATGGTGCAAAAGCCAGTGATTATGTTGTAGAAAAGGCAAAAGAAAAGCAGATTTCTCAAAGAACACTGAAAACAGCTAAAAAGAATCTTGAAGTGAAATCTATCAAAACAAAGGAAGGTTGGAAATGGCAATTATAAAATCAAGAGTGCAAGGGGGCAATGCTTATAACCATTGCACACTTGCACCCTTGAAAGGCAGGTGAAGATATGTTAGGTAAACTATTTGGTGCAGAAGAAGTAAAAGCAGAATTGCAAGAAGCTAGGGAAGAGATCCAACTACTTGAACATAAGCTTGAGCTCAAGGAAAAATCCATCAAACAACTTGAAGAAGCAATGAGGATATTGGAAGAGAATATTAAATCATTGCTTGATGAAAATGACCAATTAAGGGCACGTCCAGATCATTTTGGACGAACATCAAGAGCATCTGGTGAACATATGCGACTTCTTAAAATGTATCAGTACAATCAATTATCCTATCAGGAAATTGCAGATAAAATGACGGAATATACCGGTGAGAAGTGGTCCAAAAGCACGGTTCACTATTTGCTGACGAAGTCATAATCCTTTTTATCTTCAATATCCCAGAATAAATCCGAAAGCGTCTAGTTAGTTACTGGACGGCAGCTGAAGCTTGAGGATTTATTTACCCTGTTTTAACAGGGGCAAGCTTCCACTTTGTACAGCCAAAGTGTTTAAAAGTGGGCAAGCCCACACCCATTTGCAGGAGGAACATTATGAGACAGCGAAACAAGCAAATCAATATACGCGTAACAGAAAAAGATAGATCAAAAATTATAAAATTAGCAGCTAAGAGTAGATGTGAATCATTAACGGATTATATCTTAGATAAAGCTTTAAACAAAGAAATAATTCAGTATGATTTGCATGAAATAAATTCAAGGCTATCAAAGATTGGGGGTGAGTTAAATCATTTGGTGATGTTATGCCATCAAGGAAAAATTAAATTGGTGAATCTGACAAAATACACCAAAGAACTAGAAGAGCTACAGGAGGCTCTTAAGAATATAAAATAATATGAAAAGAAAATCAAGCAGGAGGGTCAGATGGAAAACTTAATGAAGTTTACAATACAGTTAGCCATGCTTTCCAACCTGCTTGATGAAAAGATGATTTCAGAAAAAGAATTCATCAAGATCAAAGCTGAGTTGGAAAGAAAATACAAAATAAAACGAGGTTTAAGTAGCACTTAATTATCTACTATGATAAAATTAAAATGATAATTGGGAACATAGATTGATGAACTATCCGGAATTACCGGATAGTTCACTTAAAAACAACAGACAGTATCTGATGAATTATAAGCTACATATGGAGAAGGAGGGTTACATTGGAACATATTAACGATTTACTCATATATCAGACAGAAGATGGAAAAACAAAAATAGATGTAAGACTTGAAAATGAAACAGTATGGATGACACAGAAAGCGATTGCTGAGCTTTATCAAAAAGGCGTAAATACAATTAATGAGCATATAAAAAATATTTATGCAGAAGGTGAACTTGAAGAAAATCGAACTATTCGGGAAAACCGAATAGTTCAAACCGAGGGAAATAGAGAGGTTGAGAGAACAGTACGTTTTTATAACCTAGAATTAATCATTGCCGTAGGCTACCGTGTACGTTCTAGTCGAGGCACACAATTTAGACGATGGGCAACAGAAAGACTAAACGAGTACTTAGTTAAAGGATTTACCATGGATGATGAACGTCTTAAGGGTATGCGTAATATTGGTGATGACTACTTTGACGAGCTATTAGAACGTATTCGTGATATTAGAGCCTCAGAAAAAAGATTTTATAAGAAAATTACGGATATCTATGCCTTGTCTATAGATTATGATGGAAAATCAGAAGAAGCTAAAAAGTTCTTTGCAACGGTGCAAAACAAACTTCATTTTGGTATTCATGGTCATACAGCTGCAGAACTCATTGAACAAAGAGCTGATGCTTCAAAAGACAATATGGGACTTACCACTTGGAAAGGTGATAAGGTACGCAAAGGAGATATTACTGTTGCCAAAAATTATTTGACGGAAAAAGAAATAAAATCCCTTAACCGTATTGTAACCATGTATCTCGATTATGCAGAAGATCAGGCAGAAAGACGTAATCCTATGCATATGAAGGATTGGGAAGAAAAACTCAATGCCTTCCTAAAATTTAATGAGCGAGACATTCTTACTGGTGCAGGTTCTATTTCACATGAAGTGGCTAAGGAACTTGCTGAAAAAGAATATGAGAAATTTAATCTAAAGCGTTTAAGTGTACCTGAAAAAGATGACTTTGATGTGTATTTAGAAGAGCATGAATGGACACATAAGAAGTAACCCTGTTTTAGATTCCGTGAAGGAAGTGATGTCATGAAAGAAGTGATGTCATGAAAGAAGTAGAAGTTATAAAACCTAAAAAGAATAAATTTGACCGTGCATCAGGGAAAGAACTCTCCAAAATACGTGTTGCCCCATATTGTAGAGTCAGTACTGATTCAGCTGAACAGATGTCAAGTTATGATTCTCAAGTGGCTTATTATGAGCAGAAGATCAAAGAAAACCCTAAGTGGGAATTGGCAAAGATATATTCTGATGCCGGTATTAGTGGCACTAATATTGATAAACGTCTTGGCTTTCAAGAGATGATTCGTGATGCCGTGGCTGGTGAGTTTGATCTAGTCATTACCAAGAGCTGGACCTATGTCAATACCTTGGACACAAAAAGTTGAACAAAATTATGCAGCACCTAATGCCTCATCTTCTTTTTGTTGTGGCGTCATATAATCAATGCT
>Ga0209931_1000595_pt1 | contig 21558 bp, 18 predicted proteins | sample SalPonR1_B_D1_MG_FD_185697 | JGI IMG/M metagenome (GOLD analysis project Ga0209931, IMG submission 185697) | Salt pond soil microbial communities from South San Francisco under conditions of wetland restoration - Salt Pond MetaG R1_B_D1_MG... ...
AATCTGTGCGCCTTCACGACCGTGACAATTCAGGCAAAGTCCTTTATTAATCACGATTGGGGCGTGGTATATGATGTGGCCGTTGTCTATGTATACCCTGGGATCTAAATCTTTCTGATCTTCATCTTGCCTCTGGCGCTGATCTTCAAGTTGAGACAGATAGCTGCGGATGGTTTTCATCTCCAGTGAGTCGGCACGATTAGCCGGGTTTCGGGGGCGATGTGACGCACGCCGCAGTTCAACACTATGGTGCGCGGATAGAGAATCTGTGATCGGAAGTGCCTCAACATTGCAGAATTGCAGGGCATAACTGATGCCCCCTTCCTGAACGGCCTGACCCAATTTTGAACTTAGCGACTGAAATGCATCCCGGGTGATAGTTCTTCCATCTTTTATAATAGTCGTTGTGTCTACAGGGACGGAACGATCAGCTATAGTCTCATCATGCTGAGGCGTGCATCCTGCGAGTAGCAGTAGAATGATCGGTATGAGAATATATCTTTTCATTAATGTACATTTTGTGATTCATATTTATTGATTAATCCCGACTCCACATCACTCTCAAAAAATAATCTGCGTTAATAGAGAAATCAAACTCCACCTGGTTGGCAGCGACCAATCGTTGTGTCAGTAACTGAATATCAAACCGGTTATACCTGAGCTGATCCTCCTCCGGAGTTAACAGATGAAACAGGTGTTTGGCTATCTGCCGCGCCGCATGTTGTCTATCATCAAACATGAGTGACCCTTTCTTATTCTTTAAAAATCTCACAGCTGGTTTCTGTTTACGGCGTTTTGGTTATTTCATGTGATTAGTCATCGCGCACCAATCCCTTCTTTTTAGCCTGTATACTGTATCTTGTGTGTGGAACAGCCTCCAGCCGGCCTTTTGAAATCTGTTTGCCAGTGGCCATACAGACGCCATAGGTCTTATTTTCGATCCGTTCAAGAGCGTCATTTATCTGTTCGATATATTTACGGGTGCGCTCGATGAGCTTAAAGTTGGTCTCTTCTTCTTCAACGTCTGACCCCACATCGGCTTCATGGTGGGTGAGTGCACTATACTCTTCATCATCTGACGCCATGATATTATCCAGATTTTCTTGCAGCGCATCAAGTTCAACCCTGGCATCTTTTCGATTTTTCTCGAGTAGATTCCTGAAATAATCCAGGTCTATATCTGTCAGGGGTGTCTTGATATCAGGGTTTTCGGGATAAATGTTCTGTGTAGATTTCATAACAGGCTCCTTTTAATTGAAAAAAGTAGCTCAATAGTTAAGTACAAAAATCCTGTAAAACAGGCCATGGTGAAATATTGAAAAGGTTTGTAATGATTACGATTACAAAGCTTTTACACGGTGTAGAAGTGGTTGATCAGACAAGTATTCAGGTATTGTCAATTTGAGACGATCCATCTCCGAAATAGCGTGCGGTATGTAGAAAATGAACAACAATTGTCAGGGGTCACTCTATTAAGGAAACAAGCCCCTTTCTGAAAAGCTCAGGATAATATACGGAGGGCTTGGTGCAGGGATTCTGACGCCCGTCGATCTATCCTGCTACTGAAGAAGCCAGTGGTTTTGTATGAAGTTCCATTACATGATGAAGCATTTGATCAATAAGCGTGGTTTGTTGATGAACCAGACTATCTAAATCACGGGGATCACCATCCATAAGCATGTAAAGGCAGGCCAATTCTGATAGCTTCCAATCTTTAAAGGTGCCATTTGAACTCCCCCGATAAACTTTTAAGAAATGATTTTCAGTTTCATGATGAAGCGTTTTAAAGATCTCTATGGCTCGGTGTACCGATACCTCAATCATTTTGAGTTCTTCCGAATCAACAAATTGAAGCAGGTCACTTGCATAGTATCGGCAATTGAGGTTCTGGAGCATTTCTTGAAATTGAGAAATCCCATCGAATCTGTAATCATTGTACGTGGTTGGCAAATTGTTCATGAGATTTATGAATATATCTTAAATATTTGTGACAGCAATTGGTTTGACTCAGCCCTATTGCTGTCTTTAGATTATAATCAACGGGTGCTTATTCCGTCGCTGTATCAGACTCGTTGTCTAAGACGATCAAAAAGCCCTTCATACCTGCGGCATAATGCCCTGGAAAGCTGCACAGATATTCGTATTCGCCAGGCGTTTCAGGAGCTGTAAACACAATCTCTGTAGTTTCTCCCCCGCCTACCATTTCTGTATGGGCCAGTACCATGTCACTTAGCGCGGGTGGTAAATAGTCCTGTTCCTGTGCTTGCTGTGCTTGTCGAACGTATACAGTTGGATCGGCATCGGCCGTCATCAGCACCCAGTTATGCGACATGGCCGACGGCGGAAGCTGGCTGCGGGTTGTAAGTCGTATTCGTATCTCTTCGCCTGGCTCTGCTTCAATGGTTTCAAGCAAAAGCAGTCCACCTTGCGCGCCCGTACTCTGTCCAACGGTAATTCCCTCCATCTCCTGTTCCACAGCAAACTTCATGTCATCAATTCCAATGATATTGATCGTCCTTATATCATCATTCATTGCCATAGTATCAGAACTCTCCTCCTGAGCCCCTGAAGCGTCCATGTCTTGCTGCCCGGAATCACCTCCGCTGCAGGCAAACATAAAAAGGGTTAGCAGATAGATGATTGATAAGAGGGCAGATGATGTCATATTCGGCTTTAGCATTTTGTTCTCACTGTTTTTTGAAATTTTGATGTCTCATTTACTTTAAAAAATAAACGATTTATGCTCTATCAGTGTGAGTCATATTTGTTAAAAGCTATAAGGGATTTCACTACAAAATACTCAGTTTGTAGGGGGTGAAACGGACTATTTGGGATGACAAGCTATCAGGTGCTTTTTTTGGGATTGAACACTCGCATGAAAGATTAAATAGTTCTGCTGATGACAAATAGATCTGAAAATGACTACATCTACAAGCAGACTATCTTACAAATATTCGTTAAGAATGGTTACAGAACAGTTTATGATACGTGTGTAATATCTGTTGAATGAGTAATTGAGAAAGGCGTGATGCTGGTAGCAGACAGTTACTACTGCACGACGGGGCTGGTTTGAGAAAAAATAGTTTAAATACATATCATGGAAAGAGATCTCCGATATTGTAGAAGCTAAACGCGAAAAAGTTAATGTTTAACAGGAGATAGATGAAATGAAGTAATACAAGTGACTCCCAATAGACGTTAAGTAAGAATTTAGCTGAGAGTTCACGTTTTATTATCACATAACCATCCCGCCTATTTAGCTTGAAACCTGAGTTCGATTCTAAAATATCAAAGAAATACATTGGGTTGTCCAAAAAGGGCGTCATCCCGCGCTCCCGCAACGGGATCCCCTCGGGAGAAGCGGGATCTCCCATCGTTATAAAGGCAGGAGGTGCCGGATCGGGGTCCGGCATGACGGTATTGAGAATGAAATATCTCAACAAACGCCCTTTTAAACGACTCAATTAACATATTATGAATCGAACTCAGGTTTGAACTAATATGTAATCTGACACTCCATCGTGTGATTGATCACATTATGAGTAAAATAGTTTCATTCCCTGACCTCAATCCGAACACCATCTTCAATGCGTTCATCAGGGTGGGTAATCACACGTTCACCAGTTGTAAGGCCATCAATAATTTGTGTTCGCAATCCGCTTTGGCGCCCTATATCTACCTGTCTTAGCTGTGCGTTTCCGTCAGCTGCTACAAAAAGGGCCCACTGATCTCCCTCTATCCGGAATAAAGATGACGAAGGAACCTGGAGTACATCATCACCCTGCCAGATTATAAATTCTGCAACCACCCGGTATCCATCGCCAAGGGGCCTCCAAGTATTGAAGTGAGAAAGGATATCCATTATCACGGGTACACGTTGTTCCTCAACACCCAGGGCAGAAACTTGAGTAAAGCCTGAAGGTTCAACAATCGTTACAATTCCCTCGAGAAGAGTATCCGTACCCCAGCGTTTAATGCGCACCCTTGTTCCGGGGTTTATTTTAACAGCATCGGTAGATAGCAGATCAGCACGTATTTCCAGTGACTGTGGATTACCAATCTCCATCAAAGGCATGCCGGCCTGGATGGGACCTTCACTTTCGTGATGAATTTTTAAAATTTTTCCATCTGCTGGTGCAGTGATGGGTATTTGTTCCTGATTTCCAGGCGTCTGGAATGATTTAAGTGCTGAGGTTGCAGCGTCTACATTGTGTTCTGCCACTTCAACTGAAAACTCAGAGGATGTGAGATGTGCGGAGGCACGGCGGGCCGCAAGTTTCGCGTTGTCTAAGACTTGAGCACTTCCAATTCCGTCATCAAACAGGTTTTGAATGCGTTCAAGCTCTTTATTGGCCAGTTGCTTCTCCATTTCAGCAAGGCTGTATGACTCTTCTGCCTGCCTGAGGCGAGCCTTTGCCGACTCAAGCTGAGCTAATGCAACTTCTCGCTGCCGTGCACTAATCATGTCGGGAACGGGCTGCACACGGAATAGCTCATTTCCATCGGACACGGAGTCTCCAACCTCATGCTGAACCCTGAGAATATAGCCGGTTACAGGCGCTGAGATTACAAACCGGTCTTTCACACGGGTAATACCTTCCTCTTCAAGGGTAACTTCCATGGGTGCTTGATTTACCTGTTCAACACCAACCTGAACAGGTGAAGGCAAAAATCCCCAAACGATCAAAAATAGCAGGGCAATAATTGATAGTGCTAGTATGACATTTCGTTTTGTAATATTAAATTTCATAGTCTATTCCCGTGTTTTTAGTACGCCAATTAAGTCGAGACGGTTTAGCCGTCTGCGAATGAGCATGCCTGATAAAAGTGCCGAGACAATAACAACCACGGCTGAGAGAGCAAACGTCGCACGGCTGATATTCATAGGAATGCGGTATAGCTCTGTTTGTAATGACCACACAATGAACCAACTCAATCCGGCGCCAAACAGAAAGCCAACCGGTATGGCCAACAGGACAAGAACGGTTAGTTCACCTAACAGAATATATGATATTTCACCCCTTCTGAAACCCAGCACCCGGAGGCTCGCAAGTTCCCTGCTCCGTTCAGACAGTGAAATTCTTGCATTATTATAAACAACGCTAAAAGCCATAGCTCCGGCAAATAGTGAAATAAAGAGTGCCATAATAAGCCATGTCTGTGCTGTTGAATCATAAAAACGCTGTATGATCTTTTGTTTTGATATTATTTCACCAACAAAAGGACTCTCAGTAAGTGATGCGGTTATCTCTTCTTCAAATGAACGATCTATAAGTAAATAAGCCCCACTTACAACCCGGCGATCTGGAAGCAGCTTGCTTAGTTCGTCAATATCCATGTAACCGCTCAGGCCGATAAACTGTTTAATAAAGCCCGCAACCTCAATTTTGGCGGACTCTCTGCTTCCATCAAGGAATTCAATAGCCAGTGTATCACCTGCCTGAACTTTTAATATCTCTCCAAGTTTTTTAGTGAGTAACAGCCCCCCCTCTGGTACATTTACCGGCTGTTCGTGTTCATCCAGAATTTTTCGAAGCTTCATGTCCTGGGGATATCCCTGAATGGAGGTTAAATGCCTGCGATGGTTATAAATCATCCGAACCGGGACGGTACGATGCGCTTCGCCATAATAAACGCCGGGCATTCGAACCATCTCCATAAGTGCATGGTCTGAAATATTATCCCGAAATGAAACGCCAAGATCAAAGGGTTGTGCCTTGCGAAAGTCGGTTTCAATCAAATATTTTACTGAATCATTGCTCATCCGGCCTACCACCATTAAGGCTGCGGCAAATGCAACGCCCAGGATTCCGAAAATAAATTTAACCCGTTGCCGGCCAATCTGACGCAGAACCATTTTTGTGGGTTGGTCGAGGTATTTGGCAGCCCCTAGCTTTTCTAAAATACTGCGGTGATAAAGTTTAGGCGGTTCAGGGCGCATTGCCTCTGCAGGGGGCAGAGCTACAGCATCTCTAACAGAGAAATAAGCCCCGCTGTAGGCTGCCAATGCACTAATAATTGCCGCTACTACAACATCCCATGGATTAATAACAAATTTGAGGTAAGGGAATCGGTAGAAGTTGGCGTAAATCGCTGATAGTTCCTGACCGAGGTAGTATCCAAATATAATGCCACCTATTAGACCTATCAAAACAATGACTGAAATCAACAGCACAAAGTGGGTGCCAATTTCCCTGTTTCTATATCCAAATGCTTTCAGAATCCCTACCTGCTCACGCTGTGTTTTAATAAGCCGGCCTATGACGACGTTAAGCAGAAATGCGGCAACAGCGATAAAAATGGTAGGAATGATGGTTGCTGTTTGACCAAGCTGTTTAAGTTCTTCAGATATAAAGAAATGTGAGTTTTGATTCTCTCTTGAAATGGCTCCAAGTCCTCCATATGCCTCAAGAATCAGGTCCAGCTGTGTTATGATATCTTCAACGCCGGCATCCCGGGTTACAGATAAGACCACATTGTTGAATGCGCCTTTCATATCGTAAGCGGCTGCAAGCGGGGAACGCCTCATCCATAGTATACCAAACCGCTTGAGGTCCGGGGAAAGGCTACCCGGCTGCCCCTGGTAGATAAACTCCGGACTAAGGCCGATGCCCACAATTGAGAGTGTTTTTTCTTTTCCGTTGATCACGGCCTGCAGCTTGTCGCCTATCGAAAAACCATGTTCTTCTGCAAAACCGTCACCTAATACAATTTCATTTTCGGTATATGGGGTTGGCAATCGGCCTTCCCGTAAATAGAGCCTGTTGAGCAAGGGCTCTCGCTCATCGGGTAGTGAGATAACCATTCCGGTAACGGTTTCATCAAATCCTTCAACCTCCAGGTTAAGGCCGGATTGTATTCTGGTTTCAACCCGGTTAACGCCCTCAATTTCACGAATCTGTTCAGAGACGGAATTAGGGGCCCGTTTCAAAGAGGCAAACACGTTTGCGAAATAATAATCCTGATAGTACGATTGTTGAGTTTCCCGGAGTGAATCGAGGGTGCTAAGGAAGGTGATGTATGTGGCCGCTCCACATGTAATCATGAGCGCAATAACCAATACCATGCCCCGCATGCTTGATAAGTCGCGCAGTAATTTTTTGTTTATTGCTCGCATAACATCACCATGTCATTTCATCCGGGGATGTTTTATCCTCGTTGATTTCAATCTCCGAAATCTTTCCGTCATGCAGATTAATAATACGATCTGCCATGCCACCAATGACGACGTTGTGGGTAATTAAAACAGTTGCAGTACCAAGATTTTCGTTTACTCTCTGGAGGGCTTTAAGAACAACAACCCCCGTTTTTGAATCCAGGGCTCCGGTCGGTTCATCACACAGAAGTACATCCGGGTTTTTTGCAACAGCCCTGGCAATGGCAATGCGCTGCTGTTCACCGCCAGAAAGTTGAGCCGGAAAGTGATCCATTCGATCTCCTAAATCTACAAGTGAAAGTGCATCCTCGGGTGTCATCGGATCATCCGCAATCTCAGTTACTATGGCGACATTCTCTCGAGCTGTAAGGCTTGGAATAAGGTTGTAAAACTGAAAAACGAATCCAACGTTGAGGCGTCTGAAGTTTGTAAGCTCTTTCTCCGATGCGTTCGTTAGATCAATGTCGCGATAGGTTACGTGTCCGCTGGTGGCTGTATCGAGCCCTCCCATGATATTGACCAACGTTGACTTTCCGCTACCCGATGCACCGAGGAGAACAACCACCTCATTGCTGTAAATATCCAAATCGATACCTCTGAGAGCCTTGACGCGGACTTCTCCCATTTGATACTCTTTCGTAAGTCCCCGTGCTGTGAAAATAGGTTTTTTTGATGCTTTGGCAGTCAAGATGCTCGTCTTTTTCCTTTCAAATTAATCAACTTTACCGAAGACTAATGTAGGGCATTCCCTGAAAATCTTACACTTATACCATTAAATGTATAGCTTAGATGTGAAATAAGAATGTTTCTGCACATCCGGAGACGTATGTTTTAATTTCGAATATTTTAAAAAATTATTTTCACCGCAATCAATTTTATGCTGGTATGGAAATTTTTGGATTTAAGGAGTTTTGCTGTCATGGGAATATAGCTTTTTAAATGGGCTGATCTTGTACTTGTCAGTACCCATGTCCTGAAGTGATAACCGAGATTTCTTAAAGTAGTAGTTTTACACTATTCAGTATTCCCCTTCAGACAGAACAATGAACCCAAAATGTACATCTGAAACTGATGAATGACTTATGAACCTGAGTTCGATTCTAAAATATCAAAGAAATACATTGGGTTGTCCAAAAAGGGCGTCATCCCGCGCTCCCCCAACGGGATCCCCTCGGGAGATGCAGGATCTCCCATCGTTATAAAGGCAGGAGATGCCGGATCGGGGTCCGGCATGACGGTATTGAGAATGAAATATCTTAACAAACGCCCTTTTAAACGCCTCAATTAACATATTATGAATCGAACTCAGGTTATGATGTTCTCCTTTTCTCGCCGGTAAGGTCTATATCTTCACTCAATTTCTGATTTTATAAGCAGGCTTGTGGCAGCTCCAGCAGCCGGCCATAAAAACATGTGTAACTGCTCCCGTCCGGAGTTATCACAAGGAGATGGCATTAAATTCAGCCAGCGACAATCGATGTGATTCCGCCGATAATACACCCCCTCTTGCTGTTTCCTGCCGATCCTTTTCAGCCAATGACTGCAGACTTTTGTTTGGCGTCCCTCTTAAAATTACGTCTTCATTTTCAGCACTGCTATTCTGAATTGAAGATGTAAACAGTTTTGATTGAGCTAACGTGGTTTTTTCGACCGTAGGTTGAGCCTAGCCATTACACCATAATGGGTATTGAAACATAGACTTTTATTGAATGCCCGGGGCTACTCATGTGATTTCCTCATTCAGATCTATTTTAAAACACAGAGATAGAAAATTTATATATATGGCAACTCAACTGCCCCTTTCTACTTTATTTAACAAGCAATCTTCTTGCGGTTTTTAGTCACGAATTTCCCGCATTTGTAATTAAATATTGAGAATATTTGTCAGATACTTCCCTGCTTGTTTATTCTTCTTCGGAGGTGTCTATGCGAATAAATTCAAATCGCTCGGCGGACTGTTCTGTGATCCAGGCATAATCTTTTTCAGGATCCATATCAAATGTGAAATAGGCGGTATATCCTTTTGGCATATCGTGTGTTCCACCTACAAATACAGCAGGAGCCGGGTTGTCTGCGGATGACATAAGCGATCCCGGCAGGTTGAAATCCATCCAGCGGTAAACCTCGTCTGGATTTGTGTCTTCTGTTACTTCAATCACATGAACATCGCGGGCCAGAAGCGCCGGTTCATTCTCATCAAAATTCACGGCCACAAGGTTTTCTCCGGCCGATGGGGAGCCTTCTATTTGAAGACCATCATCTGTTGTAGTAATAGTCACATCCGCCTGCTGTGGGGGCAGAGCATTAGTAGTATCTTCAGTAACGTGTAGATCAAAATACATACCCATGTTCCAGTGATAGGTGCCATCTTCATCCTTTACGTAGCATTCTACCTGGTAATTCCCCGGTGTCAAGAACAGGGTGGTTTCTGTAGACAGCCCGGGTGATACAAAACCAGTACCTCCCATCCAGACCAGTTCGCTGAACCAGGCAGGCATTTCACCAAATTTAGCCATGGCTTCGTCGGGTTTACCTTCTTCTATCAGGTAAGAAGCCTCCTGAAATTTTGGAAGTACTTCTGCATGCATATCCTCACTGGTTCGGTCACCCGGAAGCTTTTCAAAGAAAGCAAAATGTACCATGGGGCTGGCATTTCTCAGTTTAACAGTTGTCCAGCCAGCCGGTACTGTATCAGCCTCGGTATTAAACAGATGCCGCTCATTCTGGGCATCGTACATTGCGTCTATCTCAATGACAGTAGGCTCGGTTGTAGCAGTGTTTTCCTGCTCTTGGTTTTCCTGGCCACAGGCACTTATAAGTAGTAGTGTGGCAAGTATTAAAAACGCTGTGATTTTTTGTGTTTTCATAAATACTCATTTAATAATTGATAGCTAATTTTTATTTAATAATGCTAAATTCATGCCGCGCAACAAATAATACTTATTAAACTAAAACAGAAACTGAATAAGTCAAGGCGATTTTAATATTTACTGGCCTTTCTTTTTCTCCTGTCTAAAAACAGGATTGATCTGGATTGAGGAAGGTAAATGATCAGGGTGATTGGATATGAGCACATCAAAAAACCTTGAGAGTTATCCACAAATGAACCTGAATATCTGCTGAAAGGCAGAAAAAGGAATACTTACGCTATTGTATTCACTTTTATAATAGCCTGCGGATCTACTGCGGCAATTTGCACTGCAAGTAGTTCTTTAAGACCTGAAAAGAAGAGAAGATCAAATTTATCTTCCAAAGCTTAGCTGAATCGTGGCATAATATGTTCTCGGTGGAGAAGGTATAATCCCCGGCCCGGGGTAGCCGGTTGCGCGGCGTGTAAAGTATCGCGTATCAAACAGATTATTAATTCCTGATTCAAGGGTAAGTGATTTATAAGACCAGGAGAGAGACAGATCAGAAACGCTGTACGCCGGAATTTCACCACGCACGCCACTCTGATTGTCGTTTACGTTCTGCTCTGCATTTGAAGCATCAGTATATTGTGATGAAACGAAGGTGTGCTGAAAGGAGCCGACTATATTTTTATATCCAAAAGACAGACCTGTTTTAAGGTTAACGGCAGGTACAAATTCAACATCGTTTCCTACAACACCGGGTACGTCAGACTCAAGATATTCGGACTGTGTAATCGCGGTATTGGCAAACAGGACAAATCGGGCGTTTCGGCTGTCGGAACCAAACAGAGAAAGCATATTGAGCTCGGCAAGGCTTTCAATACCGTACATAAACGCCCGGCCAATGTTGCCTCTGAATCTCACAACACGCCCCGTTTCTTCAATGTCGCCGTCCGCATTTATTCGGGTCTCTGCGCGAAGCACTTCACCGATGCGGTTGTCATACAGCAGGCCGAAGGCCCCAAGTTCATAGGAAAAGCTATCGCCAAAACGCCCCCTTATCCCTACATCAGCCGTAAAGCCATCTTCATCTGTGATGTCTGGATCTACCTGGAATGTGGGATTAACAATACGAATGTCATTGAAAGTAACGGACCTGTAGTTTTGAGACAGGTTTCCGTACAGTTCGGTGGTTTCATCAGCATAAAAGCTCAACCCCAGGCCGAGCAGTAGGAAGTTGCGATCGAACGTTCTGTTGTCTTCAAAGAGCTGGTTTTGAATAGGATTGCCGGCAAGATCAAAATTCACGCGCCTGAATGTCCCTTCACTCTCTGTTTTGATCTGCTCAAACCGAAACCCGGGTGTGATTGAAAAGTCGTCGGTGATGTAGAATATATTTTCACCAAAGAACGCAAGGTTTCGGTTGGGATAGGTGAAATCAGACTGATTTGAATAGTTGGGAAACCGATCGTCTGCCAGCTTAAAATCCGCATTATTGTTGGCTGTGCCCGGGCCCTGTATGGACGTATTGTTTGATTGGTAGTACTTGCTGCCAATGAGAAATACTGAATTTCGCGTTCCAATGTTGTATCGGTTTAAAAACCGAACCTCAGCCCCCCAATTTTGGAAATCTCCCAGTATCAGGTCGCGGGGTTCATCCGGATCATCCTGCTGTGAAACTCTGTTTGTTCGAAATCCCACCGATTTTCTCGATGCATCAAGCCCGTAAACAAGTGCGCTTATCCTTGATCGGTAGCTGAACCGGTGATCAAGCCGAAGAGAGGCTACTTTCCAGTTTACTTCAAACCAGTTGCGGGAGCGGTTGCTCACAAATGGGTCGCTATAAAACTGTGCATCGGTGAGACCGCCCGGCTGTTGGGCGAGGTAGTATAGGTAAGTAAAATCCAGGCCTATTCTTGTATTGTCTGTAAGCTCGTAATCTGTATATAAATAGACGTTTTGGGACTCAAACCCTGAGTTAGGCCGAAACCCGTCACCCCTCTTATAGTTGTAATAGCCGTAGTAGCCAACCTTTCCTTTAGAACCGCTGATGCTATTAAATGACGTGAATAGTTGGTTTGATCCCGCAGACTGGCGTGACTCCACATCTATGATTTTATCACGAGCCGGTTTCTTCATTTTGAAATTTACAAGGCCCCCAAACTGAGTTCCGTACTGGAGTGATGCAGCACCTCGAATAATTTGAATTTCCTGCAAGGCTTCGGCCGGAGGCGTGTAGTAGCTTTCAGGGTAGCCAAGTACATCGGCGCTGATGTCGTAGCCATTCTGCCTGATGTTAAAATTTGAGGAGCGGTTAGGATCGAGCCCCCGGCCGCCAATATTGAGCTGAAGGCCAGCATCGTTTGATTCAAAAATGTTCAAACCTGCAACCTGACCATAAATCTGACGGGCATTATTAGCCGCTGTGTTTACGGTCATTTGCTCAAGTGAAACAACTTCGTTCTTCTTCCCGGCATAGATTGATGTACCTTCTACTTCCCGTAGCCTGTTCAGCGCAAATATCTCGCTGCGTCGCTCAATGATGGCCACTTCAGACATCTCCCGGTTTAGTGGCTCCATTTCAATGGTAATCTCTGTCAGGTCAGACGTCAGATCAAAGGTTCGATAGGCAACTTCGAATCCAAGCTTGAAGAAATAGAGGTTGTAGGTCCCTTCAGGTAGTCCTTGAATAGTAAACTTACCACTCTTATCTGTTCGAAATGAGGTTCCGGCTTCATTATCGTAAATGTCTACGGCTTCTATTGGGTCACCTGTTTCACTGTCATTTATTGTGCCGGATATACGGTATTGTGCTGCAGCTGGCATGGCTATAAGCCAGCATATCACAAATAGACTAAAGTCCCTTAATTTCATCATTAAATGGCATTAACCATGTTTGGCGATATTGCGATTGATCGATCGTTGTTAAATCTATGTCCGGATTAACGAAGGGCTGACTGCCTCGGCCGTTCAAAGCCACATAACTATCTACGTAAATTTCAGGGTTCTTTATGCCCTGCTGTTTATAGTGATTTTCAAGAAAGTGGGCATATTCAATAATGAAGTCCGGTTGCGTAGACATCTGTTTCTCCTGGAAACGGGTCAGGAATTCGGTATTGTCCACGTAAAATTGTCGCCCGGTTTCAGAGTCCACGACTTTAAAATTGGTGTATCCGGTCTTTTCCATAAGCATCACGCGCCACGAGAAGCGATAGCCCTCTTCAGTCCAGAAAAGTTCCCCGGGATATAAGACATACCGAAACGGCAGTGCGACCTGGAGGAGAAAAAAGATCGTGAGAACCGTTAAGGCCGATTGTTTCAACCATTTTTTTGGGAATGAGTAAACCTCGCCATTATCATAGCGGTGTTTGGCGATATTGAACCAGCGTGATAGCTGAGCAAGAATTTTGTTGTGAATGTTCGCATCAAAAAAGATGAGTGCACTCGCGATCATGATATATGGAAACATACCTATTGGGAAGAGCACCCGTGTCAAAACGTGAAATATAACCACCAGAACGAATGCAAATATCCGTGTTCGTCTGATGAGAAGCAGGAAGGGAATCATCAGGTCGTAAATTGCCCCGCCCCATGAAAAGGCAACGTGGGTCCAGCTCTGCTGAAACAAATCACCAAGGATTGGGAGCGAATATTTTGAGGGCAGCCAGATAGCAAGCGGCATGGATTGAATCAGCCAGTCGGAGTTTAGTTTTGCCAGGCCCGCATAGAAATAGACGATACAGATTAATAGCTTCACGGCGTCAAGAGTCCAGGCGGGAATCCGTTCAGCACGCAGACGGCTATCATTGGCAGCATCCATCGAAAAGTATGCATTAGCCGGCAGGAAGATCATCAGAAAGCTCAGAATACTGATGAAGTAGTAGTGGTTCAGGTAAGTTGTTTTGTCCATGAGCTCGATATAGGTAAAGCTCAGGAAAAACGTGATGATGGCAAGCCTGTATTTCAGGCCAAGCGAAACAAAAATAGCAGAAAGCCCGCAGATAATAAAAATGAGATAGGTCCAGCTGCCGAGAGGCTGGACCCATTCAAACCATTGATAGGAGAAAAAAAAATCTGGCTCTATGTAGAGCTTGTGGATCCACCCGTATGCTGCAAACCTTACAATGCTGATTAGCATTAACGCCCCGAATAAAATTCTGAAAACGGCTAATGGGGCGGCGTTTACAGAGGAATTAAAGTAAGCCCGGATGGATGATATGTTCAAAAGTTAATCACCGTCAGCATCAACATAGTCCACATTAATGTTTAGCGCCTGGAGCATATCTACTTTCATATAAACGACATTCAGCTGGAGAGCATCATAGGCTGAAAGCATTTTGGCATTATCCGTTTCAACCTGAGTGCTTAGATCATTATTTAACTCTTCTGCCCGCAGACGTGCTTCTTCAAACTGACCATTGATCAAATCCGATAGTGCAGTTCCGTCTTTTGTCGTATCTAAATAGTTTAGGTATGAGTTCAGGCTTTCCCCGGTCGTTTCTGAACCATAATGGGTTCCATTAAAAAAGTTTTGCACTGCGTCAAGAGATTCGAGAAACAGATCTTTGGAGTAAATGTCGCTGTAGTAACCTTCTACATGACTATCGAGAGCTGAGCCTGAAAATACGCCTGCAGGAATGCCAATTTTGCCTGCCCTGAGGTTTTTTTCATAGTAGAAAATGTAGTCGTTCACCATCATATCCAGGGATGAGTTAGCTCCATTTCCAAGATTGCTGACAAATTCATCGCGGTATCCGGATGTCCAGTCAGTGTGAACCACATTGGTCAACGAATCAATTCTTTCTGCGAGGTCCACAACGTATTGTTTGTAGCTTTCGGCGTTTTCATTTGTGGTGTAATACTCAAGCAGCACCGCATCGTTTTCGGCAAGGCCGAATAGAAGGAAATCCAGTGCAGGAAATCCCTGGCTGTTGACTAATGAAGGTAGTTCAAGATTGTAACCGCCTCCCTGAATATTTTCAACTATTTCTTCAGTGTCGGTAGGGTAGATATTCATGTTGTCGCGATATCGAAGATCCATGGCTACCCCCATTTCAAACATCGACACGTGCTGCCATGCCTTGTAGCTTTCCAGCCAGGCATCGCGAAGGTTATCAAGTGACTGTTGGTTTGGGGCGTCAGCAAAAGCCTCCGATGTGGCTTTCAAAGACCCGGTGGTAGTCTCAAAATTGTTAAGGGAAGGAATAATGATATTATCAGCCCAATTAACAAGAATAGCTTCACGTTCGAATTCATCCTCATTTAGGCCTGACGTTGAGCTATCGGTACAGCTCCAGAGCAGGAATAAACTGAGTGAAAGATAAATGAGTTTTTTCATAGTGGGGATAAGAATTTCAAAAACCGACCACTGCTATTGTGGCCGGTTAGATCCGTGGTTTATTGTTTTCTACTTTAATTTGCGGCTTCTTCAAGCGAGAAACTGAATCTGTCCGCTATATCATTGGAAATATCATCGAGTGTTTCCGGCGTAACATCCCAGAGACCATTACCTGCAGTGAGCTGCGAGATATATGAGTCAACTTCTGCTTTGGTAGCATACGGTTGTTCAGTTCCTGGTACGCGCGTGAACTGAAGGCTATAAATAAATCCATAACCTTCTGACAGATCATGAAAGGCTGCACCATAAGCAGGGGTGTTTTGTTCGAGCCCATTTTTACCTGTTTGTAGGTAATAAACGGCACGAATGCCAATGATCATCGAGATTTTTTCGCGGATGATGTCTGCCTGCACATCGCGCAGTTCATAATTTCCTTCAACGATTGCAGCACGACCGAGAGCAAATGCATTAAAGATGTCCTGTGCTATTCCTGCAAAGTCGTCGTCGCCCTCTACACGTCCGAGATACTTATTGAGAAAATCATCATCCTGACCAATGGTAGACATTGGATTGGCAGGATCAGGTGACCCGCCATAAAGGTATCCGTAGGCTTCATCCCATTTATGCTCCATGGTAGTGTAGTTGGAGTCACCATCGAGGATACCCTCGTCGTTATCTTCACGGTTTGTACCTGCGTCGAGCACGGCAGTACTCAGGTAGTTATTTAGCATCTGATCGGTCATGAGGGCGCCAATCAGGCTTTTGCCCACAAGCTGATCGTATTCGAAACCTTTGGCATTTACGTAACGGGTTGAGGATCCATCAGCAATCTGACCGGCAACTCCTTCTTCAGCGAGTGTGGTTTCGTTTGGAAACACCTCGTTGATTTGTCCGGAGATCCAGGTCTCAAATTCGTCTTTAATCACGGCACTTTCTGCCGTATTTGATGAAAAATAATCGGTTGATGCAGCTACTTTGCCCTTAACACTTTTCGTTGACTCATTGAGAGTTGCGCTTGAAAAAGGATCAGTATCATCACCTTCAGCGGTTTGATTGCGGTACATTTGCAGTAGCAGTTCTTCAGTTGAGGTATCAAATTCAAGCATTGAACCAACCAGTTCAGACGCCATGTTTATTCGAGTGGTCTGTCCTGTAAATGACACAGTAGATTCACCATTTCGTGTAAATTCATACGTTTCCGGGGTTTCAACATCGGAGTCAGAATCTGTTACGTCACATGAGATAATAGAGATTATCAGTATGGCGGGGAGTAAATACTTAGTAAACTTCATTTAGTTAAATAGAATTATTTAGCGTGTTTTTTATTTAGATCGATTCTAATTTACGAGTATTTACAAACGGATTCAAAGACTATATAGAATAAATCTAAATAAAAATAAGGGCTGCTATGAATAACTTTTTCAGTTATTTGCGAAACGTCATTTCTGAATGCCCGTAATTTTATAGAAATAAAATTCAGTTTAACCATCATTGATTTGATCTGCCTTCCGATTGTCCTGTTTAACAGGAATGAGGATTTTTATGAAAATTGATCTCTAAAAGTCGTGATGCGTCAGAAGTTTTTATATGAACGCCTGTATCTAATTACATAAGAAGTGTAACTTACAGGAAGAGATTGAATGTGAGTAAAAACATTCGGTCCGGGTTCATTTTCTAAGAAGACTCTAAATAACTATGGACGATTCCAAGACTGATGCCGACGGTATTCAGGAATTGATCAAATTTTTGAAGTCACGAGAGTCCTATCCTCACGCACCTGAGACCGTCAAGCATATTCAAACTCACATCTCGAATGTTTTTATCGCGCCTCCGTTTGTCTATAAAACCAAGAAGAGGGTAGATTTTGGTTTTCTTGATTACAGTACGCTTGAAAAGCGTAAATACTATTGTGATCAGGAAGTGGAGCTTAACCGGCGCCTCTGTTCAGAGATTTATCTTGGCGTTGAAGCAGTTGTATCGGATGGAACACTTCTCAAATTGGTTCCGCGGAAGGAACTCTCCAATAAACATCATGTGGTTGATTATGCCGTAAAGATGAAGCTGCTTGATGAAACCTGGTTTCTGCACAGCTACATCGAAAGAGATGAACTTTCACATGAGCAGCTGGATCGTGTAGCAGTTAAACTCGCAAACTTTTACGATAGTCAGTCTCCCGATGCGAGTGTTGCTCAGTATGGTGATATCGAAAAAATTAAATTTAACACGGATGAAAACTTTGAGCAAACGGAGCAGTTTATTGATGATATAATCCGCAGAGAAGCGTTTAAAGCGATTCGTTATTTCACCAATTCATACCTGAAGCAAAATGAGAGGCTCTTTCAAAAACGGGTCAGTGAAAACAGAATCGTGGACGGCCATGGCGACCTTCACCTTGAACATATTCACGTGAGTCCGGGCGGTGTTTGTATCTACGACTGCATTGAATTCAGTGAACGGCTGCGCTATGGCGACCAGGCGGTGGACCTTGCCTTTTTCGCGATGGATCTGGATTACAACGAAAAGTGGAAAGAGTCGCGCTATTTTATTGAGCAAATGTCGGAAAAGCTTGATGATCCGGAGTTATCAACCATAATAGATTTTTATAAATGTTACCGGGCCTATGTAAAGGGGAAGGTAAAAAGCATGAAATCCCGTGAGGAAGAAGTGGAGAAGAGTGACAGAAATGAAGCAAGGCAGATAGCAGGCATCTACTTTGATTTATCACTCAGATATGCATTAATAGGATCAAAACCACTCGTATTGGTGTGTATGGGGAGAATTGCAACGGGAAAAAGTACGATAGCTGAGCATCTCGGAAAAACACTGAACGCTGATATTTTCTCATCAGATCGAATCCGAAAAGAACTTGCCGGCCTCCCGCTTCATGAACGGCCGCCGGAAGATGTAAGAAAAGAGATCTATTCACCGGAGATATCAGAAAAAACTTATAGTAAGATGACTGAAAGGGCTATAGAATCAATTCAAAACGGACAGAGCGTTATCCTGGATGCCACCTTCAGCCTCTCAAACGGACGGCAAAATCTAGTCAGTCAGCTTGAGGAAATAGGAGCTGAGTATCTGTTCATTGAAGCAGTTGCGTCTGATGAAACAATCAAATCAAGATTAAAAAAGCGAGACGAAAATCAGACCATTTCCGATGCAAGACTTGAGGACTTTGAGATGCTGACCGGCCGTTATGATGCACCAAATGAAATTGAATCCGATAAAATAATTAAGGTTGATACCGGTAAGGAACTGTCTGAGACGATCGCAGAACTCTATGAAAAACTGATAGGTTTACAGATGGTAAATCAGGATATATTTTAATTTAACGGAGGATTAAATCCCGATTTTCCTGGTCGGATAGGATTAAAGTCCCTCCGCCAACTGGCGGTTAATTAAATAGGACAGTGCATGTTGCTTTTCCAGATTCTTCACAAAACGGAAAATCACCGTTTTATTCAGAATGACCATGAATCAACTGGTTGTAGGGCTGCGTGATCACAAAATCGTTATATAAAACGACTGATACGCCCACGCCGCCCAAGTACTAACCAATGGGTTTGTCAACGAATTACATAACATCTACAATCCTGATCGAGCCATGGCAGTTGATGGCGAAGAGAAGAATCTGCCAAAGCAATGAATTATACTTTGGAAAATGTTGGACATGTTCTGTTGGGTAATCCACATATTTTGCCGCCAATCCACTAACTTTCGTACAGAGCCTAAAACTTTTTGTACTTAGACCGGAGTTGAATCTTCTCAAATACCTTCTAAAGGCTGGTAGTTCATAAGGTCCAAAATTATTTCATTCCTTACCTGAGATCATCACGCCAATAGAAATTCCAACTCTCATGTAGGCCTTGCCGTTAAAACCAATCATGGGAGTAAGGCCGGCCTTAAACGTTGGATGCCACTTATTTCTGTTCATGTAGCGATATCCAATCGTAAAGGTAGTCGCATTCGGCAACGGATAACTCCAGTTTTCAGTATCCTCAACATCACCAAGTACCACGCCAGCCCCGAGTTCCAGGCTGCTGGTTTCGTTTCCAATAAAGTAGTTGCCCATAATCACAGCAAAAAGAAATTGGTTATCGCGAAAATCCTGATAGCTTCTGTTTTCTATTCGGTCTGAATCCGTCGGAGGGTAACCGGAAATACCCAGCCTTATACCGTAATTATTCTCAAATCGCAGGTCGTAGTTCATAGAGTAGGTGATGCCGTTGCCGCCCACTTCAAGGTAAATGGATTGATCGGGGACACTGACATTTTTTTGAGGCAAATAGGGCAGCTGAGCGTAAAGCGTATGTGGATTCAAAAAACAGAAAAACATTAATGCAGCTAAGAGAGCAGCTTTAGTCAGCTTATTAATAACCTGAGTTCGATTCATAATATGTTAATTGAGGCGTTTAAAAGGGCCTCATCCCGCGCTCCCCCAACGGGATCCCCTCGGGAGATGCCGGGATCTCCCATCGTTATAAAGGCAGGAGATGCCGGATCGGGGTCCGGCATGACGGTGTTGAGAATGAAATATCTTAACAAACGCCCTTTTTGGACAACCCAATGTATTTATCTAATATTTTAGAATCGAACTAAGGTTAAGAGCTTGTGACATAAGGAGGATGTTTTTATAGCGTGACTCAGATGAAAGTATAATTGTATCAGACAAAAATGCTCAGTCCTAACGACAGGATTAAACCCATTATGGCAATAATGGTTGTCATGACGGTCCATGATTTTAACGTGTCTTTTTCACTCATTCCAAAATAGCGGTTGACCAGCCAAAATCCACTATCATTGACATGAGACATGATGGTGGCACCGGCTGCGATGGAGAGCACAACAAGAGCTTTGTGTGGTTCGCTTAGATTAAATTCAATCAGGATCGGGTAGATAATGCCCGCGGCTGTAATCATAGCTACAGTCGCAGATCCCTGCGTAATTCGTACCGCCGCAGCAATAAGCCAGGCAAGAATAATAACCGGCAAGCCAATGTCTGACATTGTATTGGCCAGCATTTCTCCTACACCACTGTCAACAAGAACCTGTTTAAACACACCTCCGGCGCCTGTGATTAAAATAATGACGCCCGCGGGCTTCATCGCTTCCATACTGAGTTTAGAAAGTTGTTCACGCGTTGAGCCTCTGCGAACCCCTAAACCATAGAGCGCTATGATTACGGCGATGATCAGTGCCACGAATGGGTGACCGATGAATATGATAGTTTCTGTGATGAATCCTGATGTAACCAGACCCTGCTCAACAAACGAACTGGTAAGCGTGTTGCCAAGAATGAGCAGAAGAGGAATTGATATAATGCTGATTAATAACAAAAAGGAGGGAAGCGAATCCGCTTGTTGTTTTTCTTCTTCTTCCAGTTCCATATAGTCGGGAACCGGAACATAAATCTTGCTGCCGATATATTTTCCAAAAACGGGGCCCGCAACAATGGATGTGGGAATTCCGATCAGGAAACCAAACAGAATGACCCAGCCTAAGTCTGCATCAATTATATCAGCGACAGCTATGGGTCCGGGCGTCGGTGGAATAAACGCATGAGTCACGGCCAGGCCTGTTAATAGGGGAATTCCGTAAAACAGCAGAGATTTTTTGGTGTCACGACTCAGGGCGTAGACAAGCGGAACAAGTATGATAAAGGCGACATCAAAAAAAACAGGAATGGCTACAAAAAAACCGGTTATTACCATCGCCAATGAGGCATTCTCTTTCCCGAAACGCTTAAGCATCGCGTTTGCCACAGCTTCTGCACCCCCTGAGTGCTGAAGAATCTGGCCAAAGATGGCGCCAAGCCCAACGACGGTCGCAACAAATCCAAGCGTACCGCCCATGCCGTCTTGTATACTCTCAATAACTGAAGAGGGGGGCATGCCAGCGGCAATACCCACAAAAATGCTTGCAATCAGAAGTGAAATAAATGCATTTACTTTGAATTTTGTGACCAGGATCAACAGCAGGGCGATTCCCACAAGTGTTGCAATGAGCAGCTGAAGTTCAATCATGGGTGGTAATAAATTGATTAAAGATCATATATGACTCACTGTTTGTCCTATCTGTTGGTTGATTTCTTTTGCCAGTTTGTGTGAAAATAGTTGCCTCGTGGCTGATCTGTTCGCTCGTACGTATGAGCTCCAAAATAGTCGCGCTGCGCCTGGATAAGATTGGCCGGAAGACGTTTTGAACGAATGGAG
>Ga0209931_1000598_pt1 | contig 21453 bp, 12 predicted proteins | sample SalPonR1_B_D1_MG_FD_185697 | JGI IMG/M metagenome (GOLD analysis project Ga0209931, IMG submission 185697) | Salt pond soil microbial communities from South San Francisco under conditions of wetland restoration - Salt Pond MetaG R1_B_D1_MG... ...
TGGTGTTGGCATTGTTTGTACCACCATTGGCAGATACAATATTGAACCATTCACCTCTTTCAATATTTTCAGTACCTTCAAACAATAGATGTTCAAAGAAATGGGCAAAACCGGACCTATCTTTTTTACCATCTTTACCACCAACGTGATACATTACCCCAACGGTAACTACAGGCGCAGAATTGTCCTGATGTAAAATGACATCCAAACCATTGGTAAGTTCGTAAGTTTCATAGTCTATTTCTTGAGCCTGGGTTGCAACAACAAAAAGACCCATCAGCATACTGATGATTGTTTGTTTTTTCATGATTTCCTAGTTTTGTTTTATTATTGGTTGTTAAAATAATAAATATGTTACGTTTTTATGTTAGGAATTTCTAAAATATTTTTTAATTAAGCAACAACCGTAAAATTTAAAAAAAAATTATAAAAATTACTTTAATAATCCCGGTATTGTTACGTTAATAAATTTTGCAAGTCATCATTTTTAGCTTTAAAAGTAAAAACCACATTATTAGCCTTTAAAATTATTATTTTAGCGCATTATTTCAATATTTATATATGAAAGGATTTAGTTTCTCAAAATGGAATAAGATTGTAGCATGGTCAGCCTTTGCTATTTCATTGATTACATACGCAATGACTGCTGAGCCCACCCTTAGTTTTTGGGATGCAGGCGAGTATATTGCGACTTCATCAAAGCTTCAAGTTGGGCATCCACCGGGTGCGCCAATGTACCAGATGTTGGGTGCTGTGTTTTCCGTATTTGCTCCAGAACCCGATCAAATTGCTTATATGGTGAATTTAATGTCGGGAATTTCTGCATCTTTTGCTGTCCTTTTTATGTTTTGGAGTGTGGTCTTGCTTTTTAAGAAAATTTATCCGGATTTAGAACAAGGCTCAAAAGGGAGACAAATTATGGTATTGTGTTCTGCCTTTATTGGGGCGATGGCTTTAACTTTTTCTGATAGTTTTTGGTTTAATGCTGTTGAAGCCGAAGTTTACGCCATGGCCTCCTGCATCATGTCTATCCTGTTTTATGTGGGCTTACTTTGGGAGCGCGACATGCATAAACCGAGAGGAAATCGCTGGCTGATTTTGATTAGCTTTATCGTAGGTCTGTCTTTTGGTGTGCATTTTATGGGATTACTCACTATTCCGGCCATTGGGTATATGTATTATTTTAAAAACACCAAAAATATTACGATCAAAAGTTTTGTATTGTCAAGCTTTCTCATTGTAGGGGTCCTGATGTTCATCTTTAAGTTTTTATTGCCATACGCCTTGACCTTCTTTGCCAAGTCTGAATTATTTTTCGTGAATAGCTTTGGGATGCCTTTTCATTCAGGTACTGTGATAGCAGCTATCGTTGTGATAGCTTTGTTTGTTTTTCTATTGAAATACACCCGTCAAAAGAACTACCCGGTAATCAATTCGATTGTGCTCAGTATTTTATTCATATTTATTGGCTTTTCCAGCTGGATCATGTTGCCAATAAGAGCTAATGCGGGAACAACGATTAATGAAAATAACCCCAGTAGTGCACAGGCGCTATTGGCATATTACAATCGAGACCAATATCCAGAAGTGAAATTGTTTTACGGGCCACAGTTTACAGACATGTTTTCCGGTCTTGATCCTGAAAACCCCTATTCTGATGAAGAACCAAAATATGAAAGAGATGAAGAAGCGGGGGAATACGTCATTGTGAATGATTACAAGAATGCAAAGCAAAACCCTAATTCTGCCCATAAAACTTTCCTCCCGAGAATGTGGAGTTTTGAACATGCCAAGAACTACCTTAGGTTTACCGGCCCTATAGATTTTACAGTAAAGCCTGAATATCAAGGCAGCGATGAGCTTACCCAAATTGTCAATCAATTTAGAAGCGACTACGACCAAGGCAAGATAGCAGCAGAGGGTTATATTTCTTTTCTTCAGGATTTTTCACCTTACCTCAATGTAGAAAAGCCCTCAACCTTTTCAAATTTCGCCTACATGATAGAACACCAGTTCACCTATATGTATTGGCGTTATTTTATGTGGAATTTTGCCGGGCGTCAAAACGATATGCAAGGTACTGCAGATGACCTCGATGGCAACTGGATTAGTGGCATAAAATTTATAGACGAAGTACGTTTAGGCAATCAAGACCAGTTAACAACTGATATGAAAACCAATAAAGCCCGAAACCAATACTATTTTCTGCCCATGATTTTAGGTATTATTGGCTTGTTGTTTCACTTTCAAAAAGATAAAAAGTCATTTTGGGTATTATTTGTGTTTTTCCTTTTTACCAGTATTGCTTTAAAGATATACCTTAATGAAAGGCCCTTTGAACCCCGAGAGCGAGATTATGCCTTAGTAGGCTCTTTTTACGTCTTTTGTATGTGGATTGGCTTCGGCGTGTTTAGTATTTATGAAAGTTTAAAAGACAAATTATCATCTAAAATCCTCATTCCAGCAGTTAGCATAGTTTGCCTATTAGCTGCACCAGTACTCATGGCATCAGAAAACTGGGACGATCACGACCGTTCCGGGAGATATTCCGCCTTGACCATGGCCAAAAAATACCTGGATTCTGTAGATGAAAATGCTATTCTCTTTACCATTGGTGACAATGATACATTTGCTTTATGGTATGCACAAGAAATTCTCGGCTATAGAACCGATGTTCGTGTAGTAAACACACAGCTTTTTGCAACCGACTGGTACATCGATCAGATGCGGGTAAAAGCTTATGAAAGCGAACCCTTAGAAACCTATCTGGAACATGAAGATTACAGTTATGGTACAAATGAAGCCGTATGGTACAATGAAAGTGAGCGTTACCCAGACACTTTAGACATAGACACCTGGATAAAATTTATCAAAAGTGACAAAAAACAAACCCAAGCCGAGTTACAAAGCGGACAATGGGTGAATACGTTTCCTGCCAGGCACATCAATATACCTGTTGATAAAAATAATGCCATTGAATCCGGAATAGTTTCTGAAAAAGATGCAGATAAAATCGTTGATGAAATCACCATTAAAATTCCGGGTCAGATTATCTATAAGCATCGTTTACTAATGCTTGATGTTTTAGCCAATACAGATTGGAAGCGCCCGATTTACTTTACTGGTGGAAGTTACGACAACGCTGATTTTCTATGGATGAAAAGTTATCTGCAACTCGATGGCGTTTGCTATAAATTAGTCCCAATAGAAACCCCTTTTAATCCTAAAACAGATGTTGATATGGGGAGAATAGATGCCGACAAAATGTATGATATTGTGATGAAGTGGGATTGGAAAAATAGTGGAGAAGATGGTATTTATTACGACACTGAAACCCAACGAAATTCGATTACGTATCGAAGTAATATGGCACGTCTCGCCGATACTTTACGGAAAGAAAAGCAATATAAAAAAGCTGAAGAAGTCCTGGACCTCGCTATGGAGAAAATGCCGGTTAAACATTTTGGGTATTACACCTTGCTTAGTCCTATCATCGAGGTATATTACAAATTAGACAAAGTTGAAAAAGCCAGAGCAATTTGGCAGGATGTTGCTGAAAAATATCAGGAGAAACTGAAATACTTTAGCAGTTTAAGTTACGAAAAGCAAAGCGAATTAGTAGATCAAATCACTAGTGAAATCCAGCGCTACAGGTCTTTAGTAGATATGTTGATATATGTTCAGGATGATGAAATGATGCAGAAAGAGGCCGAAACTTTCAATTCTTACCTCGAGCTTTTTGAGTACGGAAATCAGATTGAAGATATGCCATCTGATGAACAACTGATGAGAAGATTATTGGATTCGGAGGATTCTTTAAATGAAGATACTTTAAAATAAAAAAGCGATGATTCCCGTAAAAACACCAGATTTGATTAAACACTATCTGGGTGGCTATGTCTGGGAAAAACCAAATACACAAAATAAAATATACCTCACTTTTGACGATGGCCCTATACCCGAGGTGACGCCTTGGGTATTGGAAGTTTTAAGAGAATTCAATATACCGGCAACGTTTTTTTGTGTTGGTGAAAATATCTCAAAACATCCTGAAATTTTTAATCAAATTTTAAACGATGGTCATGGTATAGGAAATCACACTTACAATCACTTGAAAGGCTGGAAAACTTCAACACAAAGTTACCTGGATAATATTGAAGAAACACATTATGAAATGGCCAAGCACGGGTCATCAACCCAATTATTCAGACCACCTTACGGAAAGTTAACACCTTCACAGACCAAAGCCATATTAAAACTGAATTATGAGATTGTAATGTGGACGGTATTGAGCAAAGACTATTTGCAAACCATTTCTGCTGATAAGGTTTTGGGGAATATTATTTCTAATACCACTTCGGGAAGTATTATTGTTTGCCATGATAATAATAAGGCTTACAACAATTTAAAATCAGTACTTTCTAAAATGATAGCAGTTTTATTGGAAAGGGGTTATGAGTTTGATAGATTTGGATAAACAATAAGCCTAAGATTTTTTAAAAACAAAATTTTTATAATACTGTTTCCTGTCAGTAAAACTACTGATAATTTTTAAACCAGATTGCTCTGATAGCCACTCAATAGTCGGATCGTTATACTTTTGTGAAATTTCAATATGCAAGCTTTCCCAGGCTTTAAATTTAACTTCCATATCAAGCTTTTTGATAAAGACTTGTTGTGGTTTCAAACTTACCAGATAGCTCAAAGCGGTGCCGGTTTCGGGATTATAGGTCTCCCAGTGGATAAATTGGTCGGTGTCAAAATTTGCCTCAAATTCACGGTTTATTCGATGCAGTAAATTCTTATTAAATCGTTCAGTAATTTTTGTTTTATCATTGTAGGCGTCTAAAATAGTTTGCGGGTGTTTTTTTTGGTCAAAACCCATAAAAAGAATGTCTTCATCCCGCATATTTTTTTGAATTTCCTTTAAAAATTCAATCGCCTGTTCATGAAGAAGATTGCCAATATTTGAACCTAAAAACAAGATTACTTTTTTCCGATTTCGGTAGGTATCCAGCTCCGATAACACGTCGAAGTAAGTGCCTTGTTTTGGATTGACGCTAACTTCTGGTAATTCCCTTTGAAGCGATGAGCTAAGTTCGTCTAAAACATTTTGACTGATGTCTACGGGCAGATAATCAAATTCTAAATTTTGCTGAACGAGTTGTTTTAATAAAATTTTAGTCTTCTTGCCATCGCCGGCACCTAATTCAATCAGGTCGAATCCTTTGGGATCTTCAAAGCTATCGCAAATGGTGTTTTTGTGCAGATTTAAAATTTCGAATTCGCAATCGGTGAGGTAATACTCAGGCATCGCCATAATCTCCTGAAACAGTTTGTCTCCTTTTTTGTCGTAAATATATTTAGAAGGCAGATGTTTGGGGTAATCTGAAAGACCTCTGATGATGTCCTGTTCAAATTCGGTCTGTGTGTTGCTCATAAAACTAAAGATTAAGATCTTGCTAATCTGATGCCGGTAAACTGCCATCGTAAATGAGGATGAAAGAAATTTCTATACGTTGGTCTGCTGTGATTTGGTGCAGTTGCAACAGATTTTCCTCGTAATACTTTTTGATTGACCATAAATTTGCCATTGTATTCGCCTAATGCACCTTCAGCTTTATTGTAACCCGGATAGGGCAGATAAGCACTTTCGGTCCACTCCCAGCATTGCCCCCAGTCAAAATGAGCTTGGGCAACCTCCCATTCAAATTCAGTGGGAAGTCGCAGACCTTGCCACGCGGCAAAGGCAAAAGCTTCGTAATAGGAAACATGGCTTACAGGTTCATCAGGATTAAGTTCTTTTAAGCCGTTTAGGCCGTACCGCATCCATTTTCCATCAATTTTATGCCAATATTTAGGGCTGCTAATGTTATTGGTTTTAAGCCAATCCCATCCTTCTGCATGCCAGAGTAAGACATTCTCATAGCCGTCATTATCCATAAATTCTAAAAATTCAGCATTGCTTACCAGGCCATTTCTTATATTGAAATCTTCCAGATAAACTTTATGCTTTCCTAGTTCATTGTCATATGAAAACTGATCAGAATCATGACCGATTGTATAAAGGCCTCCCTCAATATCAATAAATGTTTTGTCCCGAGTTTGCGGTTGAGGTTGTTTGAAGCTTTTATTATAAACAGGCAAAAGCGGATTATGACCCAAAATATACTTTATATCTGTAAGTAACAATTCCTGATGTTGCTTTTCATGATGAATGCCAATTTCAATGACATCAAGCAATTCTTCGTCGATATCATTGTCCAAAAGATTTTGCATTTGTTTTGTGACATAGTCCCTGTATTTGTAAACTTCTTTAACAGTAGGTCTTGATAAATTACCCCTGTTTGTCCTGATTACTTTTTCCCCTACACTTTCGTAGTATGAATTGAATACATAAGCAAAATCTTTATGGAATACCTTATAATTATCAATGTTCGGTTTTAAGACAAATTCTTCAAAAAACCAGGTGGTGTGACCTAAGTGCCATTTAGGAGGAGAAACATCTACAATAGGCTGTACGACATAATCTTCAATTTCTAAGGGCTCACATAAGTGTTCAGTCCGCGTTCTCGTATCTGTAAATTCTTTGAAGAGTTCATTTAAAATCATATTGAGTATTATTCTGTACGTCCCTGCGGTTATTGAATGATTCTTTCGTAAAAGATACGCCAGTTTAGTGTCCAGGTTTTGCCATTATCTTTAGAGCTTTCCCAGTCCCATGTAAAGCTGTTTTTCTTAATGTTGTAAAAGACCATCCGTTGTCTAAGCATTAAACTATCATTAGTGGATTTGGCTTCAGTTTCAAAAATACGTTTGTTATTTTCAATTTTTCCCGTAAAGTCAAAATACCCTCCCTGATTATCTACCCAGGCTTGTTTCCAGGTGTTGGTTTTTGGCTGATAAACAGACATACTTTTGCCCTTAAATCCTTTTTGTTGTCCGGAATTTACTATAAAATTTTCTATTAAAACCTTATTATCCAGTGTTTTGCTGATGGTATTGGTGCCTTGCCCCCGAGTTCCGCTGGCTTCATCCCAACTTACTTCCCAATGGCCTATCCAAAAATCAAAATAGTGTTCCGGCTTAAGTTCTTGTGCAATGGAGTTTGTGGAGAATCCAAAAATAGTTAATGCTAGTATTAAAGATTTCATAGGGCAATAGTTTTTTCTAAACAGCAACTTTACCTTTTATATGCGGATGAGGATTGTAATTTAACAAGGTAAAATCTTCGAATGTAAAATCGAAAATAGATTTTACATCCGGATTAATTTTCATTTCCGGTAAAGGTCTAAAGTCTCTGGAGAGTTGAAGTTTAACTTGTTCAAAATGGTTGGTGTAGATATGGGCATCACCAAAAGTATGGATAAAATCGCCGTAACCGAGATCGCAAACCTTTGCAATCATCATTGTCAGCAAGGCATAAGAGGCAATGTTGAAAGGCACGCCCAAAAATATATCAGCGCTGCGTTGATAGAGTTGACAAGACAACTTTCCATCAGCGACATAAAATTGAAAAAACGCATGGCACGGTGGTAGAGCAACTTTCCCATTCGCGACATTTTCTGCAAAAGACCTTGTGGTGTCTGGCAGCACGCTTGGATTCCAGGCAGAGACCATCATTCTCCGGCTGTTGGGCTTGGTTTTTATGGTTTCAATAACTTCAGACAATTGGTCGATGCCCTCTTTGTTCCAATTACGCCATTGACGCCCGTAAACAGGACCTAAATCGCCATTTTCATCTGCCCATTCGTTCCAAATACGCACCCCGTTATCCTGAAGGTATTTGATGTTGGTATCCCCTTTTATAAACCATAATAATTCGTGAATGATAGATTTAAGATGTATCTTTTTAGTAGTTACTAAAGGAAAGCCTTTGTTGAGGTCAAAGCGCATCTGGTAACCAAATACACTTCGCGTTCCTGTTCCTGTTCTGTCGCCTTTATCTGTTCCGTTTTCAAGCACATGCTTAATGAGATCATGGTATTGTTTCATGTTTATTATCCCTTAATTTTGATATAAAAATACAATTTTTGATAGTTTTAATTTTAGAATACCGGATAAATTCTAAAATTTCTGCAACACATATGTTTTACTTATCCTCCTCACTTTCTATGATATTAATCTGAGGCTTCTTAAAGGTCTTCTTGTTGGCAATATTTCTTTCCAAAGAAAGGAGCAGTGAAGGCAGTAAAAGCAGGTTAGACAGCATGGCAAACAGTAAGGTTGCAGAAACCAGACCACCCAGAGCGACTGTGCCGCCATAACTGCTGATCATAAACACAGAAAAGCCAAAAAATAAGACAATAGAAGTATAAAACATACTTACTGTTGTCTCCCTTAAAGCAGGATAAACCGATTGGCGAATTTTCCAATGTCTGGACTTGAGTTCTTGTCTGTACTTTGCCAAAAAATGGATGGTATCGTCTACACTAATTCCAAAAGCAATACTAAACACTAAAATAGTTGAAGGTTTTATGGGGACACCTAAGAATCCCATCATTCCGGCTGTCATTAATAATGGGAGCATGTTGGGAACCAGTGAAATTAAAATCATTCTAAACGAACGAAACATCCAGGCCATAAATAAAGCTATGAGAAAAATAGCCAGGGATAGCGATAACACAAGATTCTTAACCAAATAATTTGTGCCTTTTTGAAAGGTTAAAGCTTTACCGGTCATACTCACGCTGTAACGGTCTTCCGGAAAAATTTTCTCTAATTTGGGTTTAATTTGGGATTCTATTTCCTCCATTCTGTCGGTGCCTACATCCTTCATAAAAACGCTAAGCCTTGCATACTGTCCTGTAGAATCGACATAGGTATTGAGTTTACCCTCAGATTCAAAGTTTTGGAAATAGGGCTGCATAAAATTTTGTTCCTGCCTACTGGGAAGCTGATAATATTGGGGTTTACCGTTATAGAAAGCCTGTTTAGCATATTTTGCAAGATTGACCACAGATAGGGGTTTTGACAGTTCAGGAAACTCCTCCAGCATTTGGCCAAGTTTGTCTAAACTTTTGAGTGTAGAGCGTTTAGAGACGCCATTTTCTCTTTTGGTGTCTATCATAAATTCTAATGGCATAATGCCGTTAAACTCGTTTTCAAAAAACTTTACATCCTGTATAAATTCTGAATTTTGAGGCATATCTTCCAGTAAATTTCCAGAGACTTTTATAAAATAAATGCCTATAAAACTGAAAATTAATATGCCAACAGCAGAAAAATAAATTGTAATCTTTCTATGCCTTACCATACTTTCAATCCAGTTCACAAAGCCTTCTATCCAGTTTTTGCCTAAGTGCTTTAGATGTTTATCTTTTGGTGGTGCCATATAGCTGTAGACAATAGGAATAATTAATAAACTCAACAGAAAAATTGATATAATATTGATTGAAGCAACTAAACCAAATTCTTTGAGCAGTTCACTTTGCGTAAAAATAAATGTGGCAAAGCCCGAGGCTGTCGTTACATTAGTCATTAAAGTGGCATTACCAATTTTTGCGATCACGCGCTGTAAAGATTTCGCCTGGTTGCCATGTTTTTTGATTTCCTGTTGATATTTATTGATTAAAAATATACAGTTAGGTATTCCAATGACTATAATAAGTGGCGGTATAATGGCTGTGAGTACCGTGATTTCATAATGCAGTAATCCTATAAACCCAAAAGCCCAAATAACACCGATAATAACCGTGAGCATAGAAATAAAAGTAGCTCTAAAAGATCGAAAGAAAAAATAGAAAATAAACGACGTGACTAAGAGTGCTGCTAATACAAACCACTTTATCTCATCAATAATATTCTGAGAATTATAAGTCCTAACGTAAGGCATGCCGGACACATGCACTTTGATACCGGTGTCTTCTGAAAATTGGTTGATAAGAGGCTTAAAGTTTTTGAGTATAAAGTCTTTTCGTTTTGCAGTATTAACAATGGAATCTTCAAGATAGGCGGCTGTCTGAATGGTATTGCTTTTTGCATTGTAAATCAAGCCTTCATAAAACGGCAAGGAATCGAAGACAAAGCTTTTGAATTCTTCTAAGTCTTGAGCTGTATAGTCTTTTGAAGTTAAAATTGTTTTAAACTCAAATCTTTTGGGGTCGGTCAGTTTTTTTAAATTCTGCAAACCAGTAATATCGACGACGTTTTTTATGTTGTCATAACTTCGAATACTATCTGATAGTGCAGCCCATTTTTTGAAATATTTGGGTTTAAAAATACGGCTATCCTGAGTAGCGATGACGACAATATTGCCTTCATTGCCAAATTTTTCCAAAAACGATTGGTACTGAAGATTTAAAGGGTGTTTGTCGGGAAGCAGATTGGCTTCTGTATAGGAAAAGCCGATGTGTTTCCATTGTGAGATTAGAAATACGGTTATACCGAGAATTAGACCAATAAAGAAAATTCTGTTTCTTAGAATAGTTCCCGCAATGGTATTCCAAAATCCAAAACTAAAAAGTTTTTGCATTAGCTCAACGACTTAAAAGTTTGCAAATGTATAAAATACAATAACAACGACTAATAAAACACTTTAAAGCTTTAGGTTAAAAGTGAATTTAAAAGCTATATTGTCTTCAAATGTAGGAAGATGATAAGCACCATATCTGTATGCAAAGCTAAGTCCAAAGCCCCAAAAGATTTTGTTGAGCTCCAGGCCGGCTTCAGAATAGCCTTTTTCAAGGGTGTTAAAATCGATGCCCAGATGCCGGTTTTGGTTGATGAAATCTCCTATGGCATGTCTCGATATAAGTACTAACTCCGGTCTTAGTGTATTTGAAATTTTAAACGGAGAAAACTTATGCTTCATATGTAAACTGGCAAGTCTGGTACTGAAAAATTCACTGAAAAACATGGTCTCAAAACTCTTAACTCCTGCTACTGAAAATCTGTCTAAAATCGAAGATTTATTAGGGGCGTTAGGGAAAGCATGAAAAGAATGGGTGAGAGGTACAGAGCCAAAGGCTAAATTTCCTTCAATAGAAAACTCAGTTCTGTGGTCATTGATATGCTGTACTACATAATCACTTTTAAGACTGAATTTTGTAAATGTGAGGTCTCCTCCAAAAGTATTTCCAAAGTATTGTTCTAGTTGACCAGAAATGATTGGATACCTTTCTCTTACATTGACAAAATTATTGTCGAATTTTAGAAATTTGCTAAAAGGCGACCACCTTAAACTTAAAACTGCACGAGATAAATCGTAGCTTTGTATGGCGATATCACCATTCAAATAGGCGTAATTCTGGGTTTGAAATATACGGTCATGAGCTATTTTAAATTCCGATAAAAGCCTTGGTGTTATTTTTTTCTGCAGACTTAAAGAGGCTGTTTTTTCTTTGTAAAATAAAATAATGTTGACCAGCCTGGGTTCAAACAACGAGTAAACCCGTTCGTCTGTCAGGTAAGCGTTGCTGCCTACCTCTCTTACATCATCGGTATAGTTGGCATTGAGCCAAGTATTTGTACCCCTGTCTAATAAGAAGCCTGTATTTACACCGTATTTAATCGTCTTGTCTTTGGTACCATAAGCAATATAGCCGCCAAGCCTGAATTTTTCAGAAAAGTCTTCATTGGTTAAACCTCCAATGCCCAATCTTAGGCCCTCGTAATTATTGATTTTAATCAGTGTTTTTAGGTCTGTCTTCCATTTCAGAATAGGAAAAAATCCATTGTTGACATTTTGAAGCCTTTTTATTTTTGAAATGGTGTTTTTTTGTTGAAGGGTTCTTTTCGTGCCTTCAAAAAACAAACTATCTGATGGAGTTAATGGAATTTTTCTGTTGCTCTTCCAGTACAAGCTGTCATAATCATGTGCATCAACTTCCACAAAAACATCATAGGTTTCGGTGTTCAGACTATCTTTTTTGGTACTGTAATCAAAATAGACAGACTTAGAGAATAATTTGTTATTTAAATCAGACTCTGCAATGCTTTTATCCTGAAGCGTACCAATATTTATATTTGTCCCAAACAGGCTTACAGGTTTGCCACCTTTTCCTGGTAACATTTCAACGATTACCTGATCTGTAAGCCAAATGTTAAGTTCAGTATTTTTAATAAAAACCTGATTTAACTCAAGTTGGATATCATCTTTTTTGCTTGCATAGATATGGGCTAAAGCAAAATTTTTATCTAAACAAAAAATACCTTCTAGGAGTTTCTCCTTATTATAAAGGTCAGGAGTAAACTTAATGTAGTAAAAGTTTTCATCTTCAAAAAAAAGTTGATAGTGATAGGCCTTAAAATTCTTTGGGTTTAATGGGGAAGCATACTCCGTTTCAAAAATTACATAATACTTGTCAAACCAGTTTGTGCCATGCATTCTATGGCTTAATATCTTAACGATAGGTTTTTCAAAGCCTTGATTTTTCTGTGCAATTATCAATTCCCTTTGTTTATGGTCTATATATTCAAATTGGGATATCCTTTCAGAAAATAAGTTTTCATTTGATAAGGAATAGTCTGGGCTATCTCGTTTTATTTGGGTGCGGTTATAGCGAGTATACGATAAATGCTCCAAATATTCAAAAGGATTGTTCCTTGTGAGGTTTTTAGCAAATTTTAGCATGACATCTTTAGCGTTTGCTTTAGGTTGCTTTCCTTTTTGCATGATAATTTGCCGGCGAAATCGATCTAAATACACAGATTTGTACTCAGCCGAATGGATATTAATTTTTTCAGGTGCTTTATTAAAGATAAGTTGGCCAAGCGAATTGGAAAAAACAATGGTATCTGTTGTTATGCCCACCGCAAATGTAACAGGTTCACTGTTTTTGTTGATAAGACTAATGGAATTGTATTCTTGTGCTACGAGTTCAAAACTTAAACAACATAGCAATACCAGGAATATTACAGACCTTTGAAACAAATAATTTGATTTAAGACGTGTTTTATACCGTCATGATTTCTTTTTCTTTTATCTTAAAAATCTCATCAATTTTATTAACGTAATTATCTGTTAAGTCCTGAACGTCCTGCTCAGCATTGTTTAATAAATCTTCAGACAAGTCAAGATCTTTCAATTCTTTAAGCGCATCCCTGCGGTCATTTCTCACGCCAATTTTGGCTTCTTCAGCTTCAGCTTTAGCTTGTTTTGCCAAATCTTTACGGCGTTCTTCGGTTAATGGCGGGACATTAATGATAACACTTTCGCCATTATTCATAGGATTAAATCCTAAATCTGCTTTCATGATGCCTTTTTCGATGTTCTGTATCAAAGATTTTTCGAAAGGTTGAATAGACAGTGTTCTGCCGTCGGGCGTATTGATATTGCTGACCTGGTTAAGTGGTGTCAGCGTTCCATAATATTCTACCTCTACGCTAGATAGCATACTAGGATTTGCTTTTCCGGCTCTAATATTTTGGAGTTGCTTTTTGAGGTAAGTTACAGAATTTTCCATGGCTTCTTTTGCACTATCTAAAATAAAATCTATTTCTTCGTTCATTTTTAGAAATTTTAATACACTATAAATTTACTTTGGTTCCAATGTTTTCACCCGAAACAACTTTTAAAAGGTTACCGGGTTTGTTCATATCAAATACCACTATGGGTAGTTCATTTTCCTGACTTAGGGTAAAGGCAGTGGTGTCCATCACCTTCAGACCTTTTTTTAAAACATCATCAAAACTGATAAAATCAAACTTAGTGGCATTGTCATCCTTTTCCGGATCGGCAGTGTAAATTCCATCCACCCGCGTGCCTTTCATAATGACATCGGCTTCAATTTCTATGGCGCGCAATACGGCTGCAGAATCGGTTGTAAAATATGGGTTTCCTGTTCCACCACCAAAAATCACTACTCGGCCCTTTTCCATATGACGTATGGCTCGTCGTCTAATAAAGGGTTCGGCCACTTCATTAATTTTTATAGCCGACTGTAAGCGGGTCTGGATGCCCTGGTCTTCACAGGCACTTTGTAGCGCCAAACCGTTAATAACCGTCGCCAGCATACCCATATGGTCGCCCTGTACGCGGTCCATGCCTTTGCTGGCTCCGGCAATGCCTCTAAAGATGTTCCCTCCACCAATGACAATAGCCACTTGAATGCCTTTGTCAACAACGGTTTTGATTTCTTGAGCGTATTCAGCAAGCCGTTCAGGGTCTATTCCGTACTGACGATTTCCCATCAAAGCTTCGCCGGAAAGTTTGAGTAGTATTCTTTTGTAGGGCATATTGATATAAACTTAGTGCAAATATAGGCAATATGTATTTAGAAAAAACCCTTATTTTTTGTAAACTTTAAATTGGATAACAGGACATTTGAGATGGAAACTTTAAGTTTCAGGTTTCAAGTTCAAAGCTTCAAAATTCACTGCTAACAGCTAAGGACTAAAAGCTAAATGCTCAAAGTACAAAGTACAAAGTTTCAAGTTATAAAATTCAAAATTCAAAATCCACCAATCATCAATCACCACTGATAGCTAACAACTCAAAGCTAATGGCTCAAAGCTCACAGCTCACAGCTCAAAGCTCATTATTTCAAGTTTCAAATTCAAAGTACAAAGTACAAAGTACAAAGTAAAAAATGAAAAGTTACAAGTTTAGAATTCAAAATTCAAAATTCAAAATTCAAAATTCACTGCTAACAGCTAACAGCTAAAAACTAATAACTAAAAACTAAAAGCTAAAAACTAAGGTTTAACAACTAACGACAAACAACTAAAGACTAACAGCTGAAGACTAACAGCTAAAGACTACCCTCTAGCCTCTAAGGACTATTCCTCTTTTTTAAGCAACAGATTGATTTGTTCCTGCTGCTTAGCCAGCATGGCTTTTAATTCTTCAATAGCTTTATCCTGTTCGTCCAGTTTCTGGTTTTGTTGGGCTATTAGGGAGTTTTGGGTTTCGATGATGTCTTGTTGTTCCTGGACGGCTTTTATAATGACCGGAACTAACTCTACATAACTCATAGATTTAAAATCACTTTTTCTAATTATTTTTTCACCGGTTTTAGGGTCAGCATCAATGTCTTCGCTAAATACCACCTCAGGTATAATTTCTTCTACATCCTGAGCTATTAATCCAAGCCTTATCCGATCATCTATAGAAAAATTTCTATTATACTTGTAGGCAACAGGTTTCAATTTAAGTATGTCATTTAAACCATAAGGTATCGAAGAAATAGAATTTTTAAGCCTTCTGTCAGAGAAATTTATCAAATCTATATACACAACATCATCCCAATGTTCGGTAGAATTATTGTTACCTAAATCAAACCCAAAACTAGATCCACCATGAGGAACAATGTCGCCATCCAGCCCAAGATTACTGCTTCCTAAATTTTCTATTTGTAAATAACTTGAATTACCTGATTGACCTATGTCTAACCTGCCATTAAAACGGACGAGGTTATTATCAAATTCACCGTAAATTAAAGAAGCATTTTCGTCAGCATTAGAATTTTCTATATAGAGTTTATTACTACCGGTCTCATTAAAACCGGCCTGAATGCCTATGGCAATATTACCGGAACCAGATGTATTGTTTACCAAAGCTTGAACCCCTAAAGCAGTATTAAAGTCTCCAGTGACGTTATCTTCTAATGCACTATCCCCAATAGCCACGTTAAAATTACCATCTGTATTAGAATTAAGAGCAGTACTGCCAAAAGCTGTATTACCTTGACCTACTGTATTTGAGGATAAGGAACTAAATCCCAGAGCAGTATTTCCAAAACCAGTGGTATTGCTAAATAATGCCGACCGACCAAATGCTGTATTATTATCAGCCGTTGTATTATTAGCCAATGCCTGCCGGCCTAAAGCTGTATTATTACTTCCGGTAGTATTGTCTTTAAGTGCTTCAGAACCTATGGCTACATTTCTGTCGCCAGAGGTATTGATAAGTAAGGCTTCAAAACCTATTGCTATATTATCGCTACCACTTGTATTAGAAAAAAGCGCCTGATCTCCAATCGCCGTATTATATCGTCCTGTATTATTCGCGGCTGTAGTGCTTCCTCTTAAAGCTTCATAACCTACAGCGGTGTTGAACGTTTCTCTGCCTGTAGTTCTGTTGTCAGCATAAAACATAGCCCCGTAACCAATGGCCGTACTTCTGCTGTTTGCGAAGTTTGAATATAAAGCCTGATAGCCACTTGCAGTGTTATTTTCGCCTTCTGTATTAGCGTATAAAGCCTGATAGCCGAGAGCTGTGTTAAAGCTTCCTGCACTGTTCTGATTTAATGTACCAGAACCAATAGCAGTATTTCGACTTCCACTAGTGCTGTTAAACAGGGCAGAAGTACCTATGGCTGTATTCAAATCACCTGTAGTATTGTTTCTTAAATTATCTATGCCAATAGCGACATTGCTATTTCCAGTTGTATTTAATATTAAAGCTCTATTGCCAATAGCTGTATTAGCGTTTCCAGAGGTATTTGCAGATAAAGCGCTAGCTCCAATGGCGGTATTAAGGCTGCCTGAAGTGTTATTACGACCTGTATTAAAACCTATAAAGGTGTTACTATTGTTTAAGCCATCATTTAGACCAGCTTGATAACCTAAAAAAACACTACTGTCACCGGGCAAACCTATTCTGCCCGCAGCCGTATTATCCACTCTAAAACTTAACGCCTGCGCATCTGTAGTTCCAATAAAATCTGTGGTTTCGTCTGTTCCTGTATTTCCCGACAAGCTCCACCTGTCCGAGGCTAAAGCAGAACCATCTATCCAGCTTACATTTCCAGATCCATCGGTTTGAAGGATTTGGTTTGCCATGCCATCACTATTTGGAAAGGCAAAACCACTTGAAGAGGGATTGCCAATTTGAAGAGTACCATTAGTTCGTAAAATATCATTATCAAATTCGCCATAAATAAGGGCGCCGTCTGAATCTGAATTTGAATTTTCAATATAAAGCCTGTCACTATTATCCTCAAAAGCTCCTGACTGATAACCTATAAAAACATTACCAGATCGTGTTTTGTTTGACAAGGACGGATGAATAGAACCAGACTCATAACCAATATATACATTTCTGTTCGAAGTAACGTCATCACTTCCAGCAAATGCTCCAATGGCTACATTGTCGTCACCTGTTTGGGTTCTGTACAATGCATTTGAACCTAAAGCTGTATTATGATTACCAGTGGAAGACGAAAGTGAATTTCTGCCATAAGCAGCGTTATAAATTCCTGACACATTATCATTCAGTGCAAAATAACCAACAGCTGTATTCTGCGAACCATCATCATTGGTTCTTAAGGAATAATTTCCTACTCCGACATTTTCAGATCCGGTGGTATTCGACCTTAGGCTTAAAAAACCAATGGCTGTATTTCTAAATCCCGTGGTGTTAGCATATAAAGCTCTGTATCCGTTGCCCACATTTTCGTTTCCAGAAGTGTTGTTGTATAAAGTCTGATCTCCAATTGCCGTATTATATCGTCCTGTATTATTTGCAGCTGTTGCACTTCCTCTTAAAGCTTCATAACCTACAGCGGTGTTATAGGTGTCTCTGCCTGTGGTTCTGTCATCAGCGTAGTACATAGACTGGTAACCAATAGCTGTGCTTCTGCTGTTGGCAGTATTTTGATAGAGATCTATACCCATAGGCTAAATTATTATCTCCAGTTGTATTTTGTCGTAAGCTCTCTCGTCCTAAGGCAATATTCCTGCTGCCGGTTGTATTAATTGTTAAAGCAAATCCTCCTATTGCGGTATTATTGCTGCCGGTAGTATTTTCCTGTAAAGATACATAGCCAATTGCTGTGTTTGAAGCGCCAGCGGTGTTTTCTTTCAAAGTTTGAACACCAAGTGCGGTATTTAAATTCCCTGTTGTGTTTTTTTCTAAAGCCCGAAACCCAATAGCCGTGTTACTTCCTCCTGTACTTAATCTCAAGGTTTGATGTCCAACAGCAGTATTAAAGTTACCATTACTTTCTCTTAGTGCACTATTTCCTATGGCAATATTCATATCTCCATCTATATTATCTCCTAAAGCCGAGCTTCCTATTGCTATATTGTCAGTTCCATCAATATTATCTGCCAAAGCACTTGAACCGAATGCAACGTTTGATGAACCACCTGTATTTGAAGCAAGGGCACGTCTGCCAACAGCAGTGTTTCCGCCAGCTGTATTGTTAAGCAATGCCTGGAAGCCAACAGCTGTATTATAAAAACCACTATTAATTGCTCCGGTCTCTCTTCCTGCTTCATAACCCAAAAATGTATTTTGATTTCCGCTAAGGTCATCAGATTCTCCAGCCCTGTATCCTAAAAATAAACTGCCATCTGCACCATCACTTATTCTGCCAGCAAAAGTATTATTTACTTTAAACATTAAAGCCTGCGTATCTGTAGTCCCAATAAAATCTGTGGTTTCGTCTGTGCCAGTATTACCGGTCGTGGACCAGAGTTTACTTTCACCTACTGCAAGCCAATTGCCGACCGTATGGTCATAATAATAAATGCCTTTTTTGGTGATGGCAGAAGTGGAGACTAAAGTAGAAGCTGAAGAAACATCATCAATATAGACCAATGCGCCATCCTGATCGGCTCCGTAGGTTGTAGCACCCATTTTAGCTTCTAACTGAGTAATTGACATTGTCGGGAGTAAAATCCCATCAGCGGCTGCAGCATCGGTTGCACTACCGACAATGTGAAAGGTGGTTTTGGGATCATTGGTGTCTAAGCCGACCTGGGCGTTGGTAAAACAAACAAACAAAATAAGAAACGGTAATAGGATATTTTTTTTCATAACATTGGCTTTGGCTCAAATTTAAGAAAAAAAATAAATTGCTGACTTAGAAAGGATTAAAATTCATATTGAATTATGAATGTTATAATTCTACACTTTTCGGTTACATATACGTTATGAGTTTATTTAAAAAGATGCTACCAATTTATTAGATAACAGTTATCAATGTTCATTTGAAAGTTTCTGCACTAAGGTTTCAATCTGGGATTGCTGTTGCTTTATAATGGTCTTAAGCTCTGCGATATCTTTGCTTTGGTTTTGTAGGCTTTGTTTTTCTGACTTTGATAGTTCCTGCTGTTTAGCCAGCATGGCCTTTAATTCTTCAATAGTTTTATCCTGATTTTCGAGTTTCTGGTTTTGTTGGTCGATAAGGGTGTTTTGGGTGTCGATAAGGGCTTGTTGTTCCTGGGTGGCTTTAATTATGACGGGAATTAGCTCAGTGTAAGAAACAGTTTTGATGTTGGTAATGCCTTTACCATTGGTATCATCACCCATTTGATTGACCATTTCAGGGAAAACCTTTTCTAAGTCTTGAGCTATAACCCCATAAGATTTTGATTCAGAATTAGATTGTTCTTTAAAGTGATAGGATTTTGGCTTTATAAGTTTAATCTTTTCTAACATGGGTTCTAAGTCTTCAATATTCTTTTTTAATCTTTTATCTGAAACTGAATTGTAGTTTCCGGTACCATCATCAAATGTACCCCTAAATGCGTCATTAAAATAAATGCTAAGGTTACCACTACTCTGCGATGTATATAGAGTCCATTCACTACCTGTGAAAGATTGTAATATAGATAATCCACCATCAGACCCTGAACCGGTAAACCGATCTATATTTATTTGAAGATTTCTTCCTGGATTATTTGTTTTAATCCCTACATTATTAAGACTGCTATCAACGAATAATACATTCTCATTATCATCAGATTCAATTCTAAAATCCCTGTTTAGACCTTGTTCATTAAAGACAAACTGTGTATTGGCGTCTAAGTCTATTGATGTAAGGCCGTTTTCATAAAGTCTAAACCGACCATCATTAAATTCATCATTGATTTGTGCTAAAATAGTACCGCTAACGGGGTTGCTATCCCTCCAGGTTGTATCACCTCCAAATGAAGAATTGCCATCGCCTTCCATTCGGAATTTATCAATACCGTTATCTTGAATAGCAAAATCTCCAGAATCATCCAAATTAATATCCAAATTATTTGTTCCAAGTGTTATTTCGGTATTAGCTGTTAATGCGCCACCCAGTTCGATATCATCGTTTATTAAATTTCTGGTAAGTCCATTACTGCCTTCTTGTACTGTATTAAAAATAGAAGGACTCACCCAACTCAATTCACCATTACCATCCGTAACCATTAATTCTAATGAATTACCATCCGTATCCGGGAAGGAGTACCCATTTGAAGACCAACCTGGTTCACCAACTTGTAAAGACCCATTTATTCTCAATATATCAGTATCAAACTCACCGTAAATGAGAGGATCTGTTGTATCAGTATTTTCAATGTAAAGTCTATTGTTTCCATCCTCCCAATAACCTGCTTTATGACCTAAAAAAACATTTCCTTCACGTATTAAAGAACTCGCTGAACCGTAACCGGCCCGATAACCAATATAAGTATTTCTATTAGACTCTGTATCATACCAACCTGTTTCAGATCCTAAAGTGACGTTATAATCCCCTGATGTTACAAAATTCAAAGAATTAAAACCCAAAATTGTATTATTAGAGCCAACAGGATTAAGAGAAAGAGCCCCACTCCCAACTACTGTATTATAGTTTCCTGTAGAATTATTACTTAATGTACCATCTCCAACAGCAACATTAGAAGATCCTGATGTATTAGCGCTCATACTGGCATATCCTAAAGCAGTATTAACTCCAGCAGTATTATTGCTTAAAGCTCTCCAGCCTAAAGCTGTATTAAAAGCATTTGTGGTATTCTGAGAGAGCGCTTGATATCCTACAGCTGTGTTTGTACTGCCAGTTGTATTGTTTGATAAAGCTTCATATCCAAGGGCCACATTGTCATTTCCAGAAGTGTTGTTGTATAAAGCCTGATCTCCAACTGCCGTATTATATCGTCCAGTATTATTGGCGGCAGTAGTACTTCCTCTTAAGGCTTCATAACCTACAGCGGTATTATAAGTGTTTCTGCCTGTGGTTCTGTCATCGGCATAAAACATAGATCTATACCCGATGGCTGTACTTCGACTGTTTGCGAAGTTTGAGTATAAAGCCTGATAGCCACTTGCGGTGTTATTTTCGCCTTCTGTATTAGCGAATAAAGCCTGATACCCTGTTCCTGTATTGGCATTTCCAGTTTCATTCCTGTTGAGCGCATTAAAGCCAATTGCCGTATTGTTGTTGCCACTTGTATTATCGGATAAAGCCGAAGGACCAATGGCTATATTTTGAGTTCCGGATGTGTTTGAAGACATAGCACTAGTACCTATGGAGACATTAAATGCTCCTGCTGTATTATTGAGCATGGATAACCGACCGATAGCTACATTATAGTAGCCCGTAGTATTTGCTCTACCGGCCTGAAGACCAATAAAAACATTCTGATTATTACTCAAATCATCAGACAAACCCGCTTCATATCCTAAAAACACACTGCCGTCTCCGGTCAAACCAATTCTGCCCGCAGCCGTATTGTCCACTCTAAAACTTAACGCCTGCGCATCTGTAGTTCCAATAAAATCTGTGGTTTCGTCTGTTCCTGTATTTC
>Ga0209931_1000601_pt1 | contig 21416 bp, 16 predicted proteins | sample SalPonR1_B_D1_MG_FD_185697 | JGI IMG/M metagenome (GOLD analysis project Ga0209931, IMG submission 185697) | Salt pond soil microbial communities from South San Francisco under conditions of wetland restoration - Salt Pond MetaG R1_B_D1_MG... ...
GAAGGACGCACGAAATGGGGGTGTAACACCCTCAATATCTTTCAGCAATTCATCATAGCGATCCGCTGCATGAATACGACTTTGAATGTATTGGCCCAAATACTTGAGTTTAACATTCAAAACGTGAGCCTGAATAGTATCCAATCGAGAATTCACACCTATGTGGTCATGATGATATCGCTTCGTACTACCGTGATTACATATCGATCGGATTCGGTTCGCCAATGCATCATCATCTGTTACGAGAGCTCCTCCATCTCCATAACCACCCAAATTTTTGGAAGGAAAAAAAGAAGTGGCACCAATGTGACCTAGTGTTCCAGACTTTTCCTTTTTACCATCTGGAGAGTGGTAGTCCGCACCAATAGATTGTGCATTATCCTCAATGACATAAAGACCATGCGATTCAGCAAGTCTTCGAATATGCGTCATCTCGCAGCACTGCCCAAAAAGATGAACGGGCACGATGGCCTTCGTTTTATGGGTAATAGCAGCCTCGATTTGCACCTCATCGAGATTATAGGTATGCGGATTAATATCAACGAAAACAGGCTTCAATCCCAGCAGTGCAATAACCTCTGCTGTTGCTATAAATGTAAAAGGAGTGGTAATGACCTCGTCCCCCGGCTTCAAATCCAGCGCCATCATTGCAATCTGTAAGGCGTCTGTGCCATTTCCGCATGGAATCGCATGCTCCACTCGGTGATAACTTGCCAAATTCTTACTAAATTCGTGGACGCTGGGGCCATTGATAAATTGAGCTTTAGATAGGATTTCAGAAATCCCTTCTAAAACTTCTTCTTTAATATTCTCGTACTGGGATACGAGATCTACCATTTGAATCTTCTTCATTAAATTACGGTTTTATCCTGCCCAAAGATAGCAGAAAAATTACCGCTATAAAGAACAACTGGCCTGCATTCAAAACATAGTTATCATAAATACGTAATATTGTGTGACAAGCAATTGAGAGAACGTTTTCGAACCGGAAAACACTGAAAAATACGATGTAAATATGAAGTATCGGAGATTAAATCAAGAGGAGCTAATAGAACTCGAACAAGAATTTGTCCGCTTTTTAGCGGCTCACTCCATGCCGGCTTCGGACTGGGAAAGTTTAAAAAGAGACCAACCCGAAGATGCAGAAGAGTGGATTGAGCGCTTTTCAGATTTTGTTTTCGAAAAAACCTTATCGGATGTGAACTATCTGGAACTCCGAACAGCTCACAATATTCAGATTGTAAAGGTCGACACCGTTCCTTTTATAATGAGAGGTATTCGAGTAATCGATAATCCCTATCTCAATTTTCTAGACGAAAGCTCGCCCCAAACCTGGAATAAAATTCTAAAAGAGCACGGCGGAAAATTACAAACCTTTCAAGCGACGAAGACACCCAAAGGTACCGTCAATGAAGCCAAGTTTGAATTCATGGAAAATGGATATCTGATTCTAAAAGATCCCAATCTTTTCTATTCGCTAGAGAATCTTCAAAAAAATCAATCAGATTGATTCCATCGTTGTTCTTCCAAAGCCGCTTCTCGAACCGCTTCAGCAACCTTGAAAGCGACCTCTGCGTTCAGAGTTGGCGGAATAACCATATCAGGAGTAGGATGCATCAGGCAATTCGAAATTGCTCGAGCAGCCGCAATTTTCATCTTTGCCGAAATGGTTTTCGCTCTGGCATCTAAGGCCCCGCGGAAAATACCCGGGAAGCCCAGAACATTATTCACTTGGTTGGGTAAATCAGATCGCCCTGTTCCTACTATAGCTGCTCCACCTTTTTTAGCCTCTTCAGGCATAATTTCCGGCTCCGGGTTCGCCAACCCAAATACAATGGCATCTTTTGCCATCCGCTTAATATCCTCGGCTTTTAACAGATTGCCCACCGATACGCCAATAAAGACATCAGCCCCATCTAGTGCATCCTGAAGTCCGCCACTTACCTTATCTTTATTTGTGAACTGAAGTAACTCTTGCTTTGATGAATTGAGGTCCTCTCGATCAGGGGAAACAATCCCCTTACTATCACATACTAATATACTTTTCACTGGCACACAAGTATCGAGATGCTCTCCACCCACACATTGAAGGAGCTTAGCTATAGCCACGCCGGCAGCACCAGCGCCATTGATGACTACTTTTAGATCACTAAATTCTTTTTTGACTAATTTAGCTGCATTTATCAAACCGCCCAGTACCACAATGGCGGTGCCGTGCTGGTCATCGTGAAAGACAGGAATACCGATATCTTGAAGTCGCTGCTCCACTTCAAAGCTATTTGGAGCAGAAATATCCTCTAAATTTACTCCACCAAAAACAGGCGAAATCATTTTGACCGTTTCTACAATTTTATCCGGATCCTGAGTATCTAAACAGATGGGGAAGGCATCAATTCCTGCAAACCTTCTAAAAAGCATTGCCTTTCCTTCCATAACGGGAATTGCCGCTTTGGCCCCTATGTTGCCCAAACCCAAAACAGCGGAGCCATCTGTAACGATAGCTACAGTATTGCTTTTAATAGTATAATCCCATACCTTCTCCGGATCCTCAGCAATTTCACGACAAGGTGCAGCTACGCCAGGAGAATACACAAGAGCTAAATCTTCCTTGGTTCGAACATCAAATTTAGTTCCCACTCTGATTTTCCCGCGCAAGCGCTTGTGCAGGATTAATGATTCTTTAAAGTAATCCATATTTTGTGCTATTGTTACATGCAATAGTATGAAAGATTCTTCACATCTGAGACACAAATGTTAGAAAAGCTAAAGGTCCTAAATCACATATTGGCAGGAATTCGAGCAATTCTTATCGTCATACTTCTATTGATATGTCTATTTTTCTTTCTTCTTTCTGAACCCCTGGTGAAAAATAAATTCAACTATGCCAGAAAATGGCGACGCCTTTATTGCAAGCTTTCTTTAAAGATTTTAGGATGTCGGGTTTATTATAAGAGTAGCTCCACACCACTTCCGACTCACTATTTATTGGTGAGCAACCATCACAGCTTTTCAGATCCTCTGGTTACATTGGCATTTTTGGATGGTATGCCTGTGGCCAAGGCTGAAATTCGAAAATATCCCATTATTGGGTATGCTGCATTGAAAACAGGAATCATCTACGTAAAACGCGAAGAAAAAAACAGCCGTAAAAATGCAAGAGAATCCATTACAGAAGCTCTTGAAAAGGGGCGATCTGTGTTGGTATATCCTGAAGGAACCATCTCTCCTTCTCGCCAATCATTACACTCGTTTAGAAATGGTGTTTTCCAGAGTGCGATTCAAAGTAACTCACCCGTAATCTGTCTTGCCATCCACTATCATCATAAAAATGGCTATTGGGAATCAAAGCGAAGTATTCTTAAACAATTTTTTTGTCAATTTGGAGTTTGGAGTCAAACTATAACCTTAAAAGTCTCCGATCCACAGCATTACAACAAAAGACAAAAAGCTTCAATAGAAGCTCAAAGTTGGATTCAGAAAGAACTGATTAAGCTGGAGGACGACTCCTAAGTATTTTATAAGGTGAGAGGCAGAAGGCGATTTAGGTTTACTATAAGACGGGTTGTAAAGGTTAAATAGATTTTTCATGAAAAACCTGAGTAAAAAGATTCATGAATAGCTTGTTAAATTATTGAAGGCAATAGCACTCAAATTTAATTATTTGTATACTTGTACCTACAACTTTTAGCCCTCAATTTTAGTTGTTTATACGTATTGTAAAGTAGACTATGAGATCGAAATTTTTCCTTTTAAGTGCAGCGGTGCTTATTTTATTGGTATCTTCCTGTCAGGACTCTAAGCCGGATAAATCTTCTGGAAATCGGCAAGGCCGCACTTTTCCTGTTCGGGCGGTCGTATTAGAGCCTTCTTCCTTTTTTCGAGAGTTTAATGCAACTGGAACATTTGAGCCTAATGAGCAAGTGATGGTAGCGACTGAAATCCCAGGCAGGATCGAGAACATTCACTTTACAGAAGGTGACTTCGTGAATCAAGGACAACTCTTAGTATCCATAAATGCCGATGATATTCGAGCCGAACGCCGTCGGCTGCAATCAGCACTAAAAAATGCCCGCTCAAAAGCTGAGAGAGGTAAAAGGCTGCGTAAAATTGAAGCTATAAGTGAAGAGGAATTGGAGGATTTACTATTTGAGGTAGAAAGCCTTGAAAATCAGCTATCCGAAAATGAGGTGCGATTAAATCGAACTCAAATACGAGCCCCGTTCTCAGGAGTAACCGGCTTTCGACAGCTCAGCCCGGGCGCTTTCGTGAATACCGGAGACGAAATTGTGGAACTCGTTCAATATCATCCATTAAAAGTTCAATTTGAATTGCCACAAAGATATGCGGACAAAATAAAGATAGGTGACTCTATTTCAATTGATTATGGAGAAAACACGCAATTCAAAGTACCTGTAGCCTCTATTTCCTACCGAATAAATGAAATGAATCGAGCATTTGAGGTTCGGACGGTTGTTGATAATAAGAACCAGGAAATTCTGCCGGGGAGCTTTGCAAGTATAAATGTACCTGTGTATGAAACTGATTCCGCCTTACTCATTCCCTCAGATGCCGTGATCAAAACCATAGATGAAGAAGAAGTATTTGTGGTCAAAAATGGAACAGCACAGAAGGTAAAGGTTCAAACTGGAATGCGAAATGAAAAGGCTGTTGAGATTAAAAAAGGATGTCAGGCCGGTGACACGGTGATCATCACAGGTCTGGTTTCCCTATCTAATGGAAACAAGGTGAATGCCACCTTAGTAGACTGGCAAAACTCAAGTCAATGAATTTATCCTCACTCTCCATAGATCGCCCTGTACTGGCTACCGTCATGTCTCTGGTTATATTTCTTTTTGGAATCATAGCCTTTACGTTTTTGGGCGTACGCGAATACCCTTCAGTGGATCCGCCAATTATTTCAGTTCGAACGAATTACCCTGGTGCCAATGCTAATATTATTGAAACACAGATTACTGAGATTCTGGAAGAAAGCATCAATGGAGTAGCCGGAATTAATTCTCTTTCCTCAATTTCCAGTGATGGCAGAAGCAGTATTACTGTTGAATTCAACTTGGGAGCAGATCTCGAAGCCGCGGCCAATGATGTTCGGGATCGAGTATCCAGAGCGGTGAGAGATCTCCCTCCTGAAGCAGAACCCCCGATAGTCACTAAAGCGGATGCAGATGCCACGACCATTCTGGCCATGACGGTTCAAAGTAATGAGCGGGATTTGATGGAATTAACGGAGTTTGCCGATCGCTTTTTTAAAGAACGCTTGCAAACGATAGATGGAATAAGCCAAATCACAATATGGGGATCGAAGGCCTATTCCATGCGACTAAAAATGGATCCCGAAAAAATTAAGGCATACGGATTAAGCCCTCAAGATGTCAGACTCGCCCTGCAACGCGAAAATGTAGAACTTCCTAGTGGCAAGATTGAGGGGTACCGTTCCGAATTGAGTATACGAACGTTTGGACGGCTCCAGACACCAGAAGAATTCAATAACCTCATCATCCGGGAAGATGGAAATACACTCATCCGATTTAAGGATATTGGCCTGGCATCCATTGAGCCCCTGGATCAACAAACTCTGCTGCGAGGAAATGGACTCATTCCCATGGTGGGTATTGCTGTTACTCCCCTTCCCGGAGCCAACTATATCTCTATTGCCGATGAATTCTATGAACGAGTGGAGCAGCTAAAAAAGGATATGCCGGATGATCTGGAATTGGGGTATGCTATCGACACAACACTACCTATCCGAGCCGCTATTGACGATGTCACGCTGACCATCGTCCTCGCTTTTTCTTTAGTCATTCTGATTATCTTCTTTTTCCTAAGAGACTGGCGTTCTACACTCATTCCTGCTGTAGCTATTCCGGTTTCATTAGTGGGTGCTTTTTTCATCATGTACGCATTCGACTTTTCCATAAATATTTTAACCTTATTGGGCGTGGTTTTGGCTACCGGACTTGTAGTTGATGATGCCATCGTGATGTTGGAAAATATCTATCAAAAAATAGAAGAAGGGAAAAAGTCAATGCAAGCAGCTCACGAAGGTGCACGGGAGATCTTTTTTGCCATTATTGCAACAACCGTAACCCTAGTGGCCGTTTTTCTACCGGTCATCTTTCTACAGGGATTGACGGGAAGACTTTTCCAGGAATTTGGAATTGTCGTCGCCGGTGCCGTTATCATATCTACTTTTGTATCTCTCACACTCACCCCTTCCCTTTCTGCCCGAGTTCTCAAGAAAAAAGATTTATCAAAAGGATTCTACGCCCGAACAGAGAAACACTTTAAATGGCTGACCCAATCCTATACAAATAAACTTTCCCTTTTCTTGAAAAACAAATGGATTTCTCCCCTGGCCATAGCTCTAGCTGGACTGGGTACCTATCTGTTGTTTACTTCATTGCCGAGCGAATTAGCTCCCATGGAAGACAAGAGCGGATTCCGCGTAATCGCTTCTGCCCCGGAAGGCGTGAGTTATGAACTGATGGATCGCTACGTCCTGGACCTTCTTCGGCTGGTCGATACAATTCCGGAAAAGGAAGCGCTCATTTCCGTGACTGCGCCCTCATTTGGATCGTCAACGTCGGTCAATTCCGCTTTTATGAGGGTTACCCTTAAACGACCAGATGAAAGAGAGCGGTCCCAAATGGAAATTGTAAGCGATCTCTATCCCAAATTAAAACAGCTTTCTTTTGCGAATGCTTTTATTGCGCAAAGTCAAACCATTGAGGTGACCCGTTCTCTTGGAGGATTGCCGGTGGCCTACGTATTACAGGCTCCGAATTTGGATCGTCTGAGAGAGATTCTACCTAAGTTTATGGAAGCCGCTGCTGAAAGGCCCGAATTCAATGTTCTTGACCTCAATTTAAAGTTTACCAAACCCGAAATTAATATTCGAATCAATAGAGAGCGTGCAAGATCTCTTGGAATTTCAGCTCAGGATATCGCAGAAACTATTCAGTTGTACTTCAATCAACAACGAATGGGCTATTTCATAAAGAACAATAAACAGTACGAGGTGGTTGGAGAAGCGGAGCGAGTACACAGAGATCAGCCCGATGATATTTTATCTCTCTCCCTTCGAAATGCGAATGGCGAATTGATTCCTATGTCTGATATTATCGAGCTGGAAGAGCGTTCTACGCCTCCTCAAATATTCCACTTTAATAGATATACTTCTGCAACAGTATCAGCTGATTTAAGCTCGGGCTATACTATCGGGCAGGGAATTCAGGCAATGGACGAAATTGCAGCAGAGATACTGCCAGATAATTTCAAAACAGACCTTTCCGGTGCTTCAAAAGAATTTCGCGATAGTGCCGGGGGACTTTCCTTTGCTTTTATTTTGGCTCTGGCTTTGGTATTTCTAACCCTGGCCGCTCAGTTCGAAAGTTATGTTGATCCGCTCATCATTATGTTTACCGTGCCCCTGGCTCTGGTAGGAGCATTGTTTTCGCTTTGGATCTTAGGATTCACACTAAATATATTTAGCCAAATCGGAATGATCGTACTCATAGGAATTGTGACAAAAAATGGAATTTTAATCGTAGAATTCGCCAATCAAAAACTCGCACAAGGCCAAACGAAATTAGAGGCTATAACCAATGCGAGTGCTTCTCGATTTAGACCGATTTTAATGACGAGCCTAGCCACCTCCCTGGGGACCTTGCCGATTGCGTTAGCTTTAGGCTCGGCCGCAACGAGTAGAATACCTATGGGTGTAGCCATCATTGGGGGATTGCTCTTTGCCATGATTTTAACCTTATTTATTATTCCGGGGATGTACCTGTTGATATCAAGAAAAAAACCAGCAGAAGATGTATAAATTATCATTTGCTTTTCTCTTTGCTTTCCTATTCAGCAGCACTAATGGATGGGGACAACTAAATGTGGAAGAGTTAGTACAACTTACCATCGATAACAACCATCAGCTGGCTGCAAATAATTATCAGGTGCTGGAGGCAAAAACCTTAAATACGAAAGGGGTTGCCGGATATTTCCCCCGAATCAGTTTATCCGGGAATGCCCGTACAGATATCAATAATATCCGCCTTCAGTTCTTCGATAATCGCGAAATAAGTCAAAATAATGCCGACAACTATTCGGCAGGAGGCAATCTTGATATTGAATATCCTATATATGAGGGAGGAGCTAAGAAAGCTCGTAGAAAGCAACTCAGACTCAATGCTGAAGTCAGCGAGATCAATTATCAAACGAATAAAGAAGAAATTCTGCGCCTTTTATTCAACCACATGGCTGAATACCAACTTCACAATAGGCAAATGGAGGTATATGCATCCGATACTTTACACTGGACAGAACTTTTAGAATTGCGAAGGGATATGAAAGCACTCGGGCGCGGAGATCAAAAAGATATCGTGCAAATAGAGGCCGAATTGAATAGTTCAAAAATCCAGTTTCAGCGCGCTCATCAATCTGCGCTTTTAGCTCGAACCCAATTGGAGTCCCTTACCTTTATTGACAGTGCAGCAGTCGTAGACTTAAAAAACCTCAGAACCTTTTTAGAAAATCGAACGATCAATCCTGCTGAGATAGGGCCTTCTATTTTGAAGGGTGCAGAACTTGAACTCGCCCAGCGAACCACACTCCTTTCTCTATCTCAATCGGCTTTATATCCAACCATTTCTTTATTTGCAGGATATGGATTTAACTGGTCCAGGAATGCGGTTGGAGTCTTACTGAGTAACCAAAATTTTGGGCCTTATGGTGGAATTAACCTGAACTGGACACTATACGACGGAAACAGGCTTCAAAAAGAAAAAGAGGCGGCGAAAATGGCGGAACTGAGCCAGCAGGAGATCGTGAAAAACCAGAAACGAGAAATCACTTATGCAAAACGTGAATTCAATCAGGCCATTCAAACTGAGCGGTCTATTTTTCGCCAGGAAGAAAAGCAGAGGGAAATTCTGGAGCGCCAATATCAAATATTTGAAAATCAATATCGAGAAGGCCAATCAGATATACTGGAAGTATTGAATTATCGCAGACAATATAGACTCAGTCAACTCAATGCCAACTTGGCAAATTACCAAATAATCCAATATCTCATTGATTGGTTATATTTTGATGGTCAGCTCCGACAGATGTAGTCTTCTAAGCGCCTACTTTAAACTGCATATCCATCACATCGTCTTCGCGATAAAGCATAACCGGAACCGGACTGTTATTCAAAACCTTGAATGAATGCGATATGCTTAAGTCACTCATGATATCTGTCCAGGGTCGGGTCAATAGACAAATCATATCAATATCGTGCTCTTTAGCATATTCAAGAACGCCCCTACTAATGCTCTCATGCGTTGTAACAGTTTCGTACCCATTGAGATTGGCTGATATGGGATATTGCCTATGCCTCCACAACACTTGAGGAGGCTGTACAATTTTAAGACAGTGTAAGTTAGCCTGCAATCGAAGTGCCGTGTCCATACCTACTCGTAAAAAGGATTTTTCGACATCGGGATAAGAACTATATGCCAACAGAATATTATTGATCTCGCGAGGGGGACTACTATCAGGAATCACAATATGTGGACCACAACTTGCGAGCCCCTCTTCTTTCTGTAACCAATATCTTCGAATGGAATCTGTATTTAAAAAATGTCGTGTAGAACTAACAAGCCAGTCTCTCGACCCATTGGACCGTTCCCAACCGGGATCAGGTTCATGTATTTCCAATGTGGCATTGAGCTGTTTTTTGATGTAGTGAACGAAGTCTTTGGAATGGTGATCAATAATACCTTCGGAAGCAATACATCGCAATTTCATAGGGTTCCATTTAATTCAGATTTATAACGCAATTAAAGGTCATTTTAGTTCTTTCAAGTCTTAAAAACCAAGCCCTTATTTACTATATTTTGACAAATAATATTTGGTTTAAAAACCCACAAAACAAATAGTAGGGCTAAATATATCAATAAACTATTATTTGTATGTCAAATTATTAAAAACAAAATATATCTCTGCCCCATTTAGTCAAGCTCTATAAAAACCGAGTTGTTTCTTTAAATCCCGAATCTATTCAGGCATTAATGGCAAAAAATACTTTGTAAAAATGTGTACCGACCCATTCCAAATGTAGAACGCAAACCCTACAGGTCTGTTCGGATTTGCCACGCCACAAATGCGTGAGGGATAGAAGCGGCAGGCAGGGCCATAGCCGGTGCGTCCCAGCGCATCCAAAAATATCGCCTCATGCTTTCTTTTTCTGCGATCAGAATACGATAAAGAAAAAGTCCAGGCAGCCGTAGAGCGAGTAGGTCCCGAGGAACGCCTGCGGCGTCCTCGAGGACGAAGCGACCGGAGGAAGCCCCACGCAGCCGTACGGCTGTCACCGAATATGGCCCTGACTACGAGTGGATAGCCCGCTCCTGATGGGGCCGCAGGCCCATCAGGACACGCCCATATCCCCATCGAAAACCAGGCAAAATAAGATTGAGGTAAAAGAAAGCTGATTCAAATTTGTATATTTACGACATGTTGAGAAAATGGGTTTTTATATTTTGCGTGTGCGGATGGTGGATCTCTTCGGTAACTGCGCAAATCTATGAGCGAACTGATATTCGGCCAGCCACTCTGATAGGTATACACTATGGATATGGGGAGCCTTTGGGCGATATGAGTGCGCGGTTTGGAAATCATCATGCATTGGGCATTTCCCCTTCTTACATGACTTCGAAGGGGTGGATTTATGGTATAACGGCGCGCTACAATTGGGGAGCCCGGGTAAAAGATCCGGTGGCCGCTAACTTATTTACTGAGGATGGGTTTATTATAGGAAATAACCAGGGTCCTGTCACTTTCAAAACGCGTCAGCGGGGGCTTTCAACCTTGCTCAATTTCGGTAAAATTATTGATCTCACCGAAAGTACATCTCGAACGGGCATTCGCACCGAATTGGGAGCCGGCATGCTTTGGCATTGGGTTCGGCTACAGGATGATACGCGTTCAGCAACTCAGATTCTCGACCCCTACCATAAAGGGTACGACCGACTGACGGGCGGACTGGCGGGAAGTCTGGATGTTTCATTTAATTATATGGCCGCCAACCGGGGATTGAATTTTCGAGTAGGTGTCAATTACTTGTTTGCTACTACGAAAAGTCAGAGGGGATATAATTACGATACGAGACAGGCAGATACGAAACGGCGGTATGATGGTATGGTTACGGGATATATCTCCTTTATTCTACCGATCTATACTTCCAATGACGATTCACTGATCTATTATTAATGCGGCACAAGCTGTTATTTGCGATATACCAATTTTTGATTCGGCTTTATGGGCTGGGTATTAAAGGCGCGGCCCTGTGGTCTTCTAAAGCTCGATCCTGGATAGAGGGACGAAAAAAACCTCAGGTCCCTCCTGCTACATGGAAAGGCCATCGGCCCATTTGGTTCCATGCGGCTTCGACCGGAGAATTTGAGCAGGGGCGTCCTATAATGGAAAAATTGCGAGAACGTGATCCTCATCGTCCGATTTTACTTACCTTTTTCTCTCCTAGCGGATACGAGGCGACTCAAAAGTATGCCGACCAATATGTCATTACATACCTTCCACTGGACACCTATTCGAATGCGAGGAAGTTCATCAAAAAGTGGAATCCCGCACTGGCCATATTTATAAAGTACGAAATTTGGCCCAGCTATTTATCCGTTTTAGAGCAACATCATATCCCCGCCTTGGTGATTTCATCGAGATGGAGGCCTCAGCAAATTTATTTCCGATCCGGTCGCCATCTTTTTTTTCCCTTACTCCAGAAAATGGATCACATTTTCGTGCAGGACGCCCTCTCTATGGAGGTATTGAAAATGGAAGGCCTTGAACAAGTGACACTGGCCGGTGATACTCGAATAGACCGGGTTAGGGATATCGCAAAAGAACCTTTCTCTCATCCCCTGCTGTCGGCCATTTCACCCAACGAAAAAATTTTTATCATGGGTAGCAGCTGGCCGGCTGATGAGAAACTGCTTTTTGAAGCTATGAAAAAGTCGCATTGGCCAAATTTTGATCGCATTCTCATCGTACCGCATGAACTCTCCGTCTCACATATCAGCCAATTGGAGTCGGAGGCACCGCAATCGAGTTGTACAGTACAGCAAAGTGCTCCAGATCCCGATTCAAAAATAATTATTGTCAATGAAATGGGCATTTTAGCCTATCTGTACCGAATGGCTGATTGTGTCTATGTCGGCGGTGGCTTTGGGGATGGCATACATAGCATATTAGAAGCAGCTGTTTATGGCGTTCCCGTCATCTTTGGCCCCAAACATCACAAATTTAAAGAGGCCGAGGATCTCATTCGATTGGGTGCAGCAAAAGCAGTTCAGGACTCGTCTGACTTATTAAATGCCAGCGTACATTTTGACCAGTCAGCTATTCGACATGAAGTAAAAGCTGCTTTAGATCAATATTTTCGAGAACAGTCGGGAGCTAGTGAGCGCGTGAGTCACTATATTGAGCAACGATTAAAAAAGAAGACATGAAATCCTTACACGAACTTTTTCAAGGACTGCGCGTGTTAGTGATCGGCGATACAATGATCGACCGCTATTTAACTGGGACTGTGGATCGCATTTCTCCGGAAGCACCCGTTCCTATCCTTCGAAGAAAGATCAGGGAAGACCGTCCGGGTGGTGCTGCAAATGTGGCTCTCAATGCGGCTGCATTAGGTATGCAGGTTGGAATTTGCTCTCTTCACGGGCGAGACCCTGAAGGGGAACACCTGAGGGAAATCACTTTTGAGGCCGGCTTGCACAATCAATTCTGGGCTGAAACTGATGAACGCCCCACCACACTCAAGACGAGAGTGATTGCCCGACAGCAACAACTTTTGCGAGTAGATTTTGAGGAAACACATCCCCTTTCTGAAGTGGAGCAGTCCGCTTTCGAAGCCCGGATTCAGGATGCTTTTCAGCGCTTTAAACCTCAGGTTGTCATTCTACAGGATTACAACAAAGGCGCTTTAAATCCATCGAGCATTTCTTTTGCCCTGAAATTAGCCCAAGAAAAAAAGTGTTTTGTGGCTGTTGATCCCAAGCGAGATCATTTTACAGCCTATACAGGGGTAGATCTCTTTAAGCCTAACCTTATGGAGTTTCGAACAGCAACGGGATGGTCGGGTCAAGTTTCCGAAGAAGAATTACATCCTGTAGCCGATCAATTTATTGAAGGTATTCAGGCGAAACATCTTTTCATCACTCTTTCGGCGGATGGCATTTATTATCGAAATTCCAAAGCTGAAGGTGGCCTGGCTCCCACCACCTCTCGTCCTATTGTTGATGTGTGCGGAGCCGGAGACGCTGTCATAGCTGTTGCCGCCGCTGCCTTATATTCAGGAATGAGTCCCTTTGAGACGGCCCGATTGTGTAATATAGCTGGCGGTCAGGTGTGTGAACGCGTGGGTGTTAGCCCAGTGGAACTTGAAGCCCTGGAGCGAGAATATGGGAATCGAGCAAACAAATAGAACCGTCATCTCAGAATATTACAATGCCGTAGAGGCGCAATATCGCGTCTCTACAAACACCAAATTCCCACACCATGATCCGTCATTTTGCGATTGACCTGAAATCTCGCACAGATGAACGTTGTTGGACCTTCAGAAGATGAATATTTGTGGGTTGCTCGTAAGAGTTGCGCGTTGAGACTCGATGATTCGCGTCTTTACAAAAAACAAAACTACTTGAAACCTCAAGTAGTTTTGCTCGCCTTTTCTTTTAAAAAGAAAGACTTCGAACTTTCTATTCTATAAATTGAGGTGAACCCCACCTATGCTCGTCCCAACTGATAAAGCATTCGCCAATGCACGGCTAAGGCTTTCACAAAAGTAGGTTGAGTATGATAAGGAATATTGTATTTTGCTGCAGTTTCCTTCACAATCTTCGACAGTTTGGGATAATGCACGTGACAGATATTGGGGAACAAATGGTGCTCTATCTGATAATTGAGACCGCCAATCAACCAGGAAAACCACTTACTTCGTGGTGAAAAATTGGCCGTCGTCAACATTTGGTGAATCGCCCAATGCGTATCTACTTTTCCTTTTTCATCGGCCTCAGGGAATTCCGATGTGGGCATCACATGAGCCGTTTGAAAAATAAGGGAAAGGGACAAGCCCGCGATTAAGTGGGAGATGACGAAAAACATCAGCACCCAATACCAGGCCATGGGTAAAACGATAATCGGAATGATTAAGGCAAAAGCATAATACATCAACTTAATGCCTATCAATTCGACTAACATGCGTGCATAGGACTTGGTCGGATGCAAGGGCAATCCTTCATGATAGTACTTGTGCAGCTGCATAAAATCTTTGGCCGTCGCCCAATATAGCGTCATAATCGAATAGAAAAACCAGGCATACAAATGCTGTGCTTTATGCACCTTTTTGAGTTTTTGTTGCGGCGAGAACCTCAAAATACTGGTGGTTTTAATATCATCATCCATACCTTCAATATTGGTATATCCATGATGCAAGAAATTATGCTGTACTTGCCAGTTCGGGGCATGTCCACCAATAAAATTGATAATGCCTCCCAAAAGGGAATTGACCCACTTATGCCTGGAATAAGATTCATGATTGGCATCGTGCATAACACTCAATCCCAATCCAGCCATACCAAAGCCCATAATCATGTACATAGCTCCGATGCCCCAAAAAGAACTGATGACCCCAGATACCATTAAGGCATAAGGGACGAAGTAAATGGACAGCATGTAGAAGGTCTTAATGACCATACTTGGAGTAGCATATGTTGTAATGTTGCGATCGGTAAAATAGTTGTTAACCTGATCGCGAAGTTCTCTCATGAACTCTTTTCCGTTCTTGCGATCGAAATAAATGGGTGTTCGTGTCATTTGGCTTTATTTATTGAAAATCAGGTCTGGACTTCATAACCTGTTTTTGTACAATTATGTTGCTTTGCAATTTACGAAAAAATAACTCCCTCTATGGATTTAGAAAGGCAAAATGACAGCTAACGTACAATACTCTCAGATTATCTTCATGCAAAATTGTCCCTTTTGGAAGCTCAAAAATAATGACCCTTCTAAAACTCACAATACCGATCAGATAAACATCAAAGCATATCCTGAGAGGAAGCCGCCGGTTATATCGATGTGTTCTTTACAACTGCAGCAAATACCACTAAAACATGCGGCAAACTGAGCTTAGCGACTTTAGATAAACACCCCTTGATTATTTTTCTCGCAAAGACGCCATGCCACAAGCGAGGGTAGTTATAGTTTATTAAATAAGCATCACTCTGTAAGAGCCACGAGCTTCTGAGTTACTGAGCAGAGAGCAAATCAAGTCCACAACTCTCAGCTCCTTTCTCCTTTCTCCTTTCCCCTTTCTCCTTTCTCCTTTCCCCTTTCCCCTTTCTCCTTTACCCTTTCTCCAGCGCCTTCAAAGCCGCTTCAATTTGGGCCAGACGCTCTGCGCCGTCCCGTTGCTTTTGTTTTTCTTTCTCGACGACTTGATCCGGAGCGTTATTTACAAAACGCTCATTGCTCAACTTTTTCTCGACCGACTTCAGAAAACCGCGAGCGTACTCGAGATCCTTATTTAGCTTCTCGATTTCCGCTTCAGTATCAATAAAATCGCCAATCGGCACGTAATAGGTATCCGTACCACTCACGAAAGACACAGACTGATCAGGTCGTGCATCGGCATACCCAAGTTCGCCCAGCTGCCCCATCCGTTGAAGCAAGGAAGAAAAAGGTCCCGACCATAGTGGATGTTTCTTTCCCGACTGAACGAGCAATTTCAAAGGTTCACGGGCTCCAATTCCTTTATCATTCCGAATTTCCCGAACTTTGGTCACTAAGCCGCGCGCCTCTTCCATGGCAGAAAGCACTTCGGTATCTGCAGTCTGTAATTCCGGCAATTCCTGCACCGTACAGTCGCTCGCATCGGGCTTTAGGTGACTCCAAATCTCTTCCGTCACAAAAGGCATAAAAGGATGCAGCAAAATCATAATGTCAGCATACATCTGACGCGTAGCATCGTATGTTTCGCGACTCATCTTTTCTTCATAGTCCGGCTTGACCAGCTCCAGATACCAAGAGCAAAAGTCGGTCCAGATAAAATTATAAAGTTGCATCAAGGTATCGGACAAACGAAACTGTGCCAGGGCACCCGGCATGCGATGCACCATCTGAGCCAGACGGCTTTGCATCCACTTCACAGCCAATTTTTGCGTATCTGAAGGCGCGCGATCGTCTACCTCCCACATATCAGTCAATTTCAGGGCGTTCCACATTTTATTGCAGAAATTTCGTCCTTGCTCGACCAACTTCATATCAAAAAGAAGATCTCCTCCTGCCGGCGAACACGATAGCATACCAAATCGAACCGCATCTGCTCCGTGCTCATCGATCATTTTCAAAGCATCGGGCGAATTGCCCAGGGATTTGCTCATTTTTCGTCCCTGCTTATCGCGCACCATCCCTGTGAAATAGACCTTATCAAAGGGCCGCTCCCCTTTCCATTCATAACCGGCCATCACCATACGCGCAATCCAAAGGAAAATAATGTCCCAACCCGTCACCACAGTCTGCGTCGGATAGTAATAATCAATCTCTTTCTGATCTGCAAAACCATTAAATACCGAAATTGGCCACAACCAGGAACTAAACCAGGTATCCAGCACATCCTCTTCTTGTTTGAGATCTGTAAGAGCAAGCTGGGGATCACCAAAATGTGCCTGCGCCTCACTCAGGGCTTCCTCAGCTGTCGGCGCCACAAAGACTTCATCCCGGCAGTAATAAGCCGGAATACGATGCCCCCACCACAATTGCCGGGAAATGCACCAATCCTTGATGTTCTCCATCCAGTGGCGATACAGATTCTTTTGACTTTTTGGGAAAAATTCAACTTCATCTGACTCCACGGCTTCCAGAGCCGGCTGAGCCAATGAGCCCATATCTACATACCACTGTAGGGAAAGACGCGGCTCTACCACAGAATTTGTTCGCTCCGAGCGCCCCACTTTATTGATATAATCCTCCACTTCGATCAGATGCCCAGCCTCATCTAGTAACTTGCGAATCATTTTTCGGGCGACAAAGCGATCCTCACCCACCAGCAAACCCGCTTCGGCAGTGACGCGCGCCTTCTCGTCTAACATATTGATCACCTCCAGTTCATATTTCTTACCCAGAGCATAATCGTTGGCATCATGAGCCGGCGTGACCTTCAATGCACCTGTCCCAAATTCCGGATCTACATAATCGTCAAAAATAATCGGAACCGATCGCTCCACCAGCGGCACAATGGCTCGTTTTCCTTTTAAATGCATATATCGCTCGTCCTCCGGGTGCACCGCAATGGCTGTATCTGCCAATATCGTTTCGGGCCGGGTTGTTGCAATCGTCAACTGCTCATCACTGCCCTCTATCGCATAGGCCACATGATACAAATGCGAGCTCTCCTCTTTATAAATCACCTCTTCGTTCGAAAGCACCGTTTCGGCCTCCGGATCCCAATTGACCATCCGGTAATCCCGGTAGAGTTTCCCTTTCCGATATAAATCCACAAATGCCTGAATCACATGCTTTGAGCGCACTTCATCTAAAGTAAAAGCAGAACGTTCCCAATCACATGATGCCCCTAATTTCTTAAGTTGCTGCAGGATCACGCCCCCGTACTTTTCCGTCCATTGCCAGGCATATTCCATAAATTTTTCCCGACCGATTTCACCCTTAGAAATCTCCTTCTCTTCCCGCAGCCATTTGACCACCTTCGCTTCCGTGGCTATTGACGCATGATCCGTGCCCGGCACCCAGCAGGCATTCTTCCCTTCCTGGCGTGCCCGACGCACCAAAATATCCTGTATCGTATTATTCAACATATGCCCCATGTGCAGCACTCCGGTCACATTCGGCGGCGGAATCACCACGGTATACGACGGCCGTTCATCAGGTTCCGAATGGAAATAGCCCGCTTTCTCCCAATGCTCATACCACTTCCCCTCTACCTTTTGCGGCTCATAATGCGTACTCAAATCACTCATAGATGAAAAATTTTCACAAAAATACCAATCCTCAGACCACTTTCCATTTCTCCCGACATATTATTACTTATTTTTATTTGGCGGTACCCCTCGAGCCCCTAGCGGGCCTCGGGGGCGCTACGTCCGGGGGTTCCGTCCTTCGCTCCCAGCGAACCGGGAGCTCGGACATCCGCCCAATGGGCGGATCCCCTCCCATCGCTTACCGGGCACACCCGCCGGCACTTACAAGACAGGCTCTGGGGCCAATTCCACCTCAAGACCATCCAGTTCTTCGCGAAGTTTCAGTTGACAGCCCAGGCGACTATTGTCCTTGACAAAGAAGGCCTGATCCAACATATCTTCTTCATCTTCTGACATTTCGGATAGCTTGTGATCACTTAAGACATACACCTGACAGGTACTGCACAAGGCCATACCCCCGCAGGTACCCTTCACAGGCAGCTCAGAAGCCTTGCATATCTCCATCACATTAAAATCCATATCAGTAGGGGCTTCTATATCGTGGACTTTTCCTTCTCGGTCCTTTACGTGAATGTGAATCATGTTTTCTTCCATAATGCCAAATTACATGCCGGGTTTCCCAGCTACTGTCGTATACTTAAACGAAAGTTTTTTATCGGGATGAATGATCTTATAGGCCGATTGGCACATGAGAGTCGCCTCGTGGAATCCACATAAAATCAGTTTCAATTTGCCCTCATAGGTGTTAATATCTCCAATGGCAAAGATACCCGGAACATTCGTTTGATAATCTAATGTGTCCACTTTAATGGCCCCTTTCTCCACCTCCAGCCCCCACTCGCCTAATGGCCCCAATTTAGGACTCAGACCAAATAAAGGAATAAAATAATCGGTGTCTATCCGCAGGGCGCCGGCATCCTTCTTCTTCTCTATGGTCACCCCTTCCAGCCTTTCCTCACCGTGAAGTCCTTTTACTTCAGCTTCTGTTATTAAATTGACAGCCCCCTCCTTAGCCAGCGATTCTACTTTTTCCACAGAATCGAGGGCGCCGCGAAAGTTTTTGCGACGATGAACCATATGAATTTCACTAGCTACATCGGCCAGGAAAATCGTCCAATCGAGGGCAGAATCCCCCCCGCCGGCTATAACCACGCGCTTATCGCGATACTTTTCAGGCTCCTTCACCATATAGTCTATCCCTTTCCCCTCGTAGTCAAGTATATTCTCCAAGGGCGGTTTCCGGGGCTCAAAGCTCCCCAGCCCGCCAGCTATAGCTACCACCGGCGCTTTGTGTTGGGTGCCTTCACTTGTTGTGACGATAAAAGAGCCATCCTTTTGACGCTCACACGTTTCTGCGCGTTCACCTAAAGTAAATCCCGGTTTAAAAGCCTCAATCTGCTTCATCAAGTTTTCGACCAGATCGCCAGCCAGCACATCGGGATAGCCCGGAATATCGTAAATCGGTTTTTTGGGGTAAATTTCTGTCAACTGTCCCCCAGGCTGAGGCAGAGAATCAATGAGATGACAACGCAACTTCAGCAATCCTGCTTCAAAAACAGCGAATAATCCGGTAGGGCCGGCTCCTATTATAAGTATATCCGTTTCTATCATTCTACTTCAAGTACAAATTAGTTCTTAAAATTCGGTTTTCGTTTTTCCATAAAAGCGGCTACACCTTCTTTCATATCATCCAATTCAAAACAAGCACCAAATGTTTGACTTTCGATGTCAAAAGAGGGTTCATAAGAATGGTAGGCATGTACCGTTTTGAGCATTTGAGCGACTACCACCTTAGACTTTGAAGCGATTTTCTGCATCAACTTCATGCCGGCGGCGAGTCCTTCTCCCGATTCGACGACGCTATTTACCAGCTTTCTATCCTTGGCCTCTTCAGCACTGATCATATCCCCGGTTAATAGTAACTCGATCGCCTTGGCCTTGCCTACATAGCGAACAAATCGCTGCGTGCCTGCATATCCGGGAATCAAACCCAAATTGATCTCCGGTTGTCCGAATTTAGCGTGTTCTTCTGCTATGCGCATATGGCAGGCCATAGCCAACTCATTTCCACCGCCCAATGAAAAACCATTTATGACGGCCAGCACCGGAACAGTGCATTGTTCTATCGCATCATATACTTTATGGCCCTTTCTCGACAATTCAGCGCCTTCTTTTTCGCCGTAGTTGGGAAATTCTTTAATATCCGCACCGGCCGCAAAAGCTTTTTCGCCTGAGCCTGTGATTATGATGCCCCGATACTCATTCCACTCCTGAGTATCAACAAATATTTCTTTTAAACCATCCATCACCTCGGCATTAATGGCATTGAGCGCCTTTGCTCGGTCTATGGTGATAATAAGGATCTCGTCTTTAATTTCTTTACTCAACATATCTGAACATTTTTATTTATAAATTTTCACCATTCTTCCCTCTTTACTGCTGGCCGCGCGAAACATGCCGGCCGTAGTAAACGGCATACTGACATTTCCCTCCGCATCCACTGCAATCAGTCCGCCCTTGCCTCCCAGCTTTTCTATCACATCTAAGGTACTGCGGGCCGCCTCATTCAAACTCTCCCCGCCGTACACTATCCGCGCATGAACCTGAAAAGCGGCGGACTCTTTGATAAAGTACTCTCCATGCCCGGTCGCTGAAACGGCACAACTCGCATTATCTGCATAGGTACCCGCTCCTATGATCGGAGAATCTCCAATTCGCCCCCAGGCTTTACCGGTCATTCCACCCGTCGAAGTTCCGGCGGCTAAATTACCATTTCGATCTCTGACTACACAGCCCACCGTTCCCTTTTTGTCCATCCGATCGTATTTCTGCTGTCTCTTTTGTGTAATAAAATAAGAATTCGGGACGCGCTCCAGGCCCATTTCCAGTGCCCAGGTATTTGCGGCTTCGGCCGATAAAAGTACATGGGGTGTTTCTTCCATGACCAGTCGCGCCGCTTTTATTGGATTTTTGACTTCAGTAACACCACTTACAGCTCCACCGGTTTTATCCTGTCCATTCATCACGGAGGCATCCAATTCGCACCGGCCATCAGCGGTGAGGACAGCCCCTCGACCTGCATTGAAGAGAGAGTCGTTTTCCAACATTACAATCACCTGCTCCACGACATCCATGGCTGCAGCGCCTTGCTCGAGCAGTTGCTCCCCTTTGGAAAGCGCTCGGTCTAATGACTCCAAATACGCATTCTCCTGTTTTTTAGAATATCGTCCGGGCTTCATTGCACCCGCTCCCCCGTGAATGACAATAGCGAAATTCTTTTTATCACTGAGTCCCTCAGGTTCCGAAAACATATCGCTCTGCGCATTTACACCCGTAAAGAGTAGTCCGGCTGCAAAGATCAGAAGTGAAATCAGTAAAGATCGGCTCATTCGTGTTCGGTTTATT
>Ga0209931_1000606_pt1 | contig 21364 bp, 21 predicted proteins | sample SalPonR1_B_D1_MG_FD_185697 | JGI IMG/M metagenome (GOLD analysis project Ga0209931, IMG submission 185697) | Salt pond soil microbial communities from South San Francisco under conditions of wetland restoration - Salt Pond MetaG R1_B_D1_MG... ...
TGAGCGCTAATCCCAAAAACCATTCCGACCCAAAAATACAACAGCAATAGAACTCCCAGTTTTTGCATAAAAAAGATAGATTTACTTGTAAGAAACAACAAAACCCCTAAACGCTGCTTTTCAATCTATTATACCTCCATAAAACTAGCTTATTAAGAATGTATTGATATGAACTATCCTTTTATTTAGCCCTTTCATTTGGGCGGTCCGCCGATCCTCCGCAGGATTGCGGATGATCGGCGTCGCTACGTATGGGGGTTCCGTCCTTCGCTCCTGGCGAACCGGGAGCTCGGACAGCCGCCTTGCGGCGGCTCCCCTTACATCGCTACCGCGGGGCCAGGACACAGATGGGTTCAATTTTTTCGATATTTACGCCACCGCAAGTTTGAGTCTAAAAAATTGAGGATGAAAAAGGGTACGATATAGATCGAATGAGTATTTGAAATAATAGAAAGATTAGGCTAGGAAATTACTTCCACAGTCACTAAATGGTATTGAAAAGACTGGTTTTATCCCTGCCAGCTCATCCTATTTTGACTGTTGGGTTATCAAAGCAACCAGCAGCTAAGTTTGCCCCTACCTGCTCTAGTATTTCGGACCAATGACATTCAGTGCTTATTATTGCTACTCGATTAAAATATGTTTCTTCTATTTCCAGCAAACGCTATACTTACCTCTATTTGATCATGAATAAATTCATGATTGTAGTGATTAACTAAAACCCGATTTCGCGTGAGGGATAGAAGCGGCAGGGAGGGCACCGCGCGACGAGCAGCCGTAAAGCGAGGAGGCGACCTTTAGTGCCATTACCACTAAATTTTCTACAGACCAAGTCTTGATCTTTTTGCTCAGCTATTCGTTGCTCTTCAGTCACAAAGCCAAGGCTATGCTCCTTCTTCGCGCCTTGATCTGAACAAAAATCTACTGCGACTTTTCCATAACTAATTTAGTGGTAGTGGCACTCGGAAGCCCTACGCAGCAATACGGATGCCGGCGCGCAGGGTCCTCCCTACTAGCGGATAGCCCGACCCCGAGGCCCGCCAACTGGCGGAACCTCGGGGGCACGCCCAAAGCATCCTAATCATCAAGATGGATGTAACAGATGTATTCACCAGATACGTTTGCACAAGAATAGGTTCTAAACAATTATGTGCGTACTTTTTTTTGCAGAGCTTACAACACTATCTGCTAATGGGTATGACCGCCCGGGCCATGATGATGGTGAAATCCATAGAAGTAACTATACATTTGGAATATGAAAAGAGCAATGCCAGCTAGTATCAAAATCCAGTTGGCTGCCTGGTAGAAATAGTCATATCCCTTCTTGCCTTTCCATTTTGAAATAATAAATACAATTGGAATAAGTGCTATTATTTGGCCTAACTCAACTCCAATATTAAAACAAACAATCTTCATAAGAAACTGCTCTGCCCCCAACTCAAAAGATTGTAACCTTGTGGAAAGACCCAAACCATGAATCAAACCGAAAAAAAAGACCATGAGCAATAGGTTCGGCGACTTGGATTTAAATAATCGCTTAAATCCATCGAGGTTTTCAAAACCTTTATATAACACACTTAGTGCTATTACTGCATCGATCAAATGTTCGTTGACGCTGATATCCATAAAGGTAGCTCCAATAAGGGTAATACTATGACCGAGTGTGAATACGGTAATAAATCGGAAAATATCCTTGAAACCGCTCATGTAAAAGATTACACCTATTAAAAAGAGAAGGTGGTCATATCCGGTGATCATGTGTATCGCCCCAACATAAATATAGGCCATCAGGCCCCCTTCATAGAGCAACTGCTGGTCTGAACTTCTGACTCCATGAGCTTGCAGGACAAAAGGAATCAATACCAAAAGAAAGAAAGTGAGTCGTTTTATTTGCAATAGCTTCATAGATTATGCAGATTTTCTTTTTAGTCGCAGGAAGTGGTTCGGTCAATGTCGCAATACGTTGCCCACCAAGGGTTGAATTTTTTATCTTTCTCATCACTACTCATGGCCAGCAGTGCTTCAACATCTTCTCCATACCTGAGATGCATGTGAATGGGGTCACCATGCGGAGATCGGGAAATCACATATTTAAAATTCATACAATCTCCTGAATAATCTTCTACCTTTTTAAAAATATCCCATATGGATGTCTTTGATATTTCGGGATAGTAATGTGGATCAGGTAGACTTCCTATAAATTCATATCCGCAGTCTGCCCATTTTTTGTTATTGTCATCATGGTAGTAAAATACCATTTTCGTGATTGACCCTGGCTCATCACTTGTGGTAAATTCAAGACGACTTGGATTCCTGGGGTCATTTTGAGAGATAGAATCTCCCGGATTTAGGTGAAATTCTCCATTCATAGCCATATAGCTAAAAGGTGTATTTTCTGCCTTATTATTCATATGGCTATGTCCGTCCCCTCTTTCGTCGGAGCTATGTGAATGCGAATCCGAAATTTGTCCATCCGCAGGACCGTGAGTATGTGTGTTAGGGCCATGTTCATGCCCACAGCTGAATAAAATGAGAATATTCAGGCTTAGAAGTAAAATAAAGAAAGCTCTCATGGATATTTTTTTGTTTTGCTTAGGAATTAATAGAGTCTAATTTCTACAAAAATCAAAAGTTATAGGTAATACCCATCATTAAGTTTCGGGAGGGAGCCGGCGTGAATATTTGGGAACCTACTCCTCCAAAAACGATCTCTGAATACTGCTCGTTAAAGAGATTGCGCACTTCGATAAAAATTCTTCCGCGGTTTGTCAATTGCTTATTGAAATTGTAAAATAGGGTGAGGTTGGTCACGGTATAGCCATCGTATCCCGCAGTATTTTCTGTGTTGGTGTAATATGAGCCTACATCTCTGATGGCAAGTCTACTCCCCAGGCCGTTGAAGAAAACGTAAGAAACATCTATTGTGGCAATGGTCTGTGGAATATTCACAAGGGAAGTTCCAATGAGGCTTTGATCGGGATTATCTACCACTTCTGTTTCGGTAAATGAATAGGTGCCCCTTATTCTCCAATTGGGCGTCGGCTTGAATACGGCCTCTGTTTCGATACCTGTCCGTTGGGTTTTACCTAAATTCACGAGATCCCCGGAGCCTGGAGGGTTCTCAAAAATTTCATTGGAGGTATTGAGAATGAAACCTACTACGTCTAGTTCTAAGCGATCCACTCCCCGGTAGCTCGCGCCTAATTCATATTGCCAAAGCTGGACGGGATCCAAATTTATCCCGGGTTCATATTTGAGTGCACTATTGGGCAGTGAGAACCCGTTGGAAGCGCTGATGCGCAAATCAAGTCCTTCTAAAATAGATGATCTTATGCCTAGCTTGGGCGTAAGATTGGCAAGTTGGTCAATTTCGTTTGTGAAGGAGGTTTGATTGGGATCATTATTTGTAAAACCCCCAGTAAATTTGTCGTATCTCAGCCCAATAGAAGGTCTAAAGAATCGACTGATATCAAGTACGCCCTGAAAATAGGCCGATAAGGTTTGGACATCAAAATTTCTGTCAAGAATTTCTTCATCCCTTACACGCTCCGTCGTGTTCCACCTTTTTCGATCGGTGGCTTCGGTATAAAATTCAGTGCCCGCGATCCAATCCATTTTAACTGATCCCAATTTACTTCGGCCATTTAAGGTGGCGCCAGTGGCATAGACATTTCGGGTATTGAATCGCTCTGTCTGTCCACCGGGAGTAAGGCCAAATTTAGCGAAACGTGTAAATTCCTGCTGAACGGCGTAGCCAAAAACAAGCAATCGGAGGTTATCATTAAAAGTGTGGTTGAGATCTAATTTTTGGGAGTAAAACTGCTTAGATCCTCCATCATTTTCAGCATTCACCCCCTGTCTTTTACGCAGTAACTTATCATTTACACGGTCTTCGGAGATATAGCCAGCCGCATCCCACTCGCTACGATGACCGCGCAAGGAAAGGGCTACATCGGTTTTTTCAGTGAGTTGATAAGCAACTCTTCCCGTCAAATTGCCCCGGATATTATCTGAGTTTTCGGCATACCCATCGGATTGAAAAAACTGAAAGGCCAGGTTCGTTTCGAGCTTGCGCTTGTTTTCACCGAGTAAAGTACTTTTTCCGGTAGCAAACTGGGCGTTCAATGTATTAAAAGCGCCTCCGCTAATACTTATATCCTGGTAATCTCCGCCCTTTCTCGTTTCCATAGCCAAAGTTCCCCCCTCGGCAAATCTACCGAAGAGTACGGAAGAGGGGCCTTTGTAGACTTTTACTTTCTCCAGATTTAGGGGTATAAGGATATTCAAATCTGCGTATCCATCTGAATGTCCCTCTGCTTCATTGAGCGACACACCGTCAATTTGAGCCCCGGCCTGTCCTTCATGGCCGCCGCCACCGAAGCCTCTAATCGAAAACTGATCGGCTACGCCGCCTTGATAATAGGCGTTCAATTCAACTCCGGGGACTTGTTCAATCATGCGAATGGGTAAATCGATGTTAAGTGTCTGAAGTTGGGCGCGATTGATCTCATTCACGGTGATGGACTGATTTTTGGGGTCTAGAGCTTCTCCCCGAATAGATATCTCACTTAGTAGAACCATCGATGTGCGCATTGTAAATGCCAACCTTAGATTTTGCCCAGCCTCAACATTGGCAGGGGCAGTAATTTTTTCAAACCCGATGGATGTTATCTCTAAACTATAGATCCCAGGTTCGAGCTTCTCGAAAACAAATTTTCCTTGCTGATCCGTCACAGTACCCACTGTAGTGTTTTTGATCAATACACTTACTCCTTCCAGAGGCTCATTAAATTCAGACAAAACCGTTCCTTGAATGGAGCCATTTCCCTGAGCTTGAATCTGGCCCATTAGGAAGAGGCAGAAACATGCCCACAGGTATTTTAGTAGGAATTGAGTAGACATAAGATTTTTCGTTTGTTGGCCCAATAATAGATTAAAGAGAAATAAGGACAAAAGAATTATTGCGATTAGTAAATTTTTTCTAATATTAAAGTCGGCAAATAGAGGAAAAGTACTATTATATTGCGTGTTTGACAAAAACCCGCTACCCCTTCAGCCCGTATGGTTTACCCTAAAATAATAAAGCATATGGTTGGTGTCATCAAAAGATGGGCCTCCTGAAAATCCAGCTATTCGCAAGCATTCGGCCATTTTTTAGAAAACTTTTACTAAAATGAGTGATTTGTCTTTCCTTTCACCGCAATATGCCTATATTGGGAATTGAATAAATAAAAAAAATTATGTCGGATCGAAGAACAACCAAATCTAGTCGCGCTGCGAGAGGTACTGTGGCCTGTGATAATACGACCTTACACCTGCTCAAAGCAAATGATTTTGTAGCGGATAGTATTCGCAATAAAGTAGCAGAGAAAGGGATACTTATGGTCAATATCGTATCTACTGCCGGCAGTGGAAAAACAACGCTGATGCAAGAAACGGTCAAAGCGCTGAAGGATAAATATAAGATGGCCATTCTGGTGGGCGACCTGGAAACCGAGCGGGATGCCGATCGAATACGAGAAGTGGGCGGTCATGCGCTACAAATCGTAACTGGTGGGATATGTCACCTGGAGGCTCAAATGGTTTGGCAAGCTATGGAAAGCATGGACCTGGAGGATGTAGATATACTCTTTGTAGAAAATGTCGGGAATTTAGTCTGTCCGGCCTCTTTTGATTTAGGAGAAGATTATAGAGTGACCTTAATCTCAACCACGGAAGGGGACGACAAGCCCAAAAAGTATCCAAAAATGATCCTGACCAGCGACTTATTGGTGGTTTCGAAGTCGGATCTCCTACCCTATTTGCCCTTTAGTGTAGAGGCGGTAGAGAAGGATGCGCGAGAAGTCAATCCCGATATTGACGTTCTACCGTTGTCGTGTCTAAAGGGTCAAGGACTAGAGGGCTGGTTGGATTGGATTGATTCAAAGGTCCATGAGAAGAGATCTGTAGCGCTTACAGAATAAGATGGTCAGCTGGCATATTCATATACGAGGACAGGTGCAGGGTGTCGGTTTTAGGCCTTTTTTGTCTTGTCTTGCGGATACCTATGATTTACAGGGGCAAGTGTGGAATGGGGTAGATGGTGTACACATAATAGCCACTGCAAGTGAAGATACACTCCGGGTATATTACAAAAATATTTCCCTCCAAAAGCCCGGACAAGCTATGATACAAAAAATAGAGTGGCGAGAAGTTCCTCTTTCTTTATTCTCGTCTTTCTCAATAATACATTCTTCAGATGAAGGCCGTCCTGCAGTGATGCTGAGTCCTGATTTCGCCATTTGCTCCTCCTGTCAGGTTGAACTTTTGGATCCGATAAACAGGCGTTATCGATATCCTTTTACGACCTGTACGCAGTGCGGGCCTCGTTTGTCCATACTGAATTCGGTTCCCTATGATAGACCGAATACGATGATGGTTGACTTTGCGATGTGCCAGACATGCCAGCAAGAATATGATTCCATCAACGACAGAAGATATTTTTCGCAGACCAACTCCTGCCCAACTTGTTCTATAGAATTATCACTGAGCCCCTCTCATCACCTATCGACCAATCCGTCTTGCATCAAAGCAGTCGCCAAACGAATTCAATCAGGCCAGATCGTAGCTGTCAAAAGCACGAGTGGGTTTTTGCTCTTGTGCGATTCACGAAAGCAGAAGGTAGTTTCCCGCTTGAGAGAACACAAACAACGACCTGAAAAGCCTTTTGCTGTTTTATTTGACAATCTGAAAACTGCACGGAAATATGCGAAAATAAAAAAGGAAAGTCTTCAAATTTTATCCTCGAGTATTCGGCCGATCGTACTTTGTCCAATTACAGCTTCCGGAAAATCTTGGCTCGCCAGCGAAGAAATAGCGCCGGGCCTTGACACTATTGGCATTATGATCCCCGCTGATCCTTTATTAGTGCTACTTATTCAAGAAATAGGCTTTCCGGTCATTGCTACTAGCGGCAACGTCAAAGGTTCACCTATTATTCATGATTATAAGAATGCCAAAGATAGACTTGATAAGCTAGCTGATAGCATATTGTATCACAACAGAAAAATATCCATTCCACAAGATGATAGTGTAGTCATGCACGCAGAGAAAAGTGGTCAACAAATCATAGTGCGGCGGGGGCGTGGATTTTCCCCAACACTCATAAGTCCCATAAGAGCGCAGCTTCCGTGCATAGTAAGCCTGGGAGGAGATAACAAGGGGAGTTTTGGCATACTTGAAAAAGAACATATTTACCTAAGTCCAAGTCTAGGGAATCAAGCCAATTACGATGCCCAAAAGCAGTACAGCTATTGTTTAAATCAATATATGTCCATCCTTAAGGTAAAGCCAGCAATCATTTTAAGTGATGCTCATCCCGGCTACCATTCCCATGTACATGAAAAGTTGTTTCCGAAAGCCAAAGTGGAAACAATTCAGCACCATATCGCGCACTTTTCTGCCTTATTATTTGAACATGAATTGTTTACATCTGACGAACCTATTCTGGGTGTTATTTGGGATGGCCTCGGATACGGAGATGATGGGAACTTATGGGGTGGCGAGTTCTTCAAATACCAGAATGGGGATTTCAACCGTGCATATTATTTTGATTACTTCCCGTATTTTATGGGAGATAAAATGTCTTTAGATACCCGTCTTTCCGCCCTGGCAGTCTTCGGTGATTGTTTAGGTGCTGAAGAGAAATTGGAGCCGCTATTTAGTCAAAAAGAATGGCAACTTTACTCCAAAATGATTCACAAAGTCGACTCAGTAAAGACGTCAAGTGTGGGGAGACTCTTTGATGCAGTCGCGGGAATTTTGGGATTAAATTCGATTCAAAACTACGAAGGACAGGCCGCAATGCAATTGGAGCGGGCTGCAAGAAACTATTTAAAAAGAAATGATTTTTCGCCACGCGACAGCTATGTCCCACCAGACAGTGGTTACTATCGAATATCCACTTCGAGTATCGCGCAAAAAGTAGTACTGGATATCGACAAAGGACAAGACAAGGGGTATATTGCTGCTAAATTTCATAACTCTCTAGTACAAATCATAGCTAATGTAGCTCATCATACAGGGTGTCAGAAGCTGGGGTTTAGCGGTGGGGTCTTTCAAAACCAACTTTTAGTAGATATGATTTGGGAGCGGTTGTCGAAAAAACATAAAATTTACTTTCACTCAAAACTCTCTCCAAATGATGAGAATCTGGCCTTAGGTCAGATAGCTTACTTTCAGCTTCAAAATATTTTCAAAAAACAAAAAGAAACCACAAGATGTGCTTAGCAATTCCCGGAAAAATACAAAGTATAGAAAAGAAATTTGATGGACTCGTTAAAATGGCGAAGGTGCAATTTGGCGGTATCATTAAGGAAGCCTCTTTGGAGATGCTTCCCCACGCTAAGGAAGGAGACTATGTTCTCGTCCATGTAGGCGTGGCGATTAGTAAAATTGATGAAGAGGAGGCGTTAAAAACCTTTGAGTATCTCGAAGAAATTGGAGAGATCGACGAATTAGTAGAGCGAAGTCAAATCGAAAAGCATTAAGAAATGGAAAAGCGCATTTCTCAACTCATCAAAAATAGATTTTTTTACTTCACTCTGTCCTGACCTCAACAAAAAAGCAATTAGACATGAAGTACTTATCCGAATTCAGAGATCCAGAATTGGTATTGAAATACCGAGAAAAGCTGGATGAGCTCGTAACGAAAGAATGGACATTAATGGAGGTATGTGGCGGGCAGACCCACAGTTTAGTTAAAAATGGCTTATTGGAATTGCTGCCCGACAAAGTACAGATGATACATGGCCCGGGCTGTCCTGTGTGTGTCACGCCGCTGAACTTGATCGATAAAGCAGTTCATTTAGCTATGGACGAAGAAGTCATTCTTTGTTCATTTGGAGATATGCTGCGTGTACCGGGGTCTAAAATGAGTTTATTAGAGGCGAAGTCAAGAGGGGCTGATGTGCGGATTTTATATTCACCCTTAGAAGCTGTTCAGATTGCAAAAAAGAATCCACAAAAGGAAGTGGTGTTTTTTGCTGTGGGATTTGAGACGACAGCCCCGGCCAATGCATTGTCTGTGGTTCATGCGGAAAGAGAAAAGCTAAACAACTATTCAATTTTAGCTTCTCATGTTCTTGTACCTCCGGCGATGGAGGCCGTAGTAAATGACCCCTTAGCAAAAATTGATGGCTTTTTAGCTGCGGGTCATGTATGCACGATAATGGGAATACATCAGTATTTTCCACTGGTAGAAAATCATAGGCTCCCGATTATTGTGACCGGCTTCGAACCCATCGATCTGCTACAGGGAATTTATATGTGCCTCAAGCAATTAGAAGCGGGGGAGGCAAAATTAGAGAATCAATACGCGCGCGTGGTTCAGCCCGAGGGCAATCCTGAGGCAGTTAAGGTCATTGAACGCATTTTTGAGATTTCAGATAGAGAGTGGAGAGGAATCGGTGTGATTCCAAACAGTGGTTACGTCATCAGAGAAGAATACAAGGCCTTTGATGCCGACCGCAAATTTAAAATTAGGATTGAAAAGGCCGAAGAAAACAAGTCATGCATAGCCGGGCAAGTTTTGAAAGGCATTAAAAAGCCCCATGATTGCCCCGAATTTGGAAAGAACTGCACGCCTCAAAATCCATTGGGAGCGCCTATGGTAAGTAGTGAGGGGGCTTGTGCGGCCTATTATCATTTTTCAAAAGCCATGGGGGATATTGAAGCACAAGTTTAAAAAAGGACAAAATAACATCTAACCATGGAGCTATCTGAAATAAAGAGCATCATTGCTGCTTCTTGTCCTCTTCCAAAACTGGATTTTGACATCATCACTTTGGGTCATGGAAGCGGCGGATTACTAACACATAATTTACTGGAACAAGGGGTTTTTGATTTATTTAGCAACTCCTATCTGGATAAGAAGCACGATGGGGCTATTGTTGAATCGCCCGGTGATATACTGGCCTTTTCAACCGATAGTTTTGTCGTGTCCCCCATATTTTTTCCCGGGGGAAATATCGGCGAGTTAGCCATTAATGGAACAGTGAATGACATAAATATGTGCGGAGCTCGCGCTGAATTTATATCTCTGGCATTTATCATCGAGGAAGGATTTGCTGTCAAAGAATTTTGGGATATCCTACTGAGTATAAAGGCTGCTGCTGAGCATGCGGGAGTAAAAATAGTTACCGGTGATACCAAAGTGGTAGAACGAGGAAAAGGAGATAAGATATTTATCAATACAAGTGGAATAGGGCGAGTAAGTCCGGATTCAGCCATCGATGCTAAAAGAGTTTCACAGGGTGATAAGGTCATTCTGAGTGGCAGTCTGGCAAGACATGGGATAGCTATCATGAGTGTAAGAGAAGGTCTTGAGTTTGAGTCTGCCATTGAAAGTGACACCTGCCATTTTAATCATATCATACCAACATTGATTGAAGAGTTTGGAAGGGACATCCATATGCTCCGGGACGCCACTCGCGGAGGGATTGCAACTGTTCTCAATGAAGTGGCAAAAGACTCCGGCATCGGCGTTGCTTTGCGACAAAACCAACTCCATGTGGATGAGGACGTGTCCGGCGCCTGCGAATTGTTAGGTCTGGATCCTCTATATGTAGCCAATGAGGGCGTTTTTGTTGTCATTGCCTCTCCGGAATCTGCAGAAGGGATTGTAGAGAAAATAAACGCCTGGTCACAAACCAATGAAGCGGGAATTATCGGAGAAGTGGTTTCTGAGCACACGGGGCAAGTCGTGATAGAATCTGCTATTGGAGGGAAAAGGGTTGTCAATATGATGTTGGGAGAGCAACTTCCCAGAATTTGTTAGGAAATGATCGATAAAAAGAAGAAACAGGAAAGTCTCAACATAAGCTTAAAGAAAGGCAGAGATCCATCTGATCTCTCTGTAGCGCCCAAAGAGGTAGCCAGAGAAGTTTTGCGATTTGAGGGGGACCCGGGAAGTCCTTTTTTAGCTCCCAGAGGAGTCTTTTTTGATGGCAAACATATTGTCGTTTCCGACACCGGACAGAATCGACTATTTATCTGGGAAAGCCCTTTAAAATCTATTATGTCGGAGCCAAAGGTGATTTTAGGGCAGTCCAATCATCTGCTAACCGGTAGAAATAGAAAAGGGAATGTGGATGCATCTACTTTACACTACCCCTCCGGTGTTTGGTCAAACGGAGAGTGTCTCATTGTGGCCGATGCCTGGAATCATAGAGTTTTAATATGGCACCAGTTCCCCACGAGTCAGGGGCAAGCAGCAGATGTAGTGGTGGGACAGCCCAACTTTACCTCTAATAAACCCAATGTGGAAAACATAGGTGCGGCACCTACTGCTCGATCTCTTCATTGGCCCTATGGAGTAACCGTATTTAATGGTAAGCTCATTATCGCAGACACGGGAAATCGACGGGTTTTGGTATTTGATGATATTCCACAAAAAAATTATCAAGAAGCGAGTAGCATCATTGGTAAAGATCATTTCACAGACCGAGACTTCGACCCCCTGAATCCGATATGGCCTTATTCCGTCAAGTTAAATGAAAAAGGGTGTCTCGCCATTACGGATACTCAATATTATCGGGTGTTGGTATGGGAGGATTGGAACACCGCCTTATTGAACAAGGCGGATGTCATAATCGGACAATCAGATTTTGAGGAAAACGGTCAAAATCAATTCGGACTGCACCCTAAAGCCCATACGCTCAATTGGTGCTATGACAGTCATTTTTACAAGGACGGGGTCATTGTTGCAGATACGGGCAACAGCCGTTTGTTGTGGTTTCCCAAAATACCGGAAGAAAACAATTCCGCTGCCTCTGGTGTGATTGGCAAGCCCAACTTCCACACGGGAAGCGAATACAGTGAGACACAAATCGGGACTCACAAAAGCCTGTATTGGCCATTCTCGATCAGCATAGATTCAAAAAATGGCCTTTTATACCTTGCCGACACCGGCAACCATCGGCTCGTCATTTACAAACTTCTCATTTAAACTAGAACATATGGAACTCGAAGGATTATCATTATTGGCTGCCGCTAGCATAGGATTTGCTCATGCATTTGAAGCGGACCATTTAGTCGCTGTGAGTAGCATCGTAACCAAAAGAAACAATTTTTCTCAGGCAGCAAAGGATGGTGTTTTTTGGGGTTTAGGACACAGTTCAACCATTTTTATCATAGGTTTACTGATGATTGTAGGCAAAGTTTTATTCCAGGAATCTACCTTTGAGTATTTAGAAGGCGGGGTTGGAATCATGTTAGTAATATTGGGACTCTGGCGCCTCGACAAATTAAGGAGAAACAGAAGAGGTCAGAAAAATGCCTCACATCAGCACTCCGTATCTTACGGGATAGGCTTGGTCCATGGTCTGGCGGGTAGTGGGATTTTAGTGCTTGCCATAATGGGAACCATGAAATCCTCGGTAGAAGGTTTGGGATTTTTACTCATTTTTGGCTTGGGTTCCACAGTAGGAATGTTAGTAGCAAGTGGCATATTTAGTATCCCTTTTTGGAAAAACACGAAGTGGTCACCTTACCTGCGGCTACCTTTAAGCATATTAAGCGGACTTTTCTGTCTCGGGCTGGGCTTATTTATTGTCTACGAAACCCTTCTCTAAACCGTCTAGAATTCAATTGTATGGAAAATTTAAAAAAGATGTTGGCTCAATATGAGATTACAGTAGAAAAAGAAGAAGACAACTTCATTTGGACACAGGGGCACTTTTGCATCGAAGTCGAAGGGAACGGACTCTATAAATTACTTCATTTGGGAGATGTCATTGCTCCTTTTGACGATCCGAATGCCCTTTGCCATTTTATTATGCAATATTCTTCTTAAACGTATTGCGATAATGAGTACAGACTCGAAAAAGGTTAAGCTATTTATCGTTGCAATGGCCCCGAGCCAGCAAAAACCAGAGAGTTTTGTTCTTGTATTGGAGGAAGAAACAAGAAAAAAAAAGCTGCCCATTTTAGTAGGGAGGTCCGAAGCCTTTGCCATTGGAATTGCACTGGAAGCGTTGAAGATGAAACGCCCCATGACGCATGATTTGTTATTGTCCAGCATCCTCGCACTCAATGGTCTTCCAAAGTATATTCTTATAAAAGATAAAGTGGATGGCATTTTTCACTCTGACATTGTAATTGAACCAAAGGACGATGTGACAACGTATATTGACTCTCGCACGTCCGATGCTATAGCATTTGCAATTCGTGCAAAAATTCCTATGTATATTAATAGCAAGCTTTTAAATGCAGAGCACAGTGGGGAAAAGATTTTTTTGGAAGGCAACCGCAGATCATCATTTGCCGCTTATACTCTGGAAGAGTTAGAGATTCTATTGGAAAAAGTACTCCGAAAGGAGGACTACCAAAGTGCTGCAAGAATCAAAGAAACGATTGAAAAAAAGAAAAAGACTCTTTAGCTATGCATGAGATATCATTAGTAAAAAGCATATTCAACTCATTGGATGAAATGTACACGCAAAAAGAAATTGAAAATATTCAAACGATCCACCTAACGCTTGGAGAGCTATCTAATGCTCAGCCTGTGCTGATGAAAAATGCCTTCGAAGCGGTCGTTTCAACCGAAAGAAAAGATTATTCCCACTGCAAATTACAAGTACAACTTATCCCGATAAAGGTGTACTGCAGTCATTGCGAAGTGCGAAGTGAAATAAAAAACTATAAATTTGTATGCAAATCGTGTGGCTTACCCAATAATAATATTGTTCAAGGAGAAGAACTCCTGGTTTCCGGGATCGACATAAAAGAGTAAAAATGTCTAGTGCGCAGACAAAACAAAAAATTAGAAAAACGGCTTTATTTCTTTTTAACAAAGATGGATTTGTAAACGTCCGTTTACAACACATAACTGATGAGGCTATTATTAGCTTGGGCAATATAGCGTATCACTATCGCACGAAGGATAAAATTATTATGGCCATTTGGGAGGAACTTAAAACGGAACAAAAACAGTTGTTGTCTCAATTCAAGGCGCTGCCATTATTTAAGGACATTGACAGCTATCTCAGCTTCAACTTCCAACTGCAACAACAGTACATATTTTTTTACCAAGATACGCTGGAAGTCCTTAGATCGTATGAAGAAATAGCAAAGAACTACAGAGAGCACACTCAATGGCAGATTCAGCAAATAATGGGAATGCTAACATTCAACAAAGCCCGTGGGGCTTTAAAATCAACTCTCAATTCTGAATTTTACAGCCAAAGAGCTGAACTTTGGGTTTGGCTTAGTGAAAATTGGGTGAATAGACAAGCCATACACGGCAGGAATACAGGCTCTTTAGACCAATACAAAAAAACGATGTGGCATATCTTAACCCCACTATTTACTCAAGAAGGACTAAAAGAATATCAACAAATCTCTCAGCTTAGAAAAACGTCGGATGGATAAAAATCACAACATTGACTATACCACCTATTCTTGGCTGCTAAAAAACATAAATCAACAAGTGTTTTCGGACAGCACAAATGCTTCTCTTTGCGACCTGAATTTTATCAAAGAAGAAGCCTGGTTGTGCGACACCGCTGTTATAAATCGAGTTGAAAAAAGAAATGGTACTTATCTTATTTCACTTGTCTTTGCACATCAAAAAAACCCCTTAAAATTACTCATTAGGCCAATTACCGAGATGAATTGTAAAAAAAAGGCTATAATGATGTCAGAAATTTTCAAACGACAAGCTGCAAAAGATCAAAGAGGAACGATAACTATTAAAGAGGAAAAACTCAATATTTCACTTAACTAGGGTTTTATGGCACAAACAAAAGAAAAAATACTGCAAGCTTCCATTGTCATGTTCAATGAATACGGCATAGCTAATGTTAGGCTTCAACATATTGCTGATGCCAGTGGCATAAGTGTCGGTAATTTGGCCTACCACTTTAAGAACAAGCAAACCATTATTGACTACGTTTATGATCATATTTTTAACGAATTTTCAGTGATCTTATCGGATTATCTCATTTTGGATAATTTTCAAGGCATCGACAAAACCATGAGTAGTTACTACTTTTTCTTCGAAAATTATAGATTTTTCTTTACGAATATGTTTGAGACAGAAAGAAACCACCCCCATATCATGAGGCGATGGCATCAATATACAAATAGAATGATATTACAAATAGAGTCTCGAATAGAGTTTGACATTCAACGAGATGCCTTCCTTCCCTTAAAGAATCAAAGAATAAAGCTTTTAGCCAATAATATTTGGATATCCATCATATTTTGGCTTCCACAGCGCGTTCTTCGAGGATTATCTTGCGATGAAAAGAACTTTAAAAAGGCACTATGGGCTCAGATGACACCATATCTATCAAATAAAGGGAAAGAAGAGTTCGCGACCTACATCCATCCTGCAATAGCATAAATACTGGCTAATCAGGGCTTCACCGTGTTTTTAGAAAATTTTTTCAAATTTATTAGTAAAGATTTGCTAAGTTGCCATGTTTTTAATTTATATTGCACAATATAAGTTTTAATGTTTTGAGTTTTAAGTAAAAAAAGTCGAAACGTAATACGTCACGCTAAATTTTCAAATATGGCAAATTTACTTTGGCTGCAAGGAGGTGCATGTAGTGGAAACACGATGTCATTTCTCAATGCAGAAGAACCCACCGTCGTTGAGCTCGTAACTGACTTTGGGGTTAACATTCTATGGCATCCTTCTATCGGTCTCGAAATTGGGGACCAGGTTTCAGATTTGATGGAAAGTATTAAGAAAGGAGAAACTGAGCTTGATATCCTAGTTTATGAGGGCTCTATCATTCAAGGACCAAATGGAACAGGAGGCATGAACTTTTTCGCGGAACGTCCTATGATGGACTGGATCAAAGAGTTGTCAGAAGTGGCAGGATTCGTGGTTGCCATTGGTGACTGCGCGACGTGGGGTGGGATACCTGCAGTACCTCCTAATCCTACAGAGAGTACGGGAATGCAATTTCTTAAAAAAGATAAAGGAGGCTTTTTGGGAAAAGATTATGTATCCAAAGGAGGTTTGCCCGTCATTAATATCCCCGGTTGTCCGGCTCATCCGGACTGGGTCACTCAAATTTTAGTTGCTATTTCCACGGGTCGTATTGGTGACGTACTGCTGGATGAATATCACAGACCCAAAACCTTTTTCACTGATTTTGTTCAAACGGGTTGTCCAAACGCCGTGAGCTTTGCCCAAAAAGTGGATGGACATTTCGGAAAAAGAGGAGGATGCTTATTCTACGAAGTAGGCTGCAGGGGGCCGATGACCAGAGCGAGTTGTAATCGAATTCTCTGGAATAGACAATCGAGCAAAACCAGGGCCAATCATCCTTGCTTAGGTTGCACCGAACCCGGCTTTCCTCATAATGATTTGGTAAAAGGCAGTGTATTTAAAACCATGAAATATTTAGGATTCTTGCCTAAAGATGTCCCTTCCGGGCATAGCAAAGTAGGTTATTATGCGCGTGCCGGATTTGAAAAAGTAATGGGAACTGCAGAAGAGTTGGTAAGTGGGAAAAGACCACAATTTGAATCATCCAAATAAATAACACTATGTCACAATATAAAGAACTAAATATATCACCCGTAGGTCGTGTGGAAGGGGACCTCGACGTCAAAGTCTACATGGAAGATGGAAGAGTCACTCGCGCACACACGCAAGCTTCCATGTTTCGGGGGTTTGAAGAGATCATGGTTGGGAAAGATCCCCAATCCGGACTCATTGTTACACCCAGAATTTGTGGAATTTGCGGAGGGTCGCATCTGTATTGCGCTTCCTCAGCACTGGATACCGCCTGGAAAACAACACTTACACCCAATGCGCTATTGCTAAGAGCCATCGGTCAGGCGACGGAGACTTTACAAAGTATCCCCAGATGGTTTTATGCCATCTTTGCAACGGATATGGCAAACAAGAAATTTGCCAACAAACCTCTGTACGAAGAGGTTACCAAACGCTTTTCGGCTTATGTGGGCACATCTTTCCAGTCCGGATTGACGGCATCCGCTTTGCCGGTGGAAATTTATGCCATTTTTGGTGGTCAATGGCCTCACTCGTCTTATATGGTGCCGGGAGGCGTTATGTGCGCGCCCACACTAAAAGATGTGACTCGTGCACACGGTATTTTGAATCACTTCCGAAACAGATGGCTAGAACCGAAATTATTAGGTTGTTCCATAGAAAGATATATGGAGATACAATCCTGGGATGACCTTATGGAATGGGTCGAAGAAAATGAAAGTCAAAGAAATAGCGACCTGGGCTTATTTATCCGGGCTGGAATGGAATTTGGACTCGACAAGTTTGGAGAGGGTGTAGGCAAGTTTTTGGCTTATGGTACGTATTTGCACAAAGACAAATACAATACCCCAACAATAGAAGCGAGAAATAATGCGGTAATCTCGCCAAGTGGCTTCTTTGACGGAAACAACTTCCACAACTTCAATCACATGGATATAGAGGAACACGTAGATCATGCCTGGTATGAAAATGTAAAACCCGCTCATCCCTGGGATCAACCTATTCCGACACCGGTAGAATCCAAAAATTTAGAAGATACAGATTTCTCAGGCAAATACAGCTGGTCAAAAGCACCTCGATACGATGGATACGCCGCCGAAACCGGCCCTTTAGCTCGAGTTATCATGTCCGGCAATCCCAACAATCTGGATCATCAATTCAAGGATCCCTTGTTCTTAGATATTATCAACCAAAAAGGTCCCAGTGTCTTCACTCGTGTATTGGGAAGACTGCACGAGGCTCCGAGAATTTATACCCAAATCAATAAATGGTTGGGACAAATTGACCTCGATCAGGAATTCTATATCAAACCGGAAGAACGTGATGGCCGGGGCTTTGGAGCAACGGAAGCAGCCAGAGGTGCTCTAGCTCATTGGATAGATATTGAGGATGGTGTGATTAAAAACTATCAAGTTATGGCTCCCACTACCTGGAATATTGGCCCCAATGACTCTAAAGGAAATCCAGGCCCTATTGAATCAGCATTAGAAGGTACGGAGATTGAAGATCCGCACGACCCCGTAGAAGTAGGTATGGTGGCCAGATCTTTTGATAGCTGCATGGTTTGTACTGTACATGCTCACGATGGAAAATCCGGAGAAGAGCTAAGCCGTTTCAAACTATAATGAACGCAACCTTTTTATTGAAACATGAGGTGGAACTGTCTTTTGAGATCGTTCCACCTTCTTTTTTATATCTTTCGATATGGAGAAAACAGCAATACTGGGATTTGGTAATCCCGTTCGGTCAGATGACGGTGTGGGATGCTACGTAATCAAACAACTCAAGCAATCAGATTTAAAAAAGCTTGAGAACCTCAGCATAATTGACATGGGCACTTCTGCCTTTGAAGTGTTATTCACTCTAAAAGGCCATAAAAAAATGATAATCGTAGATGGTGTCATCAATTCCGGTGAGCAGGATGGCACGCTTTTCAAATTACCCGCAAAAGAGATCCACGCGCATATTCAAGATGACCCCATGGTTTTCCTCCACAGCCTGAAGTGGGACCAGGCCTTATCCTATGCCAAAAAAATAATGGGAGATGAATTTCCCGATGAGCAGGTAATTGTCTATTTAATCGCTATCTCCAATACCAAAATGGAAATAGAACTGAGTCCTGAAGTGGCCACCGCCGCCCACCGACTCGTTGAAAAAATAAAACAAGATATTCAGCCGGATTAAAAATTACAAAATGGAAAGAATATTCAACTTAAATCAGCACACACCCAAGCAGCCAAAACCCGCAGACGAGCCCGTTCAACTTTTCAATGAACATCTTCTCATCAAATCCTTTTTGGCGGACGAATTTATAAAAGACAGCATGCAGATTCTGGCTGTATATTATAAAGATAGAAACACCCTTCTTTTAGCTTCGGACAAAGACGAAGCATTCAAAAAGCTGCACAAAACCATTTTGCTTTTTGTAAAAGTGAAAAATATCGAAGGCGATCGCTCCATCTCTATGCAAGAATTCCTCGCGGATTGGCCGGAAATCAATTCGGAAAATAGAGTCTTAGAATTTGAGTACCAAAGTCCGATGAATATCCTCAAAGTTACCTTAGCCTAAAATCAAGCACATACAGCTATGATCAACCTATATACCACCGATAAATATAAGGAACATCCCCTAGAGATCATTTCATCAGAGCATCGGCTTATAGAATTAGTTCAAATTAAAGACCTCTTCGAAGAGCTGCCCCGCCCCTCAGCGCTGAGCCTTATCATTGATGGAGACGGAATCAAACAGCCCCTGGACTGGCACAAAGAAATGCCCCCGTATTTATTGCCTAAGACAATGATGGTGGATGACCATATTTTGCTAGGGCTGGTTTACATGAAACTGGGGAATTTTGAAAAAGCCTATCAATTCCTGGAATCACACACCAGTCTATTGGCAGAAATCGATTTTATACGGAAACTCCAATTAGGCCTGGAGGCAGACCCCAGCCAATTAGCCGTAGAAACCTATCAACCCTATGATGACTATCGCTTAATGCACAACAACGCCATTGTAAGGCTATACGCCACGCAAGAAGGCCAGCACCAATCCCCGAAAATTGACTATTATTTTAGAGAAGCCATAGAAAATAGCCCAAATGAAGAATACATGGCCTGGTCGTCTGCCCAATACATTTCTTATTTGCTAGACCAGGGAAAATGGCCGGAAGCCAGACAGCTGCTAAGCCGGCTAGAGAAAGAAAAGTTTTCTAAAGCAGGAAAAACAGAGCTTACTTACCAACAGTGCCAACTGGATATGCGCACACTCAGCCCACCTTATGATCAAGACAAATTATCCCGATTAAAAGATAATCTGTGGTCATGCTTGAGCTATTATGAAGGTGAAGAACAGCATGTGCTACAGGGTCTATGCCTTTTAGATGCCGCGGAAATTGCCAATTTAACAGGTAGTTTTGCAGAGTCCCTCGGTTACTATACCAAAGCCATATCTATTTTTTCGGAAGCAAACCTCCCTGAATTTGTTTATGAGACGCACCTCAAAAAAGGCAAACTACTACTGTCCTGGGGTCAAAAAGGCAGTCCCCAATTTTACAAACCCGCCATGGAAGACTTCCAGCGAGCCCTTAAACTCTATTCCAAAGAGGACTTCCCTTACGTTTACGCAGAGATCCAGGAAAATTTAGGCATTATTTACTCGCATATTCCAGATGAAACCAAAAAGAAGGGCATCTGGGCAGCTATTTCCTCCTCTGCTTTTAAAGAAGCATTGAACCTATTCGAGCCAAATGAATTTCCTTACGAATACGCTCGCGTTTGCAATCACTATGCCAATGCCCTTCTTAGATATCCGGAAGCAATCCTATCTGATAATCAAGAAAAAGCACTTTTCTATTATGATGAAGCCTTAAAAATACGTAATGCTGAAACCTATCCGCTTGAGCGCAGTCTAACTCTCCTTAATTATCTTGAAGCATGCTGGTTCATTCAGCAAGAGGAGAAAGAATTTAAGAGCAAAGAGCGCTTGCAAGACATGTATGAAAAGGCAGAAGAGGTGATCCGAATACAAGCCAGTGATGAACTTGTGACCCAGGCAAAAAACCACAAAAATGATTTGAAAAATTTGGATCTTATTTTAGATTCTTGAAATTCCAAGGCTTCTAGTTATTGACCACTTTCTGAAAAAAGTCCTATCACTGGTATTTAGTTATAAGGGCATCCTTAAGTCTTCCGTCCCGCTCTTCACATTTATTGGGTAATATCTATTCACTTGCCATTCAGGCAGTCTAGGTCGCTTGTATCATTTAATAAAAGCTAGTTAGAATGGGAAGGATGTTCTTATGTTCGCCGATCTGTTAAACCGAAGCGTTATGTGATCCATCCAGAAGACTTATATATGGAGTGGAACTTGATCTGTAAAGCCGTATTAATAGACTTGAATTACTAGCTCCTTTAAATCTCACACCATAATAAATAAAATCAACTTTAGTATTAGAAGTAGATGTAAGCAAAGTTTATGGTAACTTTAGGCTGTTGGACAATTGTAAAAAAGTAGTGGAAAAGTCTTTTCGTCTGATCGACAATTTTAAAAAGCCACAATATTTTCTAAACTCAGCTCCTCAACTGGAAAAGACATAGCGTGGCTCGGCTTTTATTTGTGCCAGATACCGCCGCCGACGATGAAGATAACTAGCTGCAAGTTAGCATGATAAAAAGCTATAAAGCTTGGCTTTCAATTATTCATAATATTCATTCTTAAATATGGTCGCAGTTTTTTGAAATCCTCCCAATCTATAGGCTATATTTAATCTCAAAAGATTGCCTATGCTTTTAAAATCCTTCACTTTTTCATTGAGGAGTTTCCTACAGTCTATTTCTTTTCTTCTTGTAATT
>Ga0209931_1000607_pt1 | contig 21357 bp, 14 predicted proteins | sample SalPonR1_B_D1_MG_FD_185697 | JGI IMG/M metagenome (GOLD analysis project Ga0209931, IMG submission 185697) | Salt pond soil microbial communities from South San Francisco under conditions of wetland restoration - Salt Pond MetaG R1_B_D1_MG... ...
GTAGGATGGATTGATACATCTACCTTACATATTCAAAAAGAACAATTAAAAGCCCAAAAACAGGCTGTTGCTTCTAAATTAGCTAATATTAAAGCACAAATTGAAGTTCAGCAGGAACAAAAACAGAATCTCTTAACTAAAAAAGACAGAATTGAAAAGTTGTACAACGACCAGGCTGCAACAAAACAAAAGTTAGATGATATCAATGGAAAGTATGAAGTATTGTTAAAGCAAATTGAAGCTGCCAAAACACAAATCAATGCTGTTCATAAAGAAATGGAAGTGATAGGGCGTCAAATTGATTTGGTTGATGAGCAGATTAGAAAAGCGAAAATTATAAATCCGGTAAACGGAACGGTTTTGGAAAAATATGTAGAAGAAACCGAAATTACTGCCATGGGAAAAGCATTGTATAAAATTGCCCGGCTGGATGAAATTGATTTGCGTGTTTATATCAGTGGAGCACAGCTGCCATCGGTAAAAATAGGGCAAAAGGTTACTGTGTTAGTTGATAAAAATGCAAAAACAAATCAGGAATTTGAAGGAAAAGTCATTTGGATTTCAGACCAGGCTGAGTTTACGCCCAAAATTATTCAAACCAAAGAAGAGCGCGTAAATATGGTATATGCTGTTAAAGTACGAGTAAAAAATGACGGAACGATGAAAATTGGTATGCCGGGGGAAGTTAAATTTAAGTAGGCAGCTTGCCTGCCGATAGGTAGGCGCAGTAAACAGCAGCACTAGGCAGGAGCATTAAGCAGGTTACAGCATTTATTTTAAATGATATTTTATTGGTAACTAAGAATAATTATGAACGATTTTGCTGTAGAAGTAAACCAGCTGAAAAAAAACTACGAAAAGGTAGAAGCGGTAAAGGGTATTAGCTTTTCGGTATCCAAAGGCGAGCTGTTTGGATTAATTGGCCCTGACGGTGCAGGAAAAACCAGCATTTTCAGAATACTTACTACCCTAATTTATCCAACCAGTGGCGATGCTAAAATTTTTGGTCTCGATGTGGTGAACGACTACAGGAAAATACGCAGTAATATGGGTTATATGCCGCAGCGTTTTTCTTTATACCAGGATTTATCGGTAGAAGAGAATCTGAATTTTTTTGCTACGATTTTCGGAACAACCATTGAAGAAAATTATGACTTGATTAAGGATATTTATTCTCAGATTGAACCTTTTAAAAACAGGTTAGCCGGAAGATTGTCGGGTGGTATGAAACAAAAGCTGGCACTTTCGTGTGCTTTGATTCATAGCCCTGATATTTTGATTCTGGATGAACCAACAACCGGTGTCGATGCGGTTTCGCGAAAAGAGTTCTGGGAAATGCTTATTCGTTTAAAAGAAAAAGGAATTACTATCTTGGTTTCAACTCCTTATATGGACGAAGCAAACCTTTGCGACCGGGTAGCTTTAATACAGAATGGTGCGATTTTATCCATAGATAAACCCGATGCAATTATTCAACATTTTAATCGAAAACTGTGGGCTGTAAAATCCGGGAATATGTATCAATTGATTCATGATTTAAAAAGTATGGATAAAATCGATACGGTTTACCCTTTTGGTGAGTATTTGCATGTAACATCTAAAAATGAATTTATTGATGAGAATAAACTGGAATCGGAACTTAATCAAAAAAAACATCAAAACACTGAGATTCATGAAATATCTGCCAATATCGAAGATTGTTTTATGGAACTGATGAATTAGTATAAAAGGTTATTAGTTAAATTGTGAAATAATACAATGTCAGAGCATACTGAAAATATTATTGAAGTCGAAGATCTTGTAAAAAAGTTTGGTGATTTTACTGCGAACGACAACCTGACTTTTTCGGTTAAGAAAGGAGAGATTTTTGGTTTTTTGGGAGCCAATGGTGCTGGAAAAACAACGGCTCTAAAAATTTTGTCAGGATTATCGTTACCCACTACTGGCAAAGTTATGGTTGCCGGCTTTAATGTGTATAAAGAACGGGATAAGGTAAAAAAAAATATTGGCTACATGAGTCAGAAATTTTCTTTATACGAAGATTTAACAGTGAAAGAGAATATCCGGTTTTATGGCGGAATTTATGGATTGTCGGCAAAATATATCAGGGAAAAGACCACAGAATTGTTAAAACGCCTGAAAATGGAAGATATCAAAGATAAATCTATAAAATCGTTGCCATTGGGATGGAAACAAAAAATAGCTTTTTCGGTGGCTGTTTTTCACGAACCTAAAATTGTTTTTCTGGATGAGCCAACAGGCGGAGTAGACCCGATTACCCGACGCGATTTCTGGGAAATGATTTATGAAGCATCGTATAACGGAATTACCGTGTTTGTTACAACACATTATATGGACGAAGCAGAATATTGCGACCGGGTTTGTATTATGGAACGCGGAAAGATTGAAGCCATAGGAGCACCAACTGCTTTGAAAAAAGAGTTTAATGCGCAAAATATGGATGATGTTTTTTTGAAAATAGCACGTTAGTTCTCAGTTCACAGTTCAGAGTTTCGAGTTTAAAGTAAGAAGAAAGAAATAATAATATACAATATGAGTCGGTTTTTCGGATTTGTTAGAAAAGAATTTAGGCATATTTTTCGGGATTATCGCACCATGCTTATTTTATTTGGTATGCCGGTTGCCCAGATATTAATTTTCGGCTATGTTATTTCTAACGAAATTAATGATGTTAAGATTGCTGTTCTCGATAAATCAAAAGATAATGTAACACAGGAAATAACGCATAAAATTCTTTCATCGGGCTTTTTTATCCTGGATGAAAACTTGCATAGCGATGATCAAATTGAAGAAGTTTTTCAGAAAGGAGATGTTCGCGAAGTGGTTATTTTCGAGCCAAACTTTGCTACCAAATTAGAAAAAGAAGGAAAAGCCAGTGTACAAGTTATTGCCGACGCCTCGGATGCAAATACGGCCAATATTGTAGCTAATTACACATCAGCAATTATCAGGAGTTACATGAAAAATGAATTGATGGAGCAGGATTTACCCTTTGAGATTGTACCCGAAATTCAAATTCTTTACAACAAGGAATTAAAAGGTGTTTACATGTTTGTTCCCGGGACCATGGCGTTGATTTTAATGCTTGTATCTGCAATGATGACATCCATTTCCATTGCCCGCGAAAAAGAACTGGGTACCATGGAAGTGTTGCTTGTATCACCTTTACGTTCAATGCCAATTGTTATCGGTAAAGTAATCCCATATATTGGTTTATCCTTTTTAAATGCTGTTGTAATTATTGCTTTGAGCTACATTGTTTTTGAGATGCCCATGCAGGGTAGTCTGATATTATTATTACTCGAAACGTTGCTGTTTATTTTTATGGCACTTTCCCTGGGAATATTAATTTCATCGGTGAGTAACAGCCAAATGGTTGCCATGTTTATTTCCATGTTTGCATTAATGTTGCCCACCATGCTTTTATCCGGGTTTATTTTTCCGATCGAGAATATGCCCAAAGTCCTGCAATGGCTAAGTACCATTATGCCGGCAAAATATTTTATCATCATCATTAAAAATATAATGATTAAAGGTTCGGGATTGATGTTCGTTTGGAAAGAAACGTTAATCCTTTTGGGCATGACATTGATTTTTTTGGGATTAAGTATAAGGAATTTTAAAGTAAGGTTAGAATAAAACCGTCTGATAAGAACAATTAAAAAATTTTATATGGAGTTGTTGAATTTGAAACCATGCCTACGGCAGGTCAACTTGAAATTTGAAATTTGAACCGATCCCGAAAATTTTCGGGAGAGCTCAACGACTGAAAGGAGTTAAATTTGAAACTTGAAACCGTGCCTTCGGCAGGTAAACTTGAAACTTGAAACTTGAAACTTGAAACTTGAAATTTGAATTTTGAAATTAGGAATGCGGAAGATAAAATTTATATTACAAAAAGAGTTTATTCAGATTTTCAGGAATAAAACCATGTTACCCCTGATATTTGGAGTTCCAATTATTCAGTTAGTGATTTTGGTACATGCAGCTACGCTGGAAATGAAATCGATTGAACTTTTTGTGGTAGATAAGGATATGTCGTCCATGTCATCAAAGCTTGTGAATAAATTTGAAGGCTCTTCATTCTATAAAATAACCGGCAACTCTTTTTCTATAAAAGAAGCGGAAGCTGAAGTGCTGAAAAATAATGCCGATGTAATTCTGCATATCCCGTATGGCTTTGAACGTGATTTAATGCGGGAAAAGACGACTAAAATTCAACTATTAATCGACGGAATAAACGGAACTGCAGCCAGTTTAATCAATGGTTATTCAACATCGGTAATCAACGATTTTAACAAAAATATTTTGGTGGATTTAACACAAATGCCACAAATAAAAGAGATGGAGCCCATCGAAGTAAATACTTCTTTTTGGTATAATCCGGAGTTGAATTATAAAACCTATATGCTGCCCGGAATCCTTGTAATTCTTGTTACTATTGTAAGTATGTTTCTTGCTGCCATGAACATTGTGAGAGAAAAAGAGATTGGAACCATTGAGCAAATTAATGTTACTCCCATAAGAAAACATGAGTTTATTATCGGGAAATTAGTACCTTTCATGATTATAGCCTTATTCGAACTGGCTTTTGGTTTACTTATTGGTAAAATATTTTTTGACTTACCTATGATTGGCAGTATTCCGTTATTATTTGGATTTACCCTGGCTTATTTACTGGTTGTTTTGGGCATTGGATTATTTATTTCAACCATTTCTTCTACACAGCAGCAGGTAATGTTTATTACTTTTTTCTTTATGTTGGTTTTTATTTTAATGGGTGGGATATTTACTCCCACCGAAAGTATGCCGGTTTGGGCGCAACAAATCAATATTATCAATCCCTTTTATTACTTTATGAAAGTCATTCGTATGATTTTACTTAAAGGCTCTGGCTTTTGGGATATTTCGTATGAGTTTTTCAGTCTGTTGATTTACGGTATTTTAATGTTAAGCCTGTCGGCATGGAGATATAGGAAGGCGGTGTGAAAATTATTCAGGCAAAACAGATTTATTCGGGTATAAACCTTTGCTGTAAATATGATACCGGTTACAGCGTTTCCAGTTGCCATGACAAAATTTATCCAGAAGGTCCTTTGGAATCAGTCCGATTTTATATTTTTGGGGTATTATACATTGGTCAAAATACGTGCATTTGGACTGAAGCGTTTTTAATATCGCATATTCATCGATTAATTTTTTCAGGTTTGTGCTGTTATGTACCACGGTAGCCGGATGCCGCAATGGAACAATTTTTCGGTTTTTGGCAGTAAATAATTGGCCAAAAGTACTTTTAAACTCAATTTTATTGGGGACTTTAAGCCCGTTTTGTGAAAAAATAAATTTGGTTACATGATATCCCAGTGTCACCATAATTTCCGGTTTTACCAGTTCTATCTCTTTTTGCAAATATCTTTGGTAACAGATATTCATCTCATCACGCTTTGGTTTACGGCAATTGGGTAAGAAACATTTTAACAGGTTGGTAACATAAATATTTTCTCGTTTTAAATCTACCAGATGTATAAGCTTATCGAATACCTTACCTGAAGGCCCAATAAACATTTTTCCTTCTTTATCTTCCGTTCTGCCTGGTGCCTGAGCAATAATCATTATTTTCGATGGAACCGGCCCTTCTCCGCAAACTGCATTTAGCCTTGTTTTGTTTATACGGCATAGTGTGCAGTTTTTAATTTGATTATTGATATCTTCAATAGTTTGTTCCATTCATCATTAGTTATATCTCAAATTTAGGGATTTTAATAAGGAATATGCCTTAGTTCTAATATATTTCTTAAATTTATACTTTATTTATTATACTCGTTTAATTATGGTGTCTTTAAAGAAAATTATTGATTTTATTAGTGTCGATATTTGGCGAATCCCTCTGAAAAAACTGCCCAAGTATAAGCTCTTCTTAATTAAGCAGTTACGAATTTTATTGCTTGCATTTCGCGGATACAAAGAAGATAAGTTAGGGTTAAGAGCCTCTGCATTGACTTACTTTTCAATGATGTCTGTTGTCCCGGTAGTTGCAATGGGATTTGGTATTGCTAAAGGGTTTGGGTTTGATAAATATTTAGAGAATCAGCTTACACAAAATTTTTCAGGTCAACAAGAAGTTTTAGACTGGATCATTAAATTTGCCCATAGTTTTTTAGAAAATACTCAAGGAGGTATAATTGCAGGTATTGGTATTGCCATTTTAATATGGACTGTGATGAAAGTCCTGGGTAATATTGAAAGCTCATTTAATGCGATATGGCAAATACGCAAACCACGGGTATGGTTCCGTAAATTCAGCGATTATCTTTCGATGATGCTTATTGCCCCGATTTTGTTAATTCTATCTACCAGTGCCAATGTTTTTATATCAACTCAACTTGCGAGAATAATAGCAGAGGTAGATATACTTGGGTATATAAGCCCGTTAATTTTTTTCCTGATTAAACTAATTCCTTATGTCTTGTTTTGGTTGGTGCTTACCATTATTTATATGGTGATGCCCAACACCAAAGTTAATTTTAAATCGGCTTTTATTGCGGGAATTATTGCAGGTACTATTTTTGTTTTTGTTCAATGGGCTTATATTCATTTTCAGGTTGGAGTTTCTAAATATAATGCAATCTATGGTAGCTTTGCAGCTCTTCCATTATTTTTAATGTGGCTGCAAATCAGTTGGTTAATTATACTTTTTGGAGCAGAAATATCTTTTTCCGTACAAAATGTTGAGCGGTACGAATTTGACCCGGATATTCAGAACCTGAGTCTGTTTAGCGAACGGGCATTAACTTTAATGGTGGCTCGATTAATTGTAAAACGTTTTGAAAATGGAGAAGAGCCCTTAACGGATAAGGAGGTAAGTCAAAAATTAGAAATCCCAATTCGTTTAGTGCGTGATATTCTTTTTGTACTTAGTGAAAGTAAAATTCTTACCGAACTGGCTACCCAGCAGTATAAAGAAAAAGCATATCAACCGGCACAGGATATTCATAAAATTACTGTTAGTTATATTTTAAATGCTATTGACCATAATGGAGTAGATAAAATTTTAGCAGCGGATTCAACAGAGAAAGATCAGATTAAAAAATTATTGAACGATTTTGATTTGGCTATCCAAAATGCTAAAGGAACCATGTTATTAAAAGATATTATTTAATTTAATTTTGAAAGTAAAGAAATATTTCTATTTTTGATTTATCAAAATAACAGCAATGAAAAATATAATAAATAATAGAAATTGGTGGTGGATGATGATATATCTGAATACAGGTATGTAATCTGACGCTTATCTAGAAAATCTAAAAAGCCGTAGGATATACCTGCGGCTTTTTTTTGTTTAAAAAATTAAAGAATTTAAAAATGATCATTAGTAATACTCAATATATTATCTGGTGGCGAAAAATTCAATTTCTGTGGCATGGATGTCATGTGTTTATAGTAAAAATAACAGAAAAGAATAAAATAATTAAAACAAAAATTGAATTTTAAAATCATAAAAAATGGATACAGATACATTAAAAAATACAGAAACAACCATAAAGTCAACAAATAAATCAGGTTATTTTGGAATCTATGGAGGGATGTTTGTTCCCCCAGCATTAGAACCAAAGTTAAATGAGTTGTCCAAAGTGTTTGAGCAGTTAAAGAATAACAATGATTTTATTAAAGAGTTTCATTATTATTTAAATCAATATGTAGGGCGTCCTTCGCCTTTATATTTTGCCCAACGTCTTTCAGAATATGTGGGTAGCAGGATTTATTTAAAGCGTGAAGATTTAAATCATACCGGGGCGCATAAAATAAATAATACTATAGGGCAGATTTTGGTGGCAAAATTTATGGGCGCAAAAGAAATTATTGCTGAGACAGGTGCCGGCCAGCATGGGGTGGCAACTGCTACGGCAGCTGCTATGTTTGGTATGAAATGTAAAATTTTTATGGGACGAACCGATGCTGAACGACAGCAATTAAATGCATACCGGATAAAATTGTTAGGAGCAGAGTTTATTACCACAAGCAGAGGAACCGGAACGCTTAAAGATGCTGTGGATGCAGCGCTTGAATATTATATTGAAAATCCCGATTCATTCTATATTTTAGGCTCTGCTGTTGGTCCACATCCATATCCTTCTATGGTACGCTTTTTTCAGAGTGTCATTGGTACCGAATCGCGGAAGCAAATTATTGAGCAGGAGGGGAAACTACCTAATTCTATATTTGCATGTGTGGGAGGAGGATCAAATGCCATTGGCTTGTTTTCAGGGTTTCTGGAGGACGAAAATGTAAAAATTTTTGCTGCCGAAGGTGGTGGTGAAGGGCTTTATCTAGGAAGAACAGCTGCAACCCTGGTAATGGGAAAACCAATGGTTTTTCAGGGTACTTATTCTTATTGTATCGCTGATGATGATGGTAATCCTATCAATACTTATTCTATTGCAGCAGGTTTGGATTATCCGGGCGTTGGCCCTGAACATGCATTCCTTAAAGATGCTAAAAGGGCCGAATATCATTGCATCACAGATAATGAAGCGATTGAATCTTTTAAACTCTTATCTATTCTTGAAGGAATAATACCTGCTATTGAGTCATCACATGCGGTTGCTTTAGCGGTAAAATTATTGAAAAACAAAAATGCTCTTAGTATCATTAATTTATCAGGACGGGGTGATAAAGATGTTGATCGGAAACTAATCTAAAAAAGGGATCCTGCAGTTACGAAAAGCTGCAGGATTTTATCTTTGCTATTGGAATTATTAGTTTAACTTTGTAAGCCTAATTTTTTAATTCTGATGGATAATTTTGATCAAGAAAAAGCAGATAAAGGCATAGAATTACCCTTAGTGGAGGAATTTTATACTTTACAAGGTGAAGGTTTTCATATGGGTAAAGCTGCTTACTTTATTCGTATTGGTGGATGTGATATTGGCTGTCGTTGGTGCGATTCGAAAATGACATGGAATCCACTATTACATCCTTTGGTTCATGTAGATACTATTGTTGCCAATGCATTAAAAACACCGGCTAATGCTGTGGTTGTTACGGGTGGCGAACCCAGCTTATATAATCTTGAACCATTAACCTCACGATTGAAAAAACATGGAATTGTTACCTTTATTGAAACAGCTGGGACAAACCCATTAACCGGTATCTGGGATTGGATTTGTTTATCCCCAAAAAGACAAAGCCCCCCATTAGAAGAATATTATAAGATGGCCCATGAGTTAAAAGTAATCATTTATGAAGACGAAGATTATCAATGGGCTGAGGAATGTGCTGCAAAAGTAAAAAATGATTGTATATTATTGTTACAATCGGAGTGGAGTCGGTATGAGCAAAATATCCCGGCAATTGTCGAGTATGTAAAAACCTATCCCAAATGGAATGTTTCGCTTCAGGCGCATAAATTTATGCATATTCCATAATTGTTGTTTTATTTCATAAAAAATTTGTAACTTCATTTTTTATCCTAAAAAAATATTATATGAATAAGTTAATCCTCTTTTTATTAATTTTTACAATACCTTTTTTATCATTGGCACAATATGATTATACGACCAATAATAAAAAAGCCATTCAATATTACGAACAAGCGTTAAATGCCTTTGGACAAATGGACTATTTTAATGCTGCCGATTTAATGCAAAAAGCAATAAAAAAAGATAAAAAGTTTATCGAAGCGCATATTGTGCTTGCTGAAATATATATGGATAATGGGAATGTTAATAAGGCCATCGAGTCTTATCAAAATGCTATAGCTATTGATCCCGATTTTTTCCCCGGTATTTATTTCTCGATGGCACAGTTGGAAATGATAGAACAAAATTTTGAAACTGCCGAAAAGCATTTAGAAAAATATCTTACCTATAAAGATATAAAACCGATTTCACGTTCACAGGCTGAGCATACTTTGCAATCGTGTAAATTTGCCATCGAAGCAATTAATAATCCTGTACCTTTTAATCCTATTGATTTGGGAGATAATATTAATACTGAATACGATGAATATTGGCCTACTTTAACCGCTGATGAACAAACATTAATTTTTACCCGTTTAATCCCCAAAGATTTAGTTGATTATTCTATGGATGAACAGCATATTGAAGAAGAACCGTTGGCTAACCAAAATGCTTTACCTCCTGAAATGCGTAATGTTCAAGAGGATTTTTATATTAGCTATAAATTTGATGGAAATTGGGCTAAAGCTATTAATGCAGGGAAAAAGATCAATACTGCTGGAAATGAAGGTGCGCAAACCATAACAGCTGATGGACGGACAATGTATTTTACCGCATGCAATCGTGCAGATGGTAAAGGAAGATGTGATATATATATGTCAGAAAAAACCGGTGATGAATGGTCAGAGCCCGTTAACATTGGGAGCCCTGTAAATACTGCTCATTGGGAGGCTCAACCTTCCATATCTCCCGATGGAAAAACGCTGTATTTTGTTAGTAATCGTCCTGGAGGGATTGGACAGAAAGACATCTGGAAAAGCGATCTTTTACCAGATGGGAGATGGACACAACCTCAAAATTTAGGAAAAAATATTAATACTCCCGGTGAAGAACAATCGCCTTTTATTCATCCCGATAATCAAACATTATACTTTTCGTCCGAAGGAAGAATAGGTATGGGAGGCTTTGATTTATTTAAAGTTACCAAAAAAGAAGATGGAACGTGGACTGAACCACAAAACCTTGGTTATCCAATTAATTCAATTTATCACGAAGTGGGTTTAATTGTAAACGCAGCAGGTGATAGGGCATTTTTTGCTTCCGATCGATTAAGTAACAGAGGAAGAGATCTTTTTGCTTTTGACTTATATGAAGAAATTCGTCCAAATCCGGTATCTTATATTAAAGGGATTGTATTTGATGCAGATACTGAGAAAAAGCTGGAAGCTCGTTTTGAATTAATTAATCTAGAAAAAAACGAAATTGTTATGGAAGCAAAATCGGATAAAGTTTCCGGTGAGTTTTTGGTATGTATCCCAACCGATAACGACTATGCATTAAATGTATCCAAAGAGGGTTATCTGTTTTATTCAGATAATTTCTCATTAAAAGGGGTACATGAAATTACCGATCCTTTTATAAAAGATGTTGCATTAAACGCCATTAAACCGGGGGAGAAAATTATTTTGCGTAATATTTTTTATGCAACAGATTCTTATGAATTAATGGATAAATCGGTAGCAGAGCTAGATAAACTAACAAAATTTTTAGAAGAGAATCCCGATCTTGAAATTGAGATATCAGGCCATACAGATAATGTAGGAACAAATGAGTATAATTTAACGCTTTCAGAAAAAAGAGCTCAATCGGTGGTTGAATTTTTAGTTGAGCAAGGGATATCCATTGAAAGACTTACATATAAAGGATATGGAGAAGAACAACCGGTTGATACTAATGAAACAGATGAAGGAAGGGCAAATAACAGACGTACGGAGATTAAAATTTTAAGTAATTAAATACATATTATGGAGCCTTTATTAATTAAACCCACAGAAGATAATCCATTCATAAATCTAAAATCTGACACAGGGGAAATGAATTTTTCAGGTAATTCGTTGCCCGAAAATGCCAGTTTATTTTATGAGCCTGTTATTAATTGGTTAGATAAGTATAATCATCATCCTCATAAGCGGACTAATTTTATTTTTAATGTCAAGGTTATTAGTTCGTCATCGACTAAAATATTTTTTGATATTTTGAATAAAATAGATGCTTTACACGAAAGCGGAAAATCGGAGGTTAATGTTTTATGGTATTATACAGCTTATGATGACGAAATACGAGAGATTGGGTTAGATTTTAAAGATGCCATGAATGCAACTTTTGAACTTGTATTATGTGATGAAACATCCATGCATTAAAGTTCATAAAAGTTGAATAAATATAACATGGATTTTCTACGAATCCAGTTAATTAAAACATAACATATTGTTGTAAATAAAAGAAATTTTTATTCTATTTCAACTTCAATTAGTTTTTTTATTCGCTCAATTTGCATTTGTTTATTTACTTCCCTTAAACTTAAAGCGGTTTTGGTAAAAAATTGATGATTGGTTAAAAATTTCACCTGTAATTTGTTCCAGTCATTTAAACTGCCAATTTTATTCTGTTCTTTCATCTCTTTATATAATGTATTGGAAACAGGAATAAAATCACTTCTTCCCAAATAATCCAGATCAGCATCGCACATAATGCTTTCAAGCAGGTTTTTTGGATTTGGGGGTAGTTTGGTTGCCATAATCAAATTACAAATTTCATTAATCTGTTCTTCGGTATATTTATACTTTGGCAGATATTCACGAGCAAGTTGAGTTCCATTATATTCGTGTTCGTCATATCCTATAATATGTCCTGCATCATGAAAAAGAGCTGCTGTTTTAAGCAGCAGGATCGATTCATCATCAACTCCCTCTCCATAACCAATTAGTTCGGCCTGATTAATGACATCAATGGTGTGTTTAAAATTATGATAATATAAATGAGCGGGTAATTCTTTTTCCAGTTTATCCAGAATGATTTCCTGTAAATCAGTAAACTGACGTAATAAATATTTGTTCCAGAAAATTTGATTCGGTTTATCTCCAATTTTTCTGTTTTCAGAAAATGCTGGTTTTATCCGTTTTAGAAAATACATTTCCATATCACCTTTATACTTAACCGGAATTTTGCCATTATATTCACAAGCAAAATATTGTTTTACCAGTTCGTAAGTCATAATAGAAATATTAATTTGTCCTATTTCACTTGCAGAAGCCATGCGGGTTGCAATATGTACTGTATCGCCTTTTAATTCATAATTAATTTTTTTGCGACCTGAAAATGTGGCTGTTACAGGTCCTGTATGTATCCCAAGCTTTAAGTCCCAAAACTTTTTGTTTTGTTTTTCATATTCTTTTTTCAGTGTATTCAGATAGCTCTGCATCTCTAATGCAGCAAGAACTACATCAACCGGGTTGGTAATATTTTTTTCAGGAACTCCACCGGCACACATATAAGCATCGCCAATGGTTTTAATCTTTTCAATTTTATATTTTTTAACGATCGTATTAAAGTGGAAAAATATTTTATCTAATTCATCAATAATATCAGAGGTACCGGCTTGTTCGGATATTTTTTTAAAACCCTGTATATCTGCATATAACACTGTGGCCATTTCGAACCGCTTGGTTCGGGTTTTTACATGCTCTGAAATTTCTTTTGGAAGATATTTGGGAGAGATGTTCGCAAGGATAGATTCTAACTTTTCATTTTGTTTTGTAAGATTTTTGTTAAATTCGGTAAGCTCTTTAATTTGGGTAGTAAGATCTTTATTTTCTCTTAATAAATCAGCAATTTTGAATACTAATTTTTGTTCTTGTTCTTTATCCATGTTTAGTTAAGATTATCCGCTTGATATTATATACTAATTTTTTAAAAAAAGGTTTAACGAAATGGGATATTTTTTTTTAATTGAAAAATAAAAAAACCGCTTGCATTTAACAATAAAATGCAAGCGGTTTTAAAATAATTAATAAACTCGCTTAATCGTTGATTTTTATTATTTTTTGTGAGATAACTCCTTCTTTCGATTTCACTATTAAAATATAAGTTCCTTTGGTTAATTTGTTTAAATCTGCAATTGTAAATTTGTGAGTATAATATGTATTTTCTAAAACCTTTTGTCCGTTAAGTGTAATAATAGATATCCCAATTTCATCTTCAAAAATTTTGTTAAATTCAACCGTAATATCATTCGAAAATGGATTAGGATATATTCTGACCAATGAATTAAAGTTTTGTAGCCTGTGAATGGATACAGTGGTTTCAACATTTAAATATATCGTAACGGTGATTTCATCTCCATCTTGTTCTGAATAAATAAGTTCTGCCTGGTAATCGCCGGAAGTTAATCCTCCGGTATTAATTTGAACCATTACAGTATCTTTAGCTCTAGGAGCAATTTGGCCACTCTCCTGGCTAACCGATAACCATGAATACCCATTTTCTCCTTCCGTAATTTCATAGTTAATGGCATCTCTACCAATATTTGTAATTACCAAAGGATGAGATCGGGTGGTATCAGGAGGAAGTGAATCTGTTATTTCGACTTTATCGATGGTGGATTCCACAGGATCTTTTAATGTTAAACTTATCGGAATATAGCTGGTATCTCCGTCATGTTCTTGCAACAACAGGTTCGTTTGATAGCTTCCCAGGTCAAGTTCTCCGGTTTGCAAAGTTACGGTTATGATATCGGTTTCGTCGAGTAATAAAGTTCCAGAGCTGGGATTGGTAGAAACCCATTGGGTTGCTTCGCTATCTTCTACCTCCAGGGTATAATTAAGGGTAACCGCACCGGTATTGGTAACCGATAGGTTATGATGGGCGTTGTCGGATAAATAAATGGTATCTGTTATGCTTTCCGGAGTATAAGCCAGTCCAACAGTATCCAGAATGGTTAACTGAGCGGGGACTAAGTGTGTATCGCCATCTTCCTCGTGGATAATAATATTCGTACTATACTGTCCAAATTCATAAGAATCGGTGATAAAGTTCACCGGGATGGTGTCTGAATCATCTATAGTTAAATGTCCGGAATTCTCTGCAATGCTTATCCATGGATTATTGGAGGCTTCTTCAATCTCAACCCAATAATCTGTTTCAACGATCCCGGTATTAAAAACCAGCAGGTTTTTACTTGAATTTTCACTCACATAAAGTGTATCGGATATTGTTTGTGGCGAGTAATCCATGGTTAAGGTATCCAAAATGGTGAATGAAACGGGGATTATATCCACTTCCAAATCAGCCGAAGTAATTCGGATATTGCAGGAATAATTTCCATTATTTGACTGAGAAGAATTTAGGGTAACGATAACGGTATCCGAAATATCTTCGATGAGGGTCCCTGAATTTTTATTTAAATCAATCCATGGATGATTATCCTCATTTTCAACTGCAATCGAATAGGTAGTTTGTTGCGCCGAATCCAGGTTTGAAATAATAAGCGCATGATCAGCTGATTGATTAAAATATAAGGTGTCGCTAATTGCTTGGGGGGCGAATGCTAAATCAATAGAATCTAAATAAACCTTAAATTTTGGAAAGGAAATGTAATCCACCCAGGCACAATCCTGTCCGGAAGATGTATAATAATCCTTTGAATATTCCCATTTAAAGGTGTTTTCTCCACTTTCTACCATATACTCTTCATAGCTCCAGTCAATTTCTCCGCTCCATTGATCCTGCAGTTCATTGTTAATATAAAACTTTAAATAATCATAGTTAGATTCGGAAGAAACTTTTTTGTAAAAACTGACATTTCCTCCCTGAATAATGGTGGTATCGATAATAAGTGTGGTAACGTCATTGTCGCCAATATTTCCCGATTTGGCAGCATAGGAACCTTCATAAACTTCTGTATTATCGATGGTCCAATTTGCATCTCCTGAAAATTCCCAGTTAAAATGAGTAAAGTCACCGCTTTCAAAGTCTTCGATATCTGGAGGATACAGCTGTATATTGAAAACCGTATTTTGTTCGGTAATATTAATCTCCACATTTGCTGTGGTGTAGCCTTCTTTAACCACCGATACCTGGTGGTATCCTTCCAGAACATTATCGATACTATAATTGCCTTCACTATTGGTAATGGTTGTGTAGGTGTCGTTATCGATGGAAATTTCGGCATTTTCTATGGGTGCTCCCGAACCTGCTGCGGTTATGGTTCCGGAGATATTATATGACCCTTTGGGTTGTAATACAAAATTTGCGGTAATTGAAGAATTCTCGGGGATATAAACATTCAGGGTATCGTTAAAATAGCCATAACTGGAGGCAATCACATTATATGTTCCTTCTTCTATCATCCGGTGATAATCTCCAATATCGGGATCGGTAAACACCATGGAACTATCCATATCTGTATCGTGTCCATCGATAAAGATCATGGCATCCAGCGGATCGCCATTGCTGTTTTTAACCGTTCCTTTGATGCCATAAAGACACTCTTCCATAAACTGAAACAACGCTTCCCTATTGTAATTCCAAAAGTTGGGTAAGGTACTTCCTGAAACAAATTTAGTATTTGATATTTCGAAGGTTATTTCACGGCTATTATGAAAGAAAGTATAATAATCCTGACGGCTTCCATGAACCTCATACCAGTCGTATCCATTGGTTATCCCGTTGTTTCGTCCGGTAAAATATCCGCTGGGCGAATTATTTTGAGCAGATGTTGCATAATCTTGGGAAACACGGATAAACCACTGATCATCGGGATGTCTGCGAGAAGTGTGATCCCAGGGATAATTGGCGAGCTCAATGCCTCCATGAAAATTGGCGGTTAAAATAAAATGATGATCCTTGGCAAAATTCATCATTGCTACAGTTTCGGGCTGCCAGGAGCTACCATCAGGATGATCGCCATTGACCGGGTCCTTAAAATTCCGGTTCAGGTCAACTCCGTTGGCATTATAACGGGTAGGGTAGGAGATTGTGTTATTATCACTACCATAAGTCCCGTCGGGGTTTGCGTTGGGATTGATGTAAATTTCAATATTATTTACCATACTGGTAATTTCGGGTACACTCCCATAGGAAGTTAGTAACGAATCGGCAAAGCGGAGCATTAATACATATCCGGTAGTTTCGTCGCCATGCATAGTGCTGGTATAAAAAAACTCAGGCTCTTCTTCTTCTACATTAACGTTGTCGGTTATTTTGAGGGCCAGCAGTTCCCTGCCACTAACCGTAGTGCCAATGGTTACCACTTTGCAAATATCCGGGTAGGTTGTTTCATAGTAATCCATCATCTCTACATACAAATCGTAGGTCGGATATTTATCCCAGTTTTCCATCTCGGCCATGGTGGTAGCCAGGGTCTCTTTTACTCCTGCACCGGGATGATCAAGGAGAGTAAAGGCATATCCCAGCTGTTTAAATTTTTCCAGGCTTTTGTCTGTGGCATAGGCATGTACGGTATGGTTGGTTACTTTATCAATGGAAATAATCCGGGTTATTTCTTTTAGCTCAGCTTTGTCCTTGATTTCGAAGGTAAAATAGTACTCATTAAAATCCTGAGCATGGGTGTTTAAAAAAGCAATAAAAAAAATAAATAAAAAATACGTTTTAAGTTTCATGATGGTTAATGGTTAATAAATTATAAAATATTAAAAGGGCATCTAGTAGTTAGATACCCTTTTTGTTGTGTTTTCTATTAATTGACGATGACAGGTAATGAATATTGATTATTATTAGATGTTATACGAATAATAAATAATCCTTTTCTGTCCAATGATACATTATATTCTTTTTTATCTTTTTCAACATTTATTTGTTTTAATAATGTTCCATCAGTATTAAAGATTACAATATTTATATTTTCATCGTTTTTTAGTTTTTCCAGGTTAAGGGTAAAATTTCCAGCATTTGGATTTGGATAAATATTGATCATATTTTCTTTAAGAGTATTGATCCCAACCCCAGAACTAACATCAATGGTTAAGTAGGTCGATTCTCCTTCTCCACAAACGCTCGAAGAGGTAACTTTAATACTATCTGTAACGGGTTGTCCTCCATAAGTAATTTCAATTACATTCGTGGTTGATGTGCCAGACCAATCGTTAGGTAAATCCCAAATGTAGGAAATATAATCCTGATAGGGAACTGTATACGTATGAGTTTCTCCAACACGAACTTCGGTTTCTCCTGAAATTATGCCTGGGTTAGTAGTAATACAATTGGCTGTAATTTCAAGTTCTTGAGGCGTTCCTTCACCACAAACATTCGATGGAGTTACCCTGATGGTTTGGGTTCCCTGTTCAAGAAAAGTAATATCGATTGAATTTTTTGTAGATGACCCAATCCAATCCTCTGGTAAATCCCATTGATAGTTTACCTCGTTTAGATCAGTTGTAGTGTATGTGAGCGTGTCAAATACATTGACTTCAGTTTCTCCGGATATTTCTATTATCTCAGGAATTCCTGATGCAGCATAAACGAACTCATTCTTTACTATGGAGTCTTCAATAGCTCCTTGGGTAACCACCAATTTTACAGTTTTTGATCCTTCGCTAGTATATTTTACGATATGTGGTCCAGAACCTATTGCTGTTGGAGGAGATGCACCATCTCCAAAATCCCATTCATAGGTATCGTATACATCCATAGAGATATCATTGTAAATAATGGTAGAATCATTAATACATACTTTTCGTTTATTTACTGTGAAGTCTAAGGAGTCATATTTCTCGCCATATTTCCACATACCATCTTTATTAACACTCGAACTATAAGCCCCAGCCCAGGTTGCATTAATGCCTGCAGAGCCTAAGGTTAGAAACTGGAAGTTTTGATAAAAATTAGCATATTCAACAAATGTTTGTCCATCATCTGTACTATAGGAAATTCCCTGGTAAGGGGTTTGATAGTCGGATCCTGTGGAAATTAAAATATTTGTATCGGGAACATAAGTAAAACTATTGGTGTAAAAGTTCCCTGTTGGATTTAATTCGGTCCAGTTTTCACCACCATCGGTAGTAATATATTGAACTTTATTGTCCCCGGAACCTCTTCGTTGGATAATCCCAACATTTTCGTTTTTGAATGATAGTTCAAAACTTACAGCTAATGGAGTTTGATATACTTCCCAATGGTATCCTTTGTCGGTAGACTTAAAAATTCTTCCCTTGTTGGTTGCAAACCATACATTGTCTTCATATACATCATAGAAACCAACTGTCCCATATTCCCCACTTTGGTTTGCAGGAATATTTTCTTCAGGGACTCTGGTCCAGTTGTTTCCACCATCTGTAGTAGTATATAATTCAAAATAACCACCATTAGGGTCTCCCTGACACCAACCGTTATTGGCATCCCAAAAATGAACTACATTAGGAAAACCATTGGGAGCTGCAAAGGCAGCCGAAGACTGATGTATCCAGTTTTCACCTCCATCAGAGGTTTTGACGATTTTTCCACCTCCATTATTTGGATCATATAGCGCTACCCAGGCAGTATTTTCATCAATAGCTGTAATCATTGACGAACCATATCCATCGGTTTCGGGAGCATTAATTTCTCCTGATTCCCAATGATTGCCATCAGTTGTTTTTGTAAATTCTTTTAAATAATCTGTATTACCATAACCATCGAAACCAATTGCCCAGGCTACTCTTTCGTTAACAGCAAAAAGATAATCAATACCTCTGGCTGGTTCTACGAAGCTACTGGCTTGTTTGGTCCATAACATATCCTGGTAAGCACTTCCGGGTTGAATGCCTATAATCATGGCATTCCCTTCGGTAAAATCGTATGTGTAGGGAGACATATTATCTAGAAGAAAAAAACCATTAAAATTTCCTCCCCATCCCCAATTGATGTGTACTTTATTATTGTCGTCATAACCATCGCATACCCAGGCATGGCCTCCACTTTCTCCGTAACCGTCATAATAAATGGGACGTCCATTATCAATTTCTGTTTTGATTTTATTAAAATATCCGGTTTCTTCTTCTGGATCATAGGTTATCAACTCTAATGTTGCAGGATCATATTTGAAATATGAAGACATGGCATATAGCACATCATTAGTTTGTGCTCCGGACGCATCGGGGGCATAATTCATATTAACGGCCACTCCCGCATGATAGTTTAAAATAGCTGTGGCATCAATTTCATCTTCAGAACTTGAACCAGTTAGTTCATTGGGCATATTCTGCCAGTCATAAACTTCATTGGCAAAATTGGCCATTTGTTCTCCATACTCAGGATGTTCAGATGGAATGTAGTTATTCCATCCATTTCCGGAAGAGGGCCATTCATGATAATTCATAATTTGGGACATCGCAGTAGCTACACATCCGGTAGGAGACCCCCCGGGACAAAATTTATTATAGTTAGGTGATTGATTCCAGGTAGTTTCAAGTAATGGACCGGCTGCTTTTATTTCGCCTTTTAATTTTGCCTTTCTTAAGTTTTCCCAGTCATTTTTTATTTGGTCATTTTCTGATTTTAGGGTTCTAACTTCTTCAATTTCTAGCTTATAACGGTCAAACAGATATTTAATGTTAGCACCATACGTTTCCCTGGCAGGATTGGTAAAAGAGTATCCAAGCACAGGAACGGCATAATCATCAGCAGAAATGATCACAAAGCCTCCTTTATCAAAACTAATAATATAAAAAGATTCTTTGCCTTTAAAGGTTTCAATAAATATTTTATCCACTTTGGCATCTGCCTTAGCCGATGGTGCAAAAGCGGAATAAAATTTTGCAGCCAAATGTTTTGCTTCGTCTTTATTAACGTGATCAGCAAATACATTAAATGCTAAAAATATGATAATTACTAAAGTAAAAATTTTTTTCATTGGAATAAATTTAAGTTTAAGTTATATGTTTTATTTCACTGGATTCGTCACTTTTCCGAGGAAGTAGATGGTGCCGTCGCGGGTATTCCGGATAGCATAGATAAAAGGCCGGTCGGCCTTAAAGGTAACACTTTCCATTAATACCGATGTTTTTCGCATAACTACAGCGGTAGCCGCAGCAGCTTCTGTTCCTGCTTCGTTCACATCAATAACGGCTTTATGGATTACTTCATCAATAAACAGCCGGGTATCTTCGGTCATGCCCGAAAAATCAGCAGACCCAGCAAAAGCATCTTTCATACCCAGCGCCTGGAAAACCTCTTTTAAGTTAAATTCACTTCCCATTTTAAATTTTGGAACCGATAGATTAACTTTATATTTTTCTTTTTTATTCTCATACCTTTCCATACATTTTACCGATAAAAAACGTTCAACCCATTTTAGTTTCCGGTAATTTTTGGGTAAGATAATCATCATTGAATAATCTCTGTTAGCGTAGGGTATTTCAATAATTTCTTTTAAGCAATCTTTGTAGTACCAGGTTGTTATCTGACCATTCATAAACGTGGTGGTTACCTCGTCCTTTTTGGAGATGGTAAACTTTTCTTCACTATTTTTTTCTTCTCTAAAAGGTTTATTCCAATCTCCTTTAAAATATAATGCATTTACTAATACTAAACGTGTATCAGGACTTAACGCCGATGGTTGGAGGAGATTTGTTATTTTGTTCCGGGTATTTTTTTCAACCCATCCGTTAATTTCGTTAGCTGCCTTTTGTGTCTGATAAAAGTCTGTATAGAAGAGCGCAGATGAATAATATTTTTTATTAATATTCAGGAATTCTTCTTTTAATTTGAAATTTTTCTGGATCCATAAAGAATTGGCATTATAAAACTCAACCATCTTTTTCTTGTCAGCTACAATTCCCTGGAATAGATTGCTAAACTCCTGGTGGAATAATTGTTTATCTTC